>Ga0209977_10000665_pt1 | contig 13882 bp, 17 predicted proteins | sample SumtaG_2_FD_183113 | JGI IMG/M metagenome (GOLD analysis project Ga0209977, IMG submission 183113) | Deep subsurface microbial communities from Indian Ocean to uncover new lineages of life (NeLLi) - Sumatra_00607 metaG (SPAdes) (version 2) | ecosystem: Environmental > Aquatic > Marine > Oceanic... | reverse complement strand
ACTTGTCTGAAGATGATGGATTTAGAATCTCGGATCATAGGCTAGTTTGGGCTAAATTCAGAATAGATTTAGCAGATGATGATTAATATAAAATGAGGCGGCGAATAAAAAAAACGATGTCCTACCATTTATTTGGTTCCCATCAACCCCCTTTTGCTGACATGCTGAGGTTTGGCACCGTTCCTCAGCTGTCGCCTAAAAAAAAGGAGGTGAGAAAAGTATGAAGAAATTTTTAATTATTTTAATCGTCGCAATTTTCATCTTTTCAGCTTGCATGTCCACTAAAGCCGTGCGATTGGGTGAAAGCATTTCCAGACCAGCAATTCCTTGGAAACAGATAAAGGTTTATCTTAGCGCCGAACAAGTCACGGGTAAGTACGAAGAAGTTGCTTTGCTTATGACCACTGCGGACACTATCTGGACATCCGAAAAAGGTATGTGGAATTCGATGAAGAAGAAAGCGGCAAAAATGGGAGCAAATGCCATCATACTCGATGCAGTGAGTGAACCTAGTGCAGGTGCGAAAGTGGCGGGCGCTTTTCTTGGTATAGGCACAGATCGGAAAGGCAAAGCGGTAGCGATTTTCATTTATCCGGAAGAGAAATAAGCTTTGAAATCAGGCGGCGAATAAAAAAAACGATGTCCTACCAATTACCTTGGTTCCATCAACAAAGGTACCCCCTTTTTGCTGACATGCTGAGGTTTGGCACCGTTCCTCAGCTGTCGCCTAAAAAATCGGAAAAAGAGAAGTCGTAATGGAAAAACGTTGGATAAGCGTCCGCGAGGCAAGCCGATATCTCTCACTTCATGAGATAACCGTCCGAAGGCTTATTGATCACGGCGTGATCCCGGCATCGCGGATCGGACGCAACGTCAGAGTCGATATGCGAAAACTCAACGAGCAACTTGAGTGCAGCATGGATCCGGGAAGGAGCGATTGAACCAGGGGAAACTTGTGTCGCAGAACAGCTATTATGTCAACTCGCTAGCCTATAAAGCGATTTCAAGGAAGGATAAATGAACCCAATAAGCAAAAAATTCATAGCAAGGAAATAAAGATGAGACAGGTAGGAGTAGGTCCCCCAAAGTTATCTCCCATCCTAAGATATATGAAATTTGTAGATGGAACTAATTTTCTTACTCAGATGTCTAAAGAATTGAAGATTAAATTGGATCCATACAAACCTAGTCCAGAATCTATAATATTTTCAACTAAATGGATAAAGGCTATTCCTGTATCAATTACTGGTTATATAATCAGAAATTATTGGTTTGGATCATACGTGGGAGATAAACCGTATTGCACCAAGCTCACAAAAGATCTTAGAAACTGCAATTTTGAACCTGTTCTATTCAAAAAAATAGGAAATAAAGAGAAAGGAGTAGATATAGGATTGGCAAAGGAAATGCTCGTGAATGCGTTTAACCAAAACTTCGATGTTGGGTGGCTGTTTGCGGGAGATGAAGATTATGTAGGTTTAGTGAAGGAAGTGAAGAGATATGGCCAGATAATCAATGGTTCTTTTTTTAACCAAGGTTTGTCGCCCGAGCTTCAAGTAGCATTTGATGAATTCATATTGCTTAAAGAAGATCAAGCCTCATTAGTAGACCCTAAATCACTGATTTCCCTGCTTAAAAATACAAATGAGGGGCTAAGTAAGTAGCATTAAAGGAGGAATTGATGAAAAAGTTATTATTTGTTTTTTTTGGTCTATTTTTTGTTTCTATGGCTATGGCTGATGTGCTTGAACTTGAAGCAAGGTTTGAGTTTGAGTCTATTCTTGTCGATGTTGTTCAGGCTCAAGTAGTTTCAGATAGTGAAAGTCTTTGTGTGCTGAAGTTCGAAAACGGTATGGTAATCTTTGCACGGATTCATTATGGTCCAATTGACAACACAATTTTTTTCTTCATCGGAAAAAAATACAGAGTGACTCATGAGAAGTTTGGTTATCCTTGGAACGTTGACTTGATTGAAAAGACAGGAATAGAGCCGATTGACAAAGCAGTTCGAATACGGATGGAGGAGATGCAGAAAAAAAAGGAAAAGAGAGAGGAGAAGCAGAGAAAGAAGAAGAAAAAGAAGTAAAATAAATGAAAAGAATATCCAATATTAAAACTGAAAGTATCAGAAAGCAAGAATTCCAAAAGATAATAGTTGTTATGCCTGCTTATAATGCTGAAAGAACTCTTGAGAGAACATTTCAAGAGATGCCTAAAGAAAGCATACATGAAGTCATTCTGACAGATGACTGCAGCTCTGATAAAACTGTTGAGATTGCAAAAAAACTGGGCATCTTAGTCTATTGTCATAATAAAAACATGGGATATGGCGCTAACCAGAAGAATTGTTACAATATGGCATTAAAAAGAGGGGCGGATGCAATTATTATGATTCATCCTGATTATCAGTACAAAAGTAGCGTAATCCCTTATGCTTTAGGATTTTTATCTGAAGGCATTTGTGATTTTATTATTGGATCGAGAATTAGAACACGGAATGAAGCACTTCAAAGTGGAATGCCACTCTATAAATACGTAGCTAATCGTATTTTGACAATAATTGAAAATCTCATATTAGGTCAGAATCTTGGAGATTGCCACTCTGGATTTCGAGTTTATACGAGAGAGGTCTTAGAATCAATTCCTTATGATCAGAACTCCAATGACTTCGTTTTTGATACAGAAGTAATTGCTCAGGCAGTTTTTTTTGGTTTCCGTATTGGAGATATTCCAATTCCTGCCCGTTATTTTGAGGAAGCTTCCTCAATCAATATAACTAGAAGCATAAAATATGGCATTCAATCCCTTTTGGTAATGGCGAAATACTTAATTCAAAAGATTGGACTGTATAATTTCAAGATTTTTTCACAAGCTTTAAATTGAAAATAAAATGTATGAGATTAAAATTTGATTGAATTAAGCCCTATATTTCTAACTGGATTATTTTTCTTTAGTAGCACAATTATAACTTTGCTCTTCATAATAAATAATCATCATATAAGAGAATTGCTTAAAAATAACTGGAAGCTAATCATATTTTTAGTACTTTTAAATTTTATTTTTAAATGTCCGTTAAATTTTGAGTTTTTTGACGGCCTTGAATATGAGGATTCATATATTTATAAAGCTTCTGCGAGGTCAATTTATGAGAATAAATACCATATAAGTAATGTAAATCTGTTCTTTCCCACTTCTTGTGTTTTTGGCAGTATTGATAACTGTAATCATTCTGCTATTTTCGTCACTAACTTTCTTGGATATCCTTATGTTATTTATATAGGTTACTCTATTTTTGGATATTATCCTTTCATTGCGAATATCATTTCTTTAGCATTCTCTTCAATTTCTATTATTTTTCTTTTCATATGTGCTTTACTACTAATCAAGGATTTACTATTTGCTGCGACTTGTAGCTTTATCTTTATAACAATTCCTATGTTTAACATCTATTCTTCTACTTCGCTAACTGAACCGTTATCAAATAGCTATGCAATTTTGGTACTGATGCTTTATCTAACGTTTATATTTTATCCTAATAAAAAAAGAGGTCCTAGCGCACTATCTATTATTCTTGGATTATTGGCATTGATTTTTACACTAACATTCGCAATTTTGGTAAAGACTACAAATTTATCCTTAGTTTTTTGTTTACCTTTAATATCCATAATTTATGTTATCTGTGATAAAGAGATCAGAGACAATAAGAAAATAAAATTTAATTTATTAATTACAATACCCGCTATCCTTTTAGTATTGATATTCAGCTTTACAATATTAGAAGTATTGGAGATTGTGGACATAACTAGGGGTGATATCGAACAGGATTCTTTTTCTTTAGCTTATTTTAAAGATATAGCCCCTGTATTCTTAAAGTCTTTCCTAAATTTCAAGTGGCACTTATTTTATTTTGTATTTTTTTTACTAGGTATCTTCATTTCTATAAAAAATAGGTTGGGCTTATTTCCTACGATAATCTTTGCATTTTACTTTGTGCTTTATACGACTCATTATAGAAGCTATTATTATACAAGGGGAGTTCCTGTATCAATAGATGAATTTTTTAGATATACGACGAGCATGATTTTTGTTTATGTATTAATAGTAGGATTTGGAATCTTTTATTTTCTAAATTACTTAAAAAAGTTATTAAAACACACAAGATTTGTGCTTCCTTTTAAAATAATCTTATTTTCGATAATTGTGAGTTTATTATTTATTTCTTATTATTTCACATCAAAAAATAGATCTTATTTTATTGAGGACGAAATAAGGAGTAGAATTCTTCCTGTAAAAAAAACTATGGAATTTATCACAAATGAAAATATGGCAATTATAACTTCAGAGCATATTTTGTTCCAAGTGTATGGAGATAAAGAATTAGAACTAATTGATTTTTGTTCGATAGATGTCTTGATACCCACTGAACTAATTGATGAAGCGATTAAAACTAGGGAAGTAATTTACCTTCAAACGATTAAAAGTGATGAAATTGATAGGCAACGTTATCCAGCACAATTTGAATATATAGAATCTAAAGAAAAAGAAATTCTGTATGAGGAAGATAAATTTAAAATATATAAACTATTATAAAGAGAAGCAGAAATGGATAAGGATTCAGAGATAACAAAAAATAATGAGTTATTGCTAAGAATTGACAAATCAATATACGAAAAATCAGCGATACTGAAAACATGCTACCTATTTCAGGATAAATTTCATACAAATATTAAACAGCTTTCTGATTCAACCTATGGAATTTTTTTAAAAAGAAAAAATGACAAATTAGAATTTGGCGATCTAGCTAAAAATTTTTTTAATGAATTAATTGACCAACAAATCAGACTGGAAAATGAGCGAATGTTTGGAGATTTACGAAGAGAAATTGTGAAGCAAGCATTTAAGCCCATTCATTACAACGAAATAAAATCAAAATTTGAAGACAAAAGTTCATGAGAACTATAAAGCCATACACAATATTGCCTTATCGATTTATGAGATTCAAGGATGAAGTATTATTGGTTAATGAAGCTGGTGATTTTATATTTGTTAAAAATACTGATTTCGATAAATTCAGAAAATTCGAACTGAGGACTCAGGCAGAAACATTTCTTAATCTAAAAAGTAAGCACTTGGTTACTGAATCAAATCTTGCTCTTCCTGTATACCAACTTGCTACAAAATATAGAACTAAAAAAAGTTTTCTCAATGACTTCACAGCTCTTCACATTTTTATTCTCACATTAAGATGTAACCAAAAATGCAGATATTGCCAGGCTGGAAGTGAAAATGAAACATGTTATGAGCATGATATGGATATCAGCATAGCAAAAAAATGTGTTGATTATGTTTTTAAATCTCCCTCACCCGTAATAAAGATTGAATTTCAGGGTGGAGAACCTTTACTCAATTTCGAAGTACTTAAATTTGTAGTTAAATATGCAAAAGCTCTAAACAAAAAGCACAAAAAAGATTTAGAATTTGTCGTTTGCACAAATTTAATAGCTCTTTCCGACAAAATATTAAAATTTTTAAAAAAAAATAAAATCTTAATTTCTACCTCCTTAGATGGACCAAGAAACATTCATGATGCAAATAGAATTCTACCCAATGGCGAGGGCACATATGAAATTGTCTTGAAGAATATTAAACGTGCTCAAGTAACGACAGGTGCTCAAAATGTTGCAGCGTTAATGGTTACTACTAAAAGCAATTTTCATAATTTAGAAAAAGTTGTTGATGAGTATATAGCAAAAGGCTTTGATTCTATTTTTTTTCGCACGTTACATCCCTTTGGAAGAGCAGCGAGAGAAAGGAATACTTTAGGATATGATATAGAAGAATTTGTACGAAATTACAAAAAGGCGCTTAATTATATCATTGAAATCAATCTTTCAGGCAAATATTTTTCAGAAATATATGCCACTATCGTTTTAAGCAGAATTTTAACCCCATTTTCGACAGGATTTGTAGATTTACAGTCTCCTGCTGGAACTGGAATTGGATGTGCAGTGTATAGCCAAAATGGAGATGTATTTGTATCAGATGAAGCGAGGATGCTAGCTAAGATGGGTGACCTAAGATTTAGAATTGGAAATGTAAAAGAAAATACATACAAAGAAATTTTTGATGGAAAGACTCTAAGAGAAATTATTAGTTCATCCTGTGTTGAAACACTACCTCAGTGCTCAGAATGTGCCTTTCAGATGTATTGTGGAGCCGACCCTGTCAGAAATTATTATGCGCAAGGGAGTTTGATTGGGCATAAACCGACCTCAGAATTCCATGAAAGAAATTATTTAATTATAAAACATTTATTTGAATTGATCAGGCAAGATGATCCTGAAATTATGAATGTATTTTGGTCATGGATCACGAATAGGTCTATATATGATATAAAAAGAATAAATATAAGGGAACTCAATGAAAAGCCTAACCGGTGAGCCAAATAATTTTGATAGCGTCCTAGTAGGCAGGATATCAAATAAACAAGTTAAAAGTAAGGAACGAAAAAATACGATATTTATCATCTCAAATTTGAATGAGGATATCAGAGGATACAAGGCGATAATAACTTCGGTTAAGGTTGGCAAAAAAATTCCATCATCTTTTTTGAAAATTCCGTTCATTCATAGTGTAAAAGATTTTGAAAGCTTATTTAATGGTGATTTAGTTTTACTAGAAATGCATAGCGGAACCATTACAATAATGTTTGAGAAAAATTCTACTCATAACTCTATCTTTGCCACTTCTCGGTGTAATAGTAAATGTATTATGTGTCCGCAACCATCAAAAAAAGACCCTCCAAAGAGTGAGAGAATTAATCTTGAATTAGTAAAACTAATTGATAAATCAACCCACGCAATTGGAATAACTGGGGGAGAACCTACTTTAGGTAGAAATAATCTTATACGGCTTCTGAAAGAATGCAATAAGAATATGCCACAAGCTCAAATTCAGCTTTTAACCAACGGTATTTTGTTAAAGAATATGGATTATGTTGAAGAAATCGTAAACATAGGAATTGACAATTTGATTTTTTGTATTCCCATCTATGCCGATACTGATCTCGAACATGATTTTATAATGCAAAGAAAAAATTCTTTTCAAGATACAATTCAGGGATTATACAATCTTGAAGCTTTTGAACAATCAATTGAACTTAGAGTTGTTGTGTTTTCCCATAATTTCAAAAGATTGCCTCAAATCGCTGATTTTTTCTATCACAATTTTCCTTTTGTTATGCATATTGCATTTATGGGAATAGAATTAGAAGGGCTTGCCAAAGAGAATAGAAAAAAACTTTGGATAAGCCCCTTAGATTATATTGCCTTTTTAGAGAAAGCAGTCTTATATTTATCGCAAAGAGATATGGAAGTCTCTATCTATAATGAGCAGTTATGCTTATTGCCCAAAAGCTTGTGGGCATTTTCCTGTAAATCCATTTCTGATTGGAAGAATATTTATATAGAAGAATGCAATTCCTGCAAAATGAGAGAGAATTGTGGGGGTTTTTTTAAATCTGTCATAAGCGAACATAGGAAGTTAATAAATAAAAAAAATTGCAAATAAAAGGTTAGATTATTTTTAAAATCAATGTTTTCACATATTTATATTTTTTAAAATAAATATCTTGACATTTTTGTATTTTTTTGTATTAATTAAATTATACAGGAGGCATAAATTGAAAATCTTAAAAAAAATACTATATTCAGGATTATGCTTTATAATGCTTTTTTGGTTCTCATGCACAAGTTCAGTTCCGTCTGCAAAAGTAAAACAACCTGATAATAAAACGAAGCAGATATCAAAAGATGAAAAAAAGGGAGAGGGTGTAACATTAAAAAAGGCGAAATCTTCTGGCGAAAGCGAGAAGAAAATACAACACTCGTCCCACTCTTCTCATAGTTCACACAGCTCACACAGCTCACACAGTTCGCATAGTTCGCATAGATCCCATCGTTCGGCATAATTCTGAAATTTTTCTAAAAAAAAGCTCTCCAAATCTAATCCCCCCCATAATATCCTAAAGGAATATATAAAATATAGGCCGATTTCTCTTCCTTGGGGAATTGCGTCGCAGAATCGGTATTATGTCAACTCACTTCCTGTAAAAATCACGAATCACTAATTATAAGTGATATATCTTGACTTTTTTGGGATTTTTCTTGACTTTTTAATTAAGTTATGTTTAATTTGGAAAATAAAGGAGGTTTTAAGGAGGTGATAGTCACAAGATCATTTAAAGATGTATGGGTAGGGTATCTTATGGCTGGTGGATAACCTTACTCTAAGAAACTCTAAGAAAAAGTCACTAGCTAAATCTTAAGAAAACAAAAAGGAGGTAAAAATGAGTGAAATATCAAAATGTATCTTATGTGAAAAAGATGCAGAGAAATCTGGTGTCCAAGGAAAAGATGGATATTTAGCAGAATGTGTCACATGTGGTAAGTATTTTTTAGGTTCACCAGGGATATTTGAAGGAAGTTATACAGGTATGCCTAGAGAGAAGAGGGCGATGATCTCTGCCTATACGAGAGAGCTTTTTGAACGAGGAGAGGCAACACCTGAGTTTGGAGATTCTGACGCACTGAAGGAGATAATCACAGAGTATGAAAATAAGACTCTCGATGAAAAGCTTGAAAATTTAATTTGGTACATAAGAAAGAAGTCTTCTCAGTTTGGCGATAGCATCTCATGGGATGCGGGGAAGGATTATCCGATTACCTACTCGCTAAGTCCTGAAGGGTTCACAAAAATACGCGATTTAGCAATGGAGAAAGACTTATTGGATTGGCCAGCAAGAGGCGTAGGTTTAAGATTGAAAGAAGAAGGATGGAAGATGGGCACAGACTCTGTCTCTCTAAAAAATGATAAAGAATTTAAAGAAATTATTATAAAAGCAGTTCATAATGCAAATTTTTCTCATTATAATGGATTATATAAAAATCTCGAAGAAGAAATTGTTTTTGAAGTTACAACTGCAAAAGGAAAGAAGTATATTATTGTAGCTCACTATTGGGATCCTGAGAAAGGTTTGATAAGTGAACAAGTTGGAAAATATTTTAATAGAACTAGAAAATCCGAAATTCCTTACATAATAGTTACTAATGCATCAGGATTAACACAAGAAGCTTGCGAGGACCTAGAAGAATTTAATAAAATATTTGAAGAAAAGAAATTGTTAGTTATTTTCGGCTCTAATGAAGATGAATTTATTAAAGAATTTTTGAATTTATAAAATCATTGGAAATCTAAAAAAAGGAAGTCAATGAGAATATGCTAATAAAGGAAAGGCCAGGCGCGGGTCCTGGCCTGAAATAGAGGGATTAAAATAAAAAAAATGAAATAAGAGGTGTCAAAATGCCAGATGATATTAAAGAAATGATTGAAATATTTGAGAAATTAAAAGAATCGTTAAAATTTCATTATGATTACCATAAACATATGACCACTATAAATGCTGGGTCAATTCTGCTTATCATTGCTATTCTTGAGGGGATATTTAGGGATCCCAAGGGAATTATATTTATCATATCCTCAATTGTTTGTTTTGTATTATCTCTTACATGTTCATTAATAGGAATGACGACGATAACACATGTAATTTTAAGTATGGTTATGACACAACACGCTATGTTTACTAAAAACATTAAAGAATATGAAAAAATCTCAAATATGGCTAAAGTGAGATTGAACCGACTTGATGTTATCGATAACCTTCACAGAATATCCTTTTTTCTTGGGATAGTACTATTAGTTTCTTTTGCATTTATTAATTTTTTATAAGGAGGATTTACCATAAAAAAATTATTTTAATCGGTCTCCCAATCAGAAGGAGGGAAAAGTGATAAATGAAAAAAGCAGACTTAATGAATTGTATGAAGCTTGTAACAAATTAAATGAATTAGCTGAAAAGATGCTTGAAACCTGCTGTCTAAAAAAGGAAAAAATTAAATCATACGGCAGAGTAATTGTATCTTTCTATTTCAGACGTTCTTGGGAAATGTTTGAATCTTTTATTATCTTAATAAGAACAGGCAGATTAGTAGATGCCGCACTTTTATTAAGAAGTCTATGTGATATGGCTATTAATTTGGGATATATGACAGCAGACCCAAATAAAAAAGAAATTCGAGTAATGAGATTAATGCTAGAAGGGAATAGAGCACAATTAAAATTAATTAACACCAACCTTGAGGCATTTAAAGAATTAGATAGCAAAATTGAAGCTCGAAGAAACGAACTAAAAGAAAATTTAGAGAAAATTGAAGCTGAATGGAAGAAAGAGTATCAAGAAGAAAACTGGGAGTTGCCCCCTATCGACCAGAGAGCACAAAAAGCTGGAGTAGCAGTTTTTAATTATTACAATATTGTCTATAGACCATATTCTAATATCGAACACCATAATATTTTCTTCGGACAGGATTATGTCGATGAAGAAAAATGCGAACCGATAGGAAAATTAGAAAAAATTACAAAATCGTCTGTATTTCGACCTGATATTACTCTATATATGTTTAAGGGGCTTTTCTTAGTAATTTTGAGTAAGTTTAATAAAGAATTTCAGTTGAAGTGGGGAGATGAAATTAAAAAGAGGCTTGAAAAACATAAAGAAGAATATAAATTGTATAAAAAATAACTTCTAAGGAGAATAAATATGAAAGGAAAAGAAATCCTAAGCGAAAACATAGAAGATATTAAAAATGAGCTTCGAAAGGAAAAATACAGAATTTTTAAATTAGCAGTATGGGGAAAGCGAACTGGCCCTTGGCAAGATCCATTAATGACATACTTAATTATGAGTATTGATAACTTGAGAGAATCCGCTGAGAAAAGCTCTAGAAATGCAAATTATCTATCAAAAATATTAGTCTGGTTGACTTTAGTCTTGGCCTTTGGAAGCATTGTTGGAGCAGTCGCCACTTTGAAACTAATTTGAACATTTCTTATTGAGGCGAGTGGAAGCCAGAGAATCTAAAGCCCCACTTCCCCGAGAGAGCTGTGTCGCAGAACCGGTATTATGTAAACTCACTTCCTGTAGAATCACGAATCACTAATTATAAGTGATATATCTTGGTTTTTTTTGGATTTTTATTGACTTTTGATTCTAAATCATGTTATAGATAAAAAAAATGAAAGGAGGTGAATTATGGCTGTATACTATCGATGTAAGATTTGTGGAGAAAACCACTCTTCTCCAATTGGTTTCGGCGACAAAAAATCATTTGAAACTAGCACTATTGTAAATAATAGTTTTCAGTGTACAAAAACAGGAAAACCTGCTGCATATGATAAAAAGGATATGTTCTGGAAAGATTAAGATTAATAATTAAGAAAAACTGATTGTAGAATTGAGCCGAGCGGAAGCCAAAGACGCTAGAGCCCTGGCTTTCCGATTGTCACCTGATTAAAAATGAGGCGACGAATAAAAAAAACGATGTCCTACCAATTACCTTGGTTCCCATCAACAAAGGTACCCCCTTTTTGCTGACATGCTGAGGTTTGTCACCGTTCCTCAGTTGTCGCCTAAAAAAAATAAATAAGGAGGTGAGAAAAGAATGGAAATAGTAATGATCTTAATCATAGTATTAGGCATGATAGCTACTCCGATTCTAGGCGTAACAAAACATCGAGCCTTTGAAGGCATTGTAGCTGGATTACTTTTGAGCTGGATAGGATTCATTTGGCTCTTATTGCAGAAGGCAAAGATGCAATGTCCAGAGTGTGGAACCTGGATAGTCAAAGGCGTTAAGCGATGTCGAAAATGCGGAGAGCTAGTGTCCTAATGAAATTGAGAAAAAGAGTATATGAAATATTAGAGGTTGCTTCTCCTGAGGATTTATCAAGTCGAATATTTGATACCTTTATCATTAGTTTAATTATTTTAAATATAACAGCTATAATCTTAGAAACAATAGAAAGCCTCTCTTTTCGATTTTTTCATTTTTTTAAAATATTTGAGATATTCTCAGTAATAATTTTTACTATAGAATATGTTTTAAGGGTTTGGTCTTGTGCCACCAATAGCAAATATAAGCATCCAATTTTTGGAAGGGTCAAGTTCATTATTACTCCTTTGATACTGGTTGATCTGATTGCAATTTTGCCTTTTTATTTACCGATGTTAATTTCTATTGATCTTAGATTCGTTAGGTCTTTGAGGCTAATTCGATTATTCAGACTGTTTAAATTAGCCAGATATTCAGAAGCAATTAAATTATTTGGGAAGGTCATAAAAAATAAAAAAGAAGAGCTCTATATAACGGCTTTTGTAATTTTTATTCTATTAATACTTTCATCCAGTCTTTTATATAGTGTTGAATGCGTAGCTCAGCCTGATGTATTTTCAAGTATTCCTGCTGCTATGTGGTGGGGAGTTGCGACATTAACCACAGTTGGCTATGGGGATATTTACCCAATTACACCATTGGGAAAATTTTTAGGAGCCATTATTAGTCTCCTGGGAATTGGCTTGTTTGCTTTGCCTGCAGGATTACTTAGTGCTGGATTTATTGAGGAAATAAGAAAAAGCAAAGAATTAGTTAAACTTTGTCCTCATTGTGGAGGCAACATTAGATAAATAAAGCTTAGAAAAATGTCTGAATCAATTCCACCTAGCCAACAAGCGTTAAAAGAAGCTCTTGAGCTATCTGGATATATCTTGAAAAATATCGAACTAAGTGAAGCACCTCTGTCAAATATAGTTTTAAAGGCTACTCGCTTAACTCGCCTATTAAATGATTTTGAATATCAAAAGATTCTGAATTATGAAACGAAGGGGTATCCTTCCAAACCAGACGGAATTCCACCTGATGTTTGGAAATTAGCTATTATGGCACAACGTATCACTAAAGAGAGAAATACTATTACTCAAGAAGTTAAATCTTCTGCTTATGTAGAATCGATTGGCCATCTTGAGGATGAACTTAGTACGATTCAAATAAGTCTTGATGCTGCTCGTGACGCTAATATTTCGCTTTCATCTGCAAATCCAAATCAATATTTAATACTTCCTCCTGGAAATGCAATAGAACGGAGGGCATTGCGAGAGAAGCATTCAACAATTTCGAAATATCTTTCTGAAAGAAGGGCGTTTATCTATGATTATGTTTTAAGGAAACATTATGAACTAAAGTTTTCTGGAGTTGCCAGTGATGTATTTTCTCAATTTCGAAAGGCAGCAGACGGGGCCATTGGTTCGTTAGTTCCAGATGCAGTCAAGAAATTTACTGCTATATATGATAATTTACGCTCAGAAAATCCAGAAGATTGGTCAAATGCAGTACATAGTTGCAGAAGAATTTTGCAAGATCTCGCAGATGCCGTTTTTCCGCCTTCAACAGAGGAGCGGTCTGCCAAAATCGAGGGTAAAAAGAAAAAAATCAAATTAGGCCGCAGTAATTATATTAATAGAATTATGTGCTTTATCGAAGACAATAGTAAATCAGAGCGTTTTACTAATTTAGTGGGTTCACATTTAAGATTCATTGGAGATCGATTAGATGCTATTTTTATAGCAACCCAGAAGGGAAGTCATACTACTATTTTAATTCGTGAAGAAGCAGACCGATATGTAATTTATACTTATTTAATCGTTGGAGATATTTTATCTCTTAAAGAGAAAGAACACAAATCAAAAATAGAAATGACTCCTCCCTCTTCAATATAATAGGTTTAATTAAATTTATTTTATCTACTCAGCTATATAATTGTGTTCTGATAGTCTTCCGAGCCTTCAATTTCCACTTGTGGAATTGTGTCGCAGAAGGAGCATTATGTCAACTACAAAGCTTGAAAAAATAATGATTGATAATAAAAATAAATTTTGTGTCTATTGTTTTCCAATTCCTCTTCCTAAAAGCTGTATCTTTCACCCCATAGG
>Ga0209977_10000663_pt1 | contig 13890 bp, 16 predicted proteins | sample SumtaG_2_FD_183113 | JGI IMG/M metagenome (GOLD analysis project Ga0209977, IMG submission 183113) | Deep subsurface microbial communities from Indian Ocean to uncover new lineages of life (NeLLi) - Sumatra_00607 metaG (SPAdes) (version 2) | ecosystem: Environmental > Aquatic > Marine > Oceanic... | reverse complement strand
AAAGAGCCAAGGAGGTTTAAGGAAATGAAACTGGCGATCTTCAGTCGTACCCCACTGGCAGGCGCCCCCTGGGAACTCTACAAAGCCCTGAAGAGATATACGGATATCGATGTAAGCCTCATAAATGCAACGGCACGCTATGCCGATGGTCGCAGATTCCCCTATCATCTATTGATGAGTCGGACAAATGGGAGAGTGGTGAGAGCACTTCGAAATGCCGAATTGTGGCATGTCCACAACTATCTCACGCCTGAACTAATAATACTTAAAAGAGACCAGAAAGTCATGGCACAGTTCCACTCGCTCCCCCGACTTGGCAACTGGAAGTCATTGATGAAATTCGCCGACAGATGCTATACCATCAAACAACCGTTGCATGAGAAGGAGTACAAGCTCAAGGGATTGCCGAACATCATTGATCCCGACGAACATAGGCCGAGTCTTCGCAAGTCGCCCTTGAAGATCGCATTTGCGCCATCGACCAAAGCACCAATCGGACACCCAGCCAGCAAAGGCTATTATCAGGTAAAGGAAATTCTTGAAAACGTGGCCAAAAAAAGGGCCGTGGAGATAGTCTGGATCGAAGGAATGCCTTATGAGACCAATCTTCGCCTCAAACAGCGGTCGCACATTCTTATCGACGATGTGGTCACAGGCAATTGGCATCGTACAAGTTTGGAAGGCGCGTGCTTCGGTTGCGTCGTTTTCAATAAAGTGATGAAGATCCCCTTCGTTTATGCATCGCTCACGACTCTGGAAGAGCGGCTTCTGTGGTTTATAGATAACCCTTCCATACTGAAAGATTTTCAGGAACGTACTAGGTTGTGGATATTGCAAAATTGGCATGCGATAGACCAAATAAAAAAATATGTCAGGGTTTATAAGGAGATGCTGAATGTCTGACATAAAGCTCGCTATTATCGGTTGCGGATATTGGGGTGAGAATCTTGCGCGAAGTATCCACAGCTTGGACTCACTTTATGCGATCTGCGATACTGATGGAGGTAGATTGAAATCGTTTGTAGAAAAATATCCGAAGGCCAAGTCTTATGTCGGCATCGAAGAGCTTTTGAAAGATTCCAAAATCGATGCCGTGGCCATAGCGACGCCGGCAACCACTCATTATGCGATAGTCAAAAACGCTCTTTCAAAGGAAAAAGATGTGTTTGTAGAAAAACCTATGGCCATGAATTCGAAAGAAGCGGAGGAGCTCGTCACCCTCGCCCATGAAAATCAGCAGATCCTGATGGTTGGTCATATACTCGAATATCATCCGGCCATAATAGAGCTGAAGAAGTTAATTGCCAAAGGCGATTTGGGAAAGATTAACTATATTTATTCAAACAGATTGAACTTGGGGCGTCTCCGCACCGAAGAGAATGTTCTCCTGAGCTTTGCCCCGCATGACATATCCGTGATTCTCAGCTTGGTGGGGGAGGAGCCGACAAAGGTATCGTCCCATGATGGAACTTACATCAGCAAGGGCATTAGCGATACAACGGTGACATTCATGGAGTTTCCGAGTGGCGTGAAGGCCCACATTTTTGTTAGCTGGCTCCATCCATATAAGGAGCAGAAGCTGGTCGTTGTGGGCACAAAGGCCATGGTGGTCTTTGATGACCTGACATTAGAAAAATTATTTATTTATCCGCATAAGATTAAGTGGGAGGAAGGCAAGATTCCCGTGGCCGAGAAAGCAGAATATGAACTTGTTCCCGGACTTCAAAAGCTATTAGAGCCGTTAAAATTGGAATGCAAGCATTTCATTGAGTGCGTAAAATCAAGAACCAAGCCCATAACGGATGGCAAGGAGGGATTGAGGGTTCTCAGGGTGCTAGATGCATGTCAAGGAAGGTTGCCAGCGAACTACTTTGTGCATGAGAGTTCTTTTGTGGATGAGGATGTGGACATTGGTAGGGGGACGAAGATATGGCATTTTTCTCATATCTTGAAGAACACAAAGATAGGAGAAAACTGCAATATCGGACAGAACGTTGTCATCGGACCTAATGTAATCATCGGGAACAACGTCAAGATTCAGAACAATATCTCTATTTATGACGGGGTCACGCTTGAAGATAATGTATTCTGTGGCCCTTCAGCAGTTTTTACGAACATCTTGAATCCCCGCAGCCGTTATCCTCGGAAGAATTATGCCAAAACTTTAGTGGAAAAGGGAGCGACTCTCGGCGCAAATGCGACAATTCTCTGCGGAGTAAGAATAGGGAGATACGCTTTCATTGGAGCCGGGGCAGTGGTCACGAAAGATGTGCCGAGCCATGCTCTGGTTTATGGGAGGTCGGCAAAAATTCAGGGTTGGGCATGCCACTGCGGTATTACTCTGCGCATCATCAGCCCGAAAGGAATAATGGAATGCCCTGATTGCATGAGCATATATGAGAAAAAGGACAATGCAATTTCAAAATCTAAGAACAGAACGTATCGAGAGGCGCTGCAATGAGGCTCCCTAAACGGGTGATATGGCCAAGCGGAGCCCATGAAATGGGCGGTTGGGCGGATTATTTGCCTCTCGGTTTCCATGAACTCGGCGTGCCTGTTGAAGGCTCGCAACGACTTCGGGAGAAGACAGATTCATATCTCTGCGCTAAGCTTAATGTACGGAGCGTCGCGGCTGTTGAGCTTATATACGAAGAAAAGGTTCAGAAGATTTGGTATGATGTTGGTAGCTTCCATTCCCATCATGGTTACGAGAAAATCATGGGGGATGGCGATCTCTATTTCAAGATTCGGATGATCCCAGAGCATCGCGAGAAATATCCGCGTATGTTTCCCATAGCTAATCGGGTGACCCAGTCCCATATCTTCTTTCCGCTCCTCCCAAAACTCAGACGATTGGCACGGGCAGGCAAATTTGATTATGACATATTGGCCATTCTTCGGCTCACAAAATACGACATGCGAGTCAAGATTGTCGAATTGGTGCGCTCTCAGCCGTGGCGTTCGAAGGCGTGGCTTACATCACATCCGAATAGGCCGGTTCCGCCTGAAGGCTTGCTACGTTTTAAATACGGATATTCGGAATATCTTGCCATGCAGGCTAAGACTAAAATCGGTCTCGCCCCTCCTGGGGTCGGCGATTTTACCTTTCGCCAAATCGAATTCATGGCCATGGGCACACCTTGCTTGATAACCAAACCAACCCTTGTGCCTATAGCAGACGGAAGAGGTTGTTGGATAGAAGTAGAACAAGACCTAAGCGATTTTGTTGATAAGGTTAATTACTATCTTGAGCATAATGAGGAGCGCGAAAAGATTGCCCGCAAAGGCCAGGCATTTTATGAGAAATATTATTCTCCCCGGGGGCAAGCCCTTCATATTCTTAACATCGTGGAGGCTTACTCATGAGACAAATTGACATCATAATTCCGACCAGAAACAGATGGACAAAACTTAACCGTTGCCTCAAATCAATCCCGCAAGAAATCCCTGATGTCATTCTGAATGTGATTGTAATCTGTGACGGCGATTGTAAGACTGCCCAGAAGCTTATGGTCTCGAGCGATGGTCTAGTACATCAAGTCCTTTTTGTCCGAAAGCAAAGAGGCTCAGTCTTCTGCCGAAATCTTGCGACACAATGCGCCGAGGATGCCGTGCTTTATGCGACTGACGATATCGAGTTCAAGGATGGTGCGATAGAGGCGGCGATCAGATCGATGAAGAAAAACTTTCCCGATGAGGATGGTATCATTGGCTTTAGTCAAATCTCTGGTGGAGGTTTCTCCCCTGCGGGCGTGGCGCTCGTTGGTCAGCCGTTTCTCAAGCGATATCCTAATCGGAAACTTTTTTACCCATTATATTTCCATTTTTCATGCCAGGAGATTGAGCGTTTGGGCAAGAAGCTGGGGAAGCTCATACTGGAAAAGGATGCGGTGCTGGCGCATTACCATCCGAACTGGAATAAAGAGGAGTTCGATAATACCCATTCGGAAGCGAGAGTATATAGGAATAAAGACAGGCACATCTCGTCAAATCGCCGGGCAAAAAAACTTATCTGGGGAGACAATGGATAATTGCGACTATTATGTGCTGATTCTGTTCAACATAAAGATGCCCCGATTAGGCAACAATACAGATCCCGGATGGCTCGATTACAGGCTAGAGATCTTTAGATACTACACGCTTAGGTCTCTGCTCAACCAAGTCGACGGTCATTTCCGAATCTGGATGGCATGCCTAGAAGAATCGGAAGATATCCTCATGCCGAAGATTGAAGCAGTCAGAAAGAAGGATCCGATGATGGACATCGTGGATTTCGTGTTCGATGAGAAAGCCGCCTGCAATCGGCTCGTGGACGATACGAAAGCTTTATATTTCTTGAAACTTGATTCTGATGACTTGTACCGCAAAGATACAATTAAAAGAACTAGAGAGTTGCTCGGACATTCCGATGACATATCGCTGGTCATGTTCTGCAATGGATTCATCTATGACATAAAAACAAGGACCCTCTGCACATTCGCCAGATGGTCTATAACCACTTATGCGGTATTTTATCCGCCTCGGACTTTCGACCATAATAGCTTCCGTAAATATTGCATATGTGATCAGACGAAGGTGCGCAAAAGATTCATGCCGTCAATTGATATGAATAGCATGGTCTGTTGTATCAATCATGACATGAACCTTCATAATGATCCGAGACGTGAGGGTGTGGAGGTAGGAAGAAGGACGGGGCAGAAGGAATACGCTAATCAGAGCGAGGTTTCCGGTTTGCTTAAGGAATTCGGCGTAGAGCAATGAATTTTGCATTCGTGGATATCGGCGAGCTTGGTTGGAGCCTCAGCCTTAGCGCCCATATCAGGTGGCTCAAAAAGAATACCGATTCTTCCGTGGCCGTGATTGCCCTCACAGATAGAAAATGCCTTTATGAAAAGCTGGCAGATGTAATCCTCGATGTTCCTGAAATTTTTTACAATAAATTCGATAGCCGAAAACAAAATTGTTTCGGTCTGAAGCAGACGCCACCTGAATGCTTAAGGAATTTTTTTCTTTCTTACATCCCCGCAGATTATTGCATTCCTGATTATTTTATCTTTGGCTGCAAGCTAAAACTTGGAAACAAAGTTATTTACAGGCCTTATAAATATTCCAAACCAATTGAAGACAATACGGAGATTTTGATTTTCCCGAGATATCGAAAAAACGAGTTAAACAGGAATCTTCCCAAGTCCTTTTATGCACATCTGATTGAGAGATTATGTGATGAATTTCCCGAATTGATGGTAAGAACAATCGGCACTTATGAGGGGGCTTATAATATTGATATTTCAAGGACGAATTACATCAATTGGGTCGGAAAGAGCGATAGTCTTCAGGACTTGATAGACAGATGTCGCGTGACCAAGGCTGCAGTAGGCAGCCAATCAGCACCCCCAAAAATCACTTTACTCCAAGGCATACCTACATTCATGATAGGTCATCAGAGGGTAAGACACGAGAATGGTGAAAACTGGATGTCTACGAGAGTTGAGTTCTATGATGTCTCGAAAAAGAACTATGCTAGTATAGATATCAGAGATTGTATAAATAAGATTATTTCTTTTGTGGAGGGATGCTGATGCGAGTGCTTCTTCTCTTCCCGATGGCTGATGGTCAGACTGGCCCAGCTATTAAATATGCCTTCGAGCAGTTGGGGCATACAGTGATGGCTGTGGATGCGAAATTAAAGCTAGGAAATTCTTATATTACAGCATGTCACTTTCGGCCTGATTTTGTATTCTGCTCAAGAACCAAAGCACTTACAGAACAGATCAAGCAAATAAAGCAGAAATTAAACCCAATTATTTGTATGTGGAATGTTGATGGACGAAAGAACATTGGTAAGTGGAAACATCTTTATGAACTTGTAAAACTTTGCGATTTACATTTTGTGACATACTATGGGAGTGTTAAGGAATGGAGGGAACTGAATAAAAATACACATTGGCTTCCTCAAGGTGTCCAGAATGAAGTCTATAATAAACCGAAAAGCATCACAATGGAAGATCGAGAGCGATATATAGCCGATGTTGCCTTTGCTGGTGGCCTTAAAGGAAGCGTCCATTGGCAACGGAAGAGTTTTATAGATGCAATAAAGCGAGCGGATATAAAATTTAAACATTGGACAGGTATCCGAAATGAGCAGCACAATAAGATGGTTGCACTTACAAAGGTGAATTTGGGTTGCACGGTTTATTTTGGGTCGGGTTCTGGGACTTCAGTCAGGGATTACAAAATTATGGGGGCTGGTGGTTTTTTACTAGAATTGTGGAGAGAGCGAATTCATGTTCATTTTCCATTGGTTGATAGCGAAAAGCTCATGGACACGTATAAGGATTCCAATGATTTGATAGAGAAAATAAACTATTACCTGGAACACGAGGAGGAAAGAAAGGCAATAGCAGAACGTGGATATAATTGGCTGCATAAAAACGCTAGATACATAGATAGGATGAAAATAGTGATTGATTATACAGGAAAGATAGGAGGGCAAGAGAATGAGCAGGCAAATTAGAGTATTAGCTACTTCTTGTGGGGGTGGAATTGGGCCAGATATAACATTTAGTCTTAAACAAAGCAATTTAAATTTTTATGTTATTGGCATGGATGCAAGTATTCATGGCAGAGAGTTCGGTTCTCAAATCTGCGATGAGGTAATTAAAGCACCGCTTGCAAATGACCCAAATTTTAAAAAGCAGATTGATTGTATCTGCCAAGACTGTGGAATTGATGTTGTCATCTTTAATCACAGCAAGGAGTTAAGGGCAATAGCAGAACGAAAATTAACATTTAATACAAAATACCTTCTTCCCAGCCATGCAGATATGTTGACATGCACAAGCAAATGGAAGGTAGTAAAGAGATTACTGGATAAAGGACTTGAGGATACAATACCGAAAACAAGTCTAGTTAGCCATGAGAGAACTATAGCCAAGATATTCAAGGAGTTCAAGCCGCCGTTATGGCTCAGGATACCTGAAGGTTCAGGAGCTCGAGGAGCATTGTTGGTCAATAAGCCAAAACATGCCATCGATTGGATTGAATACTGGAGGGAAATGAAGAATTATGATGGTAATTGGATTCTCCAAGAGTATCTACCCGGGAGAAATTTTAGTTGGGGTTCTATTTGGTATAAAGGGCAGTTTATTGTCTCCAGCACGATAGAGAGGCTTGAATATTTCATGGCAAGCGTAGCTGTGACTGGTGTCTCTGGTGCAATAGGTATATGTAAAATAGTCCATGATGACAGACTTCGGAAATTGGGTGTGAAAGTTGTACTCGGGCTTTCCGACTGTCCACATGGAGTATATATAATGGATGCTAGAGAGGATGTGCAGGGAAATGTGAAACTGACTGAGATAGAAAATAGAATGCAGGGTAGGAAAAGATTAGACACAAGTGCAGGGATAAATTTCCCAGAGATTATTGTTAGGTTGCTAATGCGTCTTCCATTAGATAGTGCAGTTGAGAGGATAGATGGTGGAACAGAAGGGATGACCCTCTATCGACAGTTGGATTTTAAGCCGATTGTCAGGATGAATGGTAAAGGATGAAATTGTTAATGGCTACGAGAGCAGATGTAGGTATATCGGATTACCTTATCCACACTCTTCCCATCTTGAAGAGATACGCAAAAAAGTGGGGGGCAGAATTTAAAATTCTAGATAAATCATACGGTCCTGTGTTCCAACGATTTTTGAGTCTTCATGAGTTACTTGATGAATATGACAGGGTATTTCATGTTGATGCTGATATTGTCATAACCAAAACATGCCCAAACATTTTCGAAAGTGTTCCTTATGATACAATAGGCTTTGTCTTTGAAGATAAGGGATCAAGACTCAGGAATAGGCGGGCAAGAATTGCTCAGATCAAAAGTATTTATGGTGGCAATGAGAGATGGACTACGGGCTATTTTAATGCTGGGGTGTTCATTGTTTCACGTCCGCATAAGGAGGTTTTTACCAGGATAAATGGGAAGTTTTGGGGTGAGGATTTTAAGGTTAAGGCTATGGGAGCAGACCAGACTCATCTTGGTTATCAGATAATGAAACAAGGTCAAAAATATATTGATCTTGACTTCAAATTCAATCATATGTCAATGTTCTCAGAGCCGTGGAATGGAAGTCCATCGAGATTCGATTCTTATATCATCCACTATGCGGGAAAGGCAAGTTTTCCCGATAAGGGGAATCGGAGTAGAACTGAAATGATAAAAGACGATATAAGGCAAATTTATGGACAATTCATTGTTTGATGTTTTGGTTACGATATATGGTATTCACACATGAAGCTAGGATTTATGCAAGTATATAACGAGGTCAACTGGGTTGGTTATGCCATCGATCAGGCCATGACCATATGCGATGAACTCCTTATAGTTGAGGGTTCTCAATTTGTAGCTTTCCCTGATATGCCTGAAAGGTCGAATGATGGCACATTGGATATCATAAATGATAAGGCAAAACGATATCCTGAGATAATAAAAATTATTAATACTACCAGAAAGCATTCAAACTATAGACTCAATCAATGCGCTAACTTTAATCTGGGGCTTGATCATTGCAAAATAGGAGACTATTTCCTTCAGCTTGATGCAGACGAATTTTTTCTTGATGAATGGATTTCAGAAGCAAAAGAGTTGATGAGAGAAAGGAAGGTCGACCACATTAAGGCATTGAGCTACAAATTCGCCTTCAGCTTTAAATGGCGTATTGATTTTGGCGGAATGCAATCGAAGTCCATTATTATAAAAAAAACGAAAGGATTCCATTTCGTTCCCACACACAAGTTGATAAATCCCGGGAAAAACATAATAACAATCACGCGAATCGGCCATTATCATTACTGTTGGCTGAAGCCGCGAAAGAGAATGCGCACAAGAATGAGGACATCTGGTATGTATCCCGATATGTTGAATTGGTTTGATGAAAATTGGGATAATTTCAGACTAGAAAATGGCAAAGAATATCCGGCCTATGCAGGCAAATTTACTTTACACAGATATGAAGATAAGCATCCATCGATTCTTGACAACCATCCCTGGAAAGATATTGAAGACATAAGGAAGATATAAAAAATGGCAATGTGCGAAAGATGTTTGATTGGGGATTATATTCCCGATATGAAAATCAAGGATGGTATCTGTGATCTTTGCAGGTTTCATGACAAATTGGAAAAGCAGAATCCGATAGATGATAAAAGGCTTCATAATTTGATTACCAAGATAAAAAAAACGGGCATAAGAAAACGATATGATTGTATTGTGGGAATAAGTGGGGGGTGCGATTCATCTTATCTTCTCTATCTAGTGGTAAAAATTTTTGGGTTGCGTGTCCTTGCTGTCCATTTGGATAATCATTGGAATACAAGTCAGGCTGAAAACAACATGAAGAATATTGTAAAAGTCTTGAATGTCGATTTTCTCAGGCTCCAAATAAACAAGGAAACATACACGAGGTTGAATACGGCTTTCCTTGAGGCATCCGTACGGGATGCGGATGCTCCTCAAGACATGGCAATAATGGCCACCTGGAAAGATATAGCCAAACGGTTCAAAGTCAAATACATCCTTGTCGGCCATTCATTCAGGACCGAAGGTTCTGTACCTCTGGGATGGTCTTATTTAGATGCAAAATACGTCCAAAGTGTTTACTCTTGGTTCTGGAAAGAGCGACTGCCTAGCTTCCCGCTGGCCAGCTTTTCAGATCATCTAAAATCCGCTCTTTCAGGAATCAAAGAAATAAGGCTGTTGAATTATGTTCATTATCGGAAATCTGGGGCAAAGAAATTGCTGGCAGAAAAATTCGGTTGGCAGGATTATGGGGGGCTTCGATTGGAGAATGACTATTGTACATTTGTAACATCATATCTTTTGCCTCAGAAATTCGAGATAGATAAAAGAATCGTCGAGCTCTCGACACATGTTCGACAAGGTTGGATTACAAAAAGCGAGGCAGAGAAAGAGCTTGAAAAAAAGCCATATATGCCGAAAGGATTATTGGGGCGGATAAAAAAAGAATATCCTAGATTTGAAACATATATGAAGGATAAAACGAGGAGGATTCATAAAGATTTCGAGACATATCACAAGCTTTTTAGGCGATATAGATGGCTGATTTGGTTATTGGCTAAATTCTGCCTTGTGCCAAAAACATTTTATGATAAATATGCGAGGGGGCTATGAAGATTCTTGGGGCCATTGTAACTTGGGATAATCTGGAATTCTTAAAATTGTCTCTGAAGCAGGCTCTTGATTTTTGTGATGAAGTAATAGTGGCTGAAGGCTGTCATTCGAGATGGTTCCCACGGCATTCTACGGATGGAACAATAGAGTACCTAAATTCTCTGAAACACCCAAAATTAAAAGTCCTGAATATAGATTATAAAAAAAACGGTTTAGAAGGAAAAAGATATCATATTGTTCAATGCAAGATCTTTAATCATATCAATAATTCTTTTGAAAACTGGCAACCTGGAAACTGGATAGTCCAGTGGGACGATGATATTTTTTGGTTCAATGAAGACTTGGAAAAAATTAGGATAATTCTTGAAACTACCAGTTATGATAAAATCCGATTCAAGCAACGCAAGTTTATCTATAATTTTCGTTTTAATTCCCTGGCAACAGGTGGCATTCCGTTTGATAGAATTACAGATGGCTGTTATTATACGCCGATAGCAAATCTTCGTTATAAAGATGGCACGCTCTATTCAAAATATGAGAAACAGTTTGACATAACTACATTTCATTATACGTCTGTAAAAAGATCTGAACGAATGAAAGCTCGTTGGGTTATGTCTGTGGAGAAGGGAACAAAAAGTTCAGTAACAAGATTCGAGAAATGGATGGGCATTGAATGGAAAAATGATGAAGATTTCTTAAAACAAAAAGATACTGTTGCTTTTATATTAGGGACTGATCCTGGTAATGTTCACATTTATAATGACAGGCATCCAGAGATACTAGATGGCCATCCTTGGCGATATATTGAGGATACAAGGAAGTTGTAAATGATGCCATTAAAAATTATTAGCATTGTAGGAAACCGTCCTCAGTTCATAAAGCTTTATCCTATAATCCAGGCAATAAAAAAACCGCTAGAACATCTCATAATTCATACTGGACAACATTATGATTATAATTTGGATAAGATATTTTTTAAAAATTTAGAGATTTCCGATGCAAACTATAATCTCAACATAGGTTCTGGCTCTCATTGTTGGCAAATAGGCGAAGGAATTAAACGAATTGAATCCATATTAATTAAGGAAAAACCTGATTGGGTTCTTGTTTATGGTGATACAAACTCTACTCTTATTGGCGTTTTGGCCTCTGCGAAACTTCAAATATGTGTTGCTCACATCGAGGCTGGCATAAGAAGCTATGATATGACAATGCCAGAAGAGCTTAATCGAAAAATAACAGATGCTTGTTCAACGGTACTTTTTTGCCCGACTAAAGTAGCTATGGAGAATTTAAAAAAAGAGGGGATAACATCTAACGCCATAAAGGTTGGCGATGTGATGTATGACGCCATACTTTTGGGGATGAAAAAGGCGACATCGAAATCAAACATATTAAATATATTGAAAATCGAGGCAAAATCTTATTATTTAACAACCATCCATAGGGCAGAAAATACGGATAATAGAATTCGGCTAAAAAAGATTATCGATACTTTAATCAAATTGAGCGAAAGTAGGAAAGTTATCTTTCCTGTCCATCCGAGAACAAAAAAGAAATTAAAAGATTTTTCTTTAAATGGATTGCAATTGATTCCTCCTCTTGATTATTTCGATATGTTGGCGTTACTTCAAAATGCGAGGAAAGTCCTTACTGATTCTGGGGGGCTTCAAAAGGAAGCTTATTTATTGGGAGTTCCGTGCATAACGATTCGAGAAAATACGGAATGGCCTGAAACATTAATGGGTGGGTGGAATGTCTTGACAGGGACAAATAGACAGAAAATAATTGAGGCGACATTAGTTAATGGTCACGATTCCAGTTTATATTCACCAGAATTATTCGGTGATGGGAGGGCAGCTTATAAAATCATTGATTTTTTGATAAGACGAAAAAATAGAATAGAGAACGCGAGGAAAATATGGCGGATATAGCAACCGTTGTGTCAGTAGCAGGCGAAAATGCATATTTTAAATTTGCCTCCATCTGTATTCCTTCGTTCCTCAGAAATTGCACATCGACCGATCTTTTTGTCTTCACAGATAAACCAGAAAGAATAAAAAGGATCGGGAATGCTTTAACAGGAAAGCTTCATATAGTTAATCTGAATGACTGCATTTCAAAATACCATAATTTCCTAAAGAAGATAAAAGAACTAAGTTTACCAGATGAATATTTTGCGAAAAGAACTGAAAAATACGGCTTTCTCCATCACGGTTTCTTTGCATCAGCTTTATTTCCAATCGCCCAGCATTATCTTGAAGATAAACCGTATAGCCATATTATGAGCATTGATATAGATGGTTTCTTTGCTGGTGGCGATATGATAGCAAATGTGAGACACGACATTTTTTCGAAATATCCAAATTTTGACCTATATCTCATAGAAAGAAAACATGAACTTATGGAGCAATATGGAGGAGGAGTGCCTGGTACGGGGATCGTAATTTGGAGGAAGGGCGGGCCATTTATTAAAAAATATACTGAGAACTTCACCGATGATGATCAGAGCACAATATTGTATGAATTAAGATTAAAGCGGAGAGTGAAGACGTATATCCTAAAGCGTCCCGAATATCATTTTGTGCGCCCATTCTGGCAAGCCCAGAAAAAGGGGAAAGAATTCACAAAAGAACAAGCCTCAAAATTTTTGCCTGGATATTTTCATTTTCATGGCAAGATTGCATACCAAAGTATGAAAAAAATGGAGGAGTGGTTTGGACGTATATAATCCTGCAGAATATTGGCAAAAAAGAGGCCGGCGATATAGGCACGGCGAAACAGAAAACGAGCTTTATAATTTAGAACAATGCATACACAAGCATTTGCCTGATAACAAAAAACTTCTGGAGACTGGATCGGGCAACGGAAGGATTTATTGTTTTTTGAGAAAGAGAGGGTTTGATTTTACGGACAGATTTGTCATGTGTGATTTTGTAGATTCCTTTAGAAATGTATGCCAGAACAATACGGGAATTTTACCAGATAAGTGGGATGGCAAAAAACTTCCTTATAACAACAATGAATTTAATTTTATCATTTTACATTCTGTATTATTGCATATTTTGCCCTCTGAAATTGATGAATTTATTAAGGAAAACGTAAGAGTTGCTGAAAAATATCTATTTATTGCTACATGGTACAGAGAAGATGATGTAAAACAATCTGGGGATTATTGTTTCATCCATGATTATTCGCTACTATTTAGAAGATACGACTTGCAAATTATAGAAGATATGAAATGTACTGCTACCGAACGAGCTAATTGGCTTTTGGAACTTATGTGAGGAAAATATGACAGACATAGAAAGATCCGCATCTTTCTATGATGAAAGTTTTAAGAAAGAAGGAAGGATATCAGAAAGGATTTTTCTTTTCCCTATGATTGTGCCTCCTGATAAGCCCGAGAAGAAAATGGCATTGATTGTAAAAAATAGATTTTTTAAGGAGGAATAAGAGGAAAACATGAAGCCACTGGACATGAGGGACATTTCGATGATAGACGCCCTGCCCGTTTACAACTGTGAGAAGGTCATATTGAACATTGGCTGCGGGAAAGGCAGAATAGATTTCCATTTTGGGGCTATGGGTTATCGAATCTATGCGACCGAAATCAAGAGATATGATACATGGAAGGATGAAAAAAATTTGACATTTCATATCTCAGATATTTTCGATATATCCAGTTTCCCGGTGCGGTCTGC
>Ga0209977_10000662_pt1 | contig 13894 bp, 12 predicted proteins | sample SumtaG_2_FD_183113 | JGI IMG/M metagenome (GOLD analysis project Ga0209977, IMG submission 183113) | Deep subsurface microbial communities from Indian Ocean to uncover new lineages of life (NeLLi) - Sumatra_00607 metaG (SPAdes) (version 2) | ecosystem: Environmental > Aquatic > Marine > Oceanic... | reverse complement strand
TTACATCTCCCGGAATAAAAACATTTACCAAATATTCTACGATAAATTTAATGAGATTTTTGAAAAGGGCATACCAATGAATCGATTTATCACTGAACAAAAAGATATTGATATTGATTCACTCTCAGAGACGCAGTTATTTGTTCTATGTGTAATGTGAGAACGTGGGAGTTAAACGTGGCGATCTGCTTTTTGATTACAATTTCTTACATTTGATTACAATTTCTTTATTTAAAAGTATTGGTGATTTAGGATAAAATGTTCTAAAGATAGCATTTGGTCTATAAAAAGTGAGTAATAAACTAAAAATTAAAAATAATAGATATTTAGATCTTGTAAAATTCGAGCAATGGAAGATAGACTCACTGCATTTATCCTGCGTAAACAGGGTACCTGAATGTGAGGAATTAGTCGAACTTACGAAAGATTTTTTGAGCAATTACCCGATTAAATATAAGAATTGTTATGATACTGCCTTCCAATGTGCTATACAATGTCAGAATGTAAAGTTTATTATAGGATATGTAACTAGGGGATACAACCAAATAACAGATCATGCTTGGAATAAGTATAATGATATTGAATTTGATCTTATGCAAGAATTAAATATTCATTTTGATACTTATTATAGGATTGTGGAGATTTCGAGCAGTGAGATTTCTAAATGTGCTCTTTCAAAGCGCTGGTTAATGGACTATGCTATCTTGGAGTATTACTATGAAAAGCACATAGCTACTGATGAAGATTATGTTTCCGAATCTAAAGCTCCTGATGTAACGGTTCTTGATGTGATTAGAAAAAAATTTCAAGAAAAACAATAATAAAATTTTATCTCTACATTCTTACTTATTTATGGTTATACCTATCAAATGTAGAGGTAAATTCATCTATTACTCCGACAATTATTCGACATTATTTATTCATATAAGATTCAATACTAAATCTTCACTGTCCTCTTAATTATTAAGTCGATACTTCATTTGTTCTTTAAATTAAGACTCAAATAACAGGGAAATAATGGAATCAAAAGAAGTATTAATCGCATATAATGTTGAGTTAGGAAGAATTTTTAAGGTTAGTTATGGACTTCCAAAAAATCCTCAAAAGTATACCTGGCGCTGCAGAAATTGTGATAAACCTGTCTTTTATAACCAATATGAAAATTGTTTTAAACATCGAGGGCAAAAACCGGAAGGATTTGAACCTGAAACCATCGAACATAAAGCCATGAAAAATTATTGGTACTCAGTGTTTCCAAAGTTTAATCATATTAAATCACGACACCGAGAATACTGGCTTGGGGATAAAGTAGCAGATGTGTATTTTGAATTACGAGATGGGAAAAAAGTAGCAATAGAATGTCAAAATTCGCCGATAACGTCAAAAAAAATAATTGAAAGGACTAAAAAATATACTGCAAAAGATATTTATGTTCTTTGGGTATTCAACGGGTCTGGTACGTGCGTGTCGGAAGAAAAAAGGCCTGCTAATATAGATAAAATTCGGGTATTGAAAGAAGAAAAGAGAGTTCATAATCTATATGGTGGAAGAATTTATTATATGAATGTTGTCGGGGAAGAAGTTATCGAAGATCCATATCCCATTCATTTTTCTCCCTATTTTGAAAATAAAGAGTTGGAATCAAACATTTATGGGCATGATAAATACTACAAGGAGTTTCAGAGTGCTACTGTGGGGGATATTTTCACTTACAAGATTTTATGCGTTGAGTATAAGGGGTATAAATTAGCTCGATTTATGGATAAGAGTGTGAGTATTTCCTGTACAGAACAACTACTCATCTGCTTACGAGAACTGTGTCTAAAAAAGATTGATGCCCGAGATGTGGATGAACGTGGAGAGAGTAAGATTCCTGTTAGTTCTATTATTGATTTAGTCCGAGAGGAATTTGGATACTTTTTACCTTATTTGATATTGAAAAGATCGAAGCGGATTAAAAAGGTTAGATTCGAGCGCCTATTGGATGATAAATATAATCTTCAAGATTCGATCTGTGTTAGAATATCTGATTATGTTAAATAAACTAAATATCTAATAAATTTAAATTTGAATTTAAATAGATTTGAGCGATTATTAGATGAGAAATATAAACAATTTAAATAATACCTCATCTGAACTTGGATCTGGTATAACTGGCATGGGTACTGCTGATGTTATTATACGGATAGAGTAATTTCAAATTATTACTTATTCTAAATTTTTGCCACACTTAGAGGGACATGATTTAATTAGATCATCATTTGTAAGTTTGGAAATCTTTGAGAATATCTCCGTAAGAGATAATGAGGGAACAGAAAATAAATAATCTAATAAATCTTTTATTTCGAATTTTCTACCACAACTAGGACATTTAGGAATAAAATTATTGAATTTTTCTTCACATCGTTCGCAAAAAATTCTCTTTCCCGTCAAATTTTTATCGCATCCTCTACATCTGCCGTTATAAAAAACATCAAATTCCCAATAATCACCAATAAGTAATGGTTGAGAATCATTACAAAGAAAAAACTGAGATGCTGGGACAAGGTCATTCGTCCAAGTGCTTGGTTCTCCTCCAATAGGGTCAATAATAATAAATTCCACTTGATTTTTTATCTTTTGATAAATATTCCATAGTTTTTTGTTGATCTCTCCAATATTCTTAGCATCATAATCTATAATTTGTTGGTAAAATTGAGGCTTTCCTTTTCTATCTTTATCCCAAATAGGGATAAAGCGTCCCATATCCTCTCTATATCCTCTCATATCAGCAAAAATTATAAAATGTTCATTCTTATAAAAGAGCAAATTGGGTTTGGAATGTGATTCTCGAAATCCGATCTCTTCTAATTTTTTAGCATACTCCAACATCTTCCTAAATACACTATTATATATTTCATATCCAAACCTATCTTGGTTTTTTATCTTAGAATTCCTCTTTCTTGATTGGTGAAATTCTATGCATCAAATGTAGGACTAAAAATTGAATCATTTATGATTTTCACATTCAATAGATTCTTATCGATATAATTCTTAAGTAGCTCGTTAAGGGAATTTAGATCAATATCGAGTTGTAAGGCAAGAGATTCCACTCTAATAAGATTCATAACTCTTAATATATTCCTAATCTTCTCTAAAATCTCCTTTTCCATTCTAACCTCATTAATTTTTCTAATTAATCTTATCTCCGTATCGTTCCTTAAACCAATCACTTTTTTAGTATTTATATATTATTCGGATTAAAAGGTATTTTACAATTTTTACAAATAATTAGATTAGTATTAGGTAAAATGCAATAATGGTTTATCGAATTACAATCAGGACACTGAAGTAATTTACCATATAACATATATAATTGGTCAATTCTCCTCTTTAACATGATAGCAAGAGCTATAGCATCAAAACCCTTATCAAGTACTAGAAGGCCATAATAATAATCCCATAACTGAATGACAGTGCGAATATTTTCATAAGTTAATTCACCATTATTATTATAATCCCTTACTCTTACTTTTCCATCTCTTAATACTGTCATGTTTCTATGTGCACAAGAATTTCTGACATGTATTAGTACTCTTAAAGCATCTCTTGGAAGATTTGAAGGTGTTCTCTCGTTATTATTGTGTATTTGAAAAATGTCTCGAATAGTGTGCAGAGGAGTATCCCTATTTTCGCATTTATAAAGGTAATTTTCAATATATATACACTTTCTCTTAAAAAATTCATAGAAACCTATATAAAATACTTGGAAAGTACGTAAGCGTTCTACTATAGGAATACTTTCATCATAAAGAATATCTGATAATTGATGTTCTTTAACTAAATCAACATTTTCTTCCAATAATGACCATGCAGCTTCAAAATCAGGTATCGGGATTAAATCACCTGAATAAAGTTTATTTAAGAAATTACTAGATAGCATTTCCTCTTTTGGTATTATTCTTCTTGCAAGATATAAAAACCATTCAGTAAAAATCTCATGTGTTTCTTCTATTATTTTACATTCACTTAATTGTATTTGAGTAAAACATAGACGTACTATAAAAATAGCAAAAGCATCATACCAATCTAAGGGATTAAATACTTTTTCTGTATTTACTAAAGCCCAAAATGCATTTTTGACTCTATAAAGAGATAGTATTTCGAATTTCTCAAAAAATTTTTTAAAGAATTTCTCTATTACTTGATTTAATTGTGTCTCATACTTTCTAAGATCCGTGTATCTCTTTATAATTGGAAAGTGATTTTTTAAATATTGCATTATCCATTCAATAAATTAATTCTTGTCTTAGATTTGAATTATAAAAATTATTAACCTATATAATAAGCTTTTCTCCTTTCTTTAAAATTTTTGCTTTATCTCCATACCGTTTTTTAAACCATTCCGGATTTTCTGTATGAACAGGGATGATAATGTCAGGATCAATCGTTTTAATTATCCATTTTAATTCGTTTTCCGAAGCATGACCTGATGCATGGAATTCACGGGTGAATGCTGGTCTTTCTTCTTCAATTGTGAAACCACAAGTCTCAATATCTTTGCTTGCAAAGTTAAGCCATTGATTTAACCTTATAAAGTCAAATTCTTGCTCAGTTTTAAATCTTTATTTATTTAAAGTAATGCTTGATTCTATCCTCTTGACCCATGGGTGAGAGGCTATTTTTTCGGTTATGGCTTTAATTGAAGGGGTATCTTTAATCTTATTATCAATATCATTCAATGATTCAGTTACCTCCTTAGTTTTTTCATTAAGAGAATCACTTTCTGTTTTGCTCAATATTTCTATATTAGATTTTCTATGTAACCTAATCCATTCATCAAAAGGAATAGATTTTAATATTTTGGACAAAAAATCAACTAAAAATAATTTGTCTTCACTATAAATTTCCTCCTCTAAACTGAACCTTGAATGAAAATATATTTCATAGACAAGAAAATTAGAAATTAACCCGAAAATATTTTTACCAGTCGTAATTTGTGAGAATTCTTGATACTGTCCAATAAGAGATAATAAATCTTTATACTTGTCCTGATCTTCTGGAAGGGGCAGTAATTCTAGGAAACTCTTGTTATAATCATCTGTTAAATAATTAAGGGTATAGAATTCCATCAAGTTTGAGTTAAGAATGATCATCAAATAAAAAAGATCATCATCTTTGTCATTTCTATTATATATAAATTGAAGTGTTTTCATACAAGCGATTTTTAAATTATCCACAGCACATACTAATCTTGGACGTATATTAATATTCCTTATCCTAATAATCAGCAACTTGTTATGATCGTAATGTTTCCCCGTTAGTTTATCCAAAGGAAAATAATTTTGACAATAATTAACAAAGTTTCTGTCAACAGAACTAGGTATAATTATCTCAGTGTATCCATCTTCCACCGAATCTTTTAAGAGACTCTTTCCTCCTTCTGTACCTCTTGTTATGGCTAATTCTTCGATATCTTTTATTTTATGATATTTGTTATTTAAATATTTAATGATCTCTAGATCCTTCTTACTAGTATTGTGATTTATTCTATAAGCAGAATCATTCTCAATATTACTGAATGAAATTTCCTTGACTTTATAGTTCTGATTCTTTATTATAGAAAGTGTCTCTTCCACTCTTTTACTATTAATTATAATATGATTGTAGCTATTATGCCGTCTTTTTACACATTTAATTATAATACTCTGCATTATTAGAAATCCAGAAGCTACAGTATGATAGGCCCTATAATGAGGATTTAATCCAATATGCAAAGGGTGTAGGCAGAACTCAGATAGGGACATCTAGGGAAAGAGTGACTTCGCCTTACTCTGCAATGTATCAACGCTTAAACAGGCATAACATTATAGTACCCCTCAAAGAATCTGTGATTAATAAAGCACGAATAGAAATCTCACGAGTTTTCAGTGCTCTTGGCCTAGGGGATCTTATTGCTATTAAAGAGATGGTTTTAGATAAGTTCAAGCTAATCCGATCAAAAATTAAGAAGGGATCAAAATACCGAAACATAGAGAAGTTGGTATTAGTTACCACATTTTTTTGTCTTAAACTTGAAAATGTTCCAGTTAATCCCTATGAGTTAATTGAGATATCTGGATTTCCTAAAAAACAATTCAACGATTCCATCTTACAACTTCAAAGATACATACCAGAATATAGTGCGCGAAATAGACAGAGGTATATTCTTCAAAGAATTCTCGAGGTTGCCGAGCATTTTGATTTGGGTATGCCATTTTATTATCTTTCTGAGAAAATTCTATATAGGCTATGGGATGGAATCAAAAATACTACCGATAATGCGGTTGCTGGATTAATAAGTTCAATTTCTGTCTTGTGCTCATGTAAAGATGAAGTGAGAGTAAGTACTATTTGTAAAAGGATAGGTGTTCAACCGTCCACAATCCAAGCTTTTTTTTTATATCTCTCAAATAAAGAAGTTTCTGGCCACCAAGAAGCAGCTATTTTATTCTTTACAATCCAAGTAAATGGAGTTGCTCTTTCGGGCATTCCGTTCTTAGGCCAATACCATGGACGAACCATTAGATCAACACATAAAATAGAATTAAATAAAATATCTGAGATAAGAAGCAATATTTAAAAAATGTATTTAAATTTAAATAATTATGAATCTATGGAAAGATATTCCACCAGGAGATAACCCTCCAGTTATTTTAAACGCAGTTATTGAAGTTATAAGCGGCTCAAGAGATAAATATGAGTATAAACACGAATGGGAAGCTTTTATATTGGATCGAGTTATTCCTTCATCCGTCATTTTTCCTGTAGAGTATGGTTTTATTCCCCAAACATGGTCAGATGATGATCCTCTTGATATAATGATATTGAGTTATGAACCACTCGAAGTGGGGTATATTGTAAAAGTGCGAGTTATTGGTGCTTTAATCATCGAGGATGAACATGGGGATGACCCTAAAATTCTTTCTGTTTTAATTAATGATGCAAGGTTTAGCGGATATAATGATATTCAAGATGTACATAAACATAGGCTTAAGGAAATTCAAGAGTTCTACGAGACATATAAGAGATTAGACCCGCATAAATGGGTTAAATTTAAAGAATGGAAAACCGCTAAAGATGCTAAAGAAATTGTAGAATATGGCATTAATCTATTTAAAAATAAAAAGTTATAATAGAAAAAATATTTAATAATTATTCTTTATCTTTTTGGATATTCTTTTCTTTAAGAGTATTAAAGCTATCCCTAACGTTCCAATAATAAATAGGAGTTCATAGCCGGGTATTCCACCTCTTTCGTAAAGTATTGTCACTAAAATGCAGTTTGAAAGAGTTTCTCCGAGATCATTATATGCTATTACGATAAAATAATATCTTCCATTAAGATACCCACTCAAAGGAAGCTCTTGTTCAGTAATTTCTTCTACTACAAGTATTAAACTTTCGTTAATTACTGTTATATCACTGGTATGTAGAAACACAGTATAATTATTTGCTCCATTAGATTCAGTCCAAAAGAGATTAAATGCTCCATCACTATCATATGGGGTATCTGCATCAGTACTTAAATCAAATGGCTCAGGGGGGTGAGGTATTTCTACCCTAACTTCTAGACAGTTTGATTTTGTGTCACCATAACTATTATGGGCAACAACTATGAAATAATAGATCCCATTAGAGTATCCGCTTAGAGGAACCAACATATCAGTTGTTTCTTCTATTAAAAGAGTCAATTCATCATTAATCTCAGAAATATAACTAGAATGCGTATATAAAGAATAATTAATTACCCTTTGAGAATCACCCCACCATATATTAAAGGATCCATCATCATCGGGGCTTTCAGCATCAGTTTCTAGCTCAAATTCACCTGGAAACATATTTTCACTAAATACTACATTTGTATCTAAGAGTTCAAATGCATAATTGTAATTACCTTCATAATAATGGAATGTTCCATTTAAAAGAATTCCAGTACTTTGTTCATACCAAGCTATAGTCTCAGGATTAGCAACATCACGCAATTCCCATATTCTAATATCGCCAAAAGTTGGGAAATTATAACCAAACTCATCGGTAACTATAAAGTCATAATCACCTTCACCATCCACAGAAATTAGTATATGATCATTTATACTTACATCTGTAAAAATCCAAAAAGGACTATGAGAGTTTGGCGAGAATCCTGGTCCAACTAAGTTCGTCATTAATCGAGTCTTCACATTAACATCCCAAAACCCTTGCATTCCCATTATATCCCATTTAACTTTGAAGAGATCCCCCGTATTGAATCTATAACTTATATTTGTATCAAAAGTATAGATATCCATGGAGAATGAATAATTCATATACATTCCATTGAATAAATTACATGATTCTACTGAAGGCCCAGAATAAGGGCCATTATAATCTGTATAAGTACCATCTGAACATGAGAAGCTATAAGACCAAATACCAGAATTATCAAGGGTTGTACTGTATATATAAACACATCCATCCATAAAATTTGAATCTAAGTAATTTTCTTTAATCATGGGAAAAACTTGTGAGTTTAATTCAACATTCAAATATTCAGGAGCATTATTGTCTAAATCTAAATAAGTCACCGTAAACATAAAAAAAGTTGCATTTTGATAACCTGTCTCTGGATTGACCCCCCCATTAATCAATGAAGGTCCTACACTATTTGTTTCAGAAACGTTTAAATCATTACGAATATCAATTATATCTGAATATTTACCATCATCGCATTTAAAATAATATGAGTAATTTAGTGTAGAGGATGGTAAATAGGCAATAAATTGATATATACATCCATCTGTATAATTATCGTCATTAAAATCTACTTTTGACATGGGATATGTAACGGTATTTATTATAACATCCATATGTATAGGATTATTATCATCTTGGTCGGAATAGTTCACACTGAAGTTAAAAAGAGTATTTTGGTAACCAATTTTAGGTAAAACATTGCCTGCACTTAATTCTGGAGCAAAATCATTACGTTTTGAATGAAATAATATCGAAAAATCATCAGTGGAGTCAGTTAAGTCTCGATATAAGTTGTAAAATCTTGTATCTAAGCCAAGGTTTAATCCACATGTGTAAACCGGAATGTAATCAAGGTAATCATAGTTAAAAACAATATCCCCAGACTCAAATAAAATAACTTCAAAGGTGCCTACTAAAGGGCCATTAAGATAATAATAATTTAACCACTCTATAACAACACAAGAAGGGGTAGTAACATTACGTACGTATATATTACACGGGTTATTTGCGAATAAATCACTCCAAAATGGAGCAATCATAAATTCAAACTGATCTGTAGGAAAAGGAACCGACCAATACTCTGTTTCATAGTCAAAACTTATAAAACCATTGGTACATACATAGAAATAATCAAAGGTTTCATTGTAAAATTTAAAATTGAAGGGTAAATTAAATCTCTGAGCCGCATCATCATCTCCATCCATTGAGCATCTTAATCCACTAGTAGCATCAATCCAACTATAAGTATTATCTGCAATCATTGTATAATTTATCATTTCATAAACCTCTGGGCCTAAATAAAGTCCTAGAGTGTCAGTAAAAGTCCCATCTGAGCATTCAAATGCATAAGTGTAATTTCCTATATCACTAATAGTAGTTTCATATATGTATGTGCATCCATCCATATAATTAGAGTCAACATAATCTTTTTTGACCATTGAAAATATCCCAAAATTTGATGTGATATTAATATATTCTGGTTGGTTGTTATCAGCATCTGTATATATTACCGAGTATTCAAAAATATCCAAATCTTTTACTCCTTTATTTGGAATAACTTGGCCATCGCTTAAAAATGGGGAATTATCATTTGATTTTTCAGATACAATCGGTCCAAAACTTAGACCTGTATCAACAGAAAATTTGTAATCTGCTCCTTCAAAGGAATAGATATAGTTATCAGGCTGAAGGTAAGTTAAAAATTGGTAGATACATCCATCTGTATAGTTATCATCTAATATGTCTTCCTTTTCCATATGAAATGATGTTCCATTAATTATAACATCTAAATAAACAGGAGGGTTATTATCAGCATCAGAGTAAGTTATATTGAACTTAAATTGGGTTGTTTGGTCTCCTGAGGAAGGTGTAACATTGCTATCATAAAGGTTAGGAGAGAAGTTATTAGGTTGAGGAGGTAATGTAGCAGCTGGATCTCCCATAAGATTTAATTGATAATAGACCCATCTCATAGCTTCTTGATTAATAAAACCAATATTATCTTCCTTTGAATCTTGATTGGCTTTTCCGATTTCTTCTATACCCTCATCAAAGATTGCATCAAAAAATTGACGATCATAATATTGAGAAGCACCATTTGTTCCCCATGGATCACCCCATCCAAAACGACTATTTCCTATAAAAGCAAATGCCCCATGAGTAGTAGTAACAAAATGCTCAACAATAGAATCATTAGCATGTTCCATTCCCCATGGCCCCTTATTATCAAAAGCTCCATTATAACACCCTTGACTATACCCAAAAAAATAATGATTGTTTGTTAAAGAATCTGCATCATAATTAACCATTTTCATAGAATATTCAACATCACAATGCCCAATATGGTTGATAATATGAATTCCATCATTAATTAAGGGCATTAGATCATCCTTATCCCACCTTGAAGGATCTAAGTCACGATCATATAATGTTTCAACAAAATATCCCAGGGGAAAACCAACTGTTGTATAACCATTGTTAGTAGAACCATCTTTTACCTCATCTTTATAATCTCCTCCCCAAACAAACCACCCTAAGTCTTCTCCAACCATTAAAACGTCAGAAAGATAAGGATGAGTTTCCACTTCGTGTGTGAGAGTTTTATACACAAAATTAGATAATTCTTCTTCAGAATCAACAGGAGCTCTTCCAACATACACCTCGGCAAGTAAATCATCCTCACCAGGTTCACCCCACATGGTATCCTCATCATCATTCCAATTTCCATCCAAACCAGCATAATATAAATCAGAAACTATGTTAAAGTCAACCTCTCCATAAGCCATTGCATACAATCCTCGAGCCGGTATAATATTATCTCCACTTTCACCACCAAGATCAACACCATCACCATCTCCACCAAGTAAAACGTATTCAATTCCCCAAGTTTGATATGCATCAATAATAAAATTACGAATTTTTTCTTGTTCATCATTACCAGGATAATTAGAATAGATGTATTCTACAGTACTAATCCTGGTCTGTAAACCAGATGCATTTTTGGTAGTAGCTAGATCTTGAAAAGTATAAGCTCCTGCAGAATTTTTTAAAGCCTCATTTGTGATTATTAAATAATCGTAAGAACCCGAGGGTAAATCTAATATTGGATTAATTAGGTTTTTATGAATATTATTATTTCGATAGCTACTTAAAACTTCTGGATTATCTATTGTTTTAGCTATAAACTTCTCATCTGTAACTAGATTCCTGTAGAAAGTATTAATATTATCGGAATCTACTAAATTGATAGATATTGACATTTCCTTTAAATATGATACTTTACCAATAGCAGGGAAATATTTTATTGGATATAAGTTAACAATAAGAATTCTATATCCTTTCAGCTCATAAACACCTACCACAGAATGTAGTTCTTTGGGAAATGGTCCTGACGTTTGATATAAGCCACTATCTAATTTGAATTCAACCTGTTTACTAGATCCAATAGGAACTTGTTCCTGAGCTGGTTCAATATAAAAATCCCCTTTTAACCTGTAAAATTCTCCAGTAAATACTTCTATATCTTTTAAGTCTTTTCCATGTGGTAGTAAAATTCTCACTGTTTTAAATGGCATCCTAGGTCTTCCTGTTTCAGCTAAATGACCTCCTCCACGTAAGCTAAGATGTTGATATTCATCACCGTTCGGGGAATAACTGTTTTTAATTTCAATTTCAGGTATTGATATCCTAAGATCAATATGATCATTTTCAGAGGCAAATAAAGTAGAATTATTTAAGCTATCTTTAGATGTTAAAGTTAAATTAGTACTATTTACCACAGCAGAAGTAAAAAATACTAAAATAAGAATCGTTAATAGTAAGATTTTAGATTTCAATCTCATATTTTTCATTTCAAATTTCGCTATATTGTTTTTAATTTGGAAAAAAAGTTATTCCCAACCTTGAGATATAAATTATCGTTTACCTATTTATATTTTTCACTTGATGAAAATTATTTTCCAAATTCAACTTATATAACACTATTTATACTATTTACTAGATTCTTAGATATTTAACATTTTTGTATTAATGAAATAAGTTCACTTCTAGATAAGATATTGGTGAATTAATTATACTTTTAATTCGAAAATTTACTATTTTAAACTTGTAAAGATGCTGAAGTTGAAACTCCTGATTTAGATGTTCAAGTAGATATGCAAGTGGAAGATCCAAATTGCTATTTTGTTACTACGTTACAATATTCTTATAGGACTAATGTTTCAGCAACAGTAGATTTAGATATATGGAATTGGGGAACAAGTAGTTGGGATGAAATTGAAAGTGTAGATAACTCTGCTAATTTTGATGATGATTTTTTTACATTAAGTTTAGGAAGCGATTATGTAAATTCTACTTTTGGAGTAAGAATAAGATTTCAAGCATTAAATCAACCCAATGAGTTTCAGTTAGAAATTGATCGTTTACGCTTAGATTATACTAACTATACTTAAACGTAATCAATTATTAACTTAACTTTTTTTTATTTTTATCGTGAATATTTTCAATGTCCAAATATGCATGAGGAAGATATTATCATATACTTAAACAAATATGGAGGTAAGCGAATTACATAAATTTAATATTTGCCGTAAGATAAAAGGATTCTATAATTTCAGTACTATAATAAGTGAGTTAAAGAATTACACAAAAGAAAAGGAGCAAACAGAACAAAATGCTATAATCAACAATACAAATGATTTAAACCAAAACTTATCTGAAAACGGGTTAAAATGTAAACAATGGCAATTTATTTAAGTTCTTTTTTTTACTAACTTGCCTTGTATCGTAAATGTTGATAGAATAAAACAATTGCTATAATATCAGACGGGGCTAACACCCATGTAATCAGATATATCAAAGAATGATCCGCTATCCATTCCCATCGTTCTAGATAATGCATCTGAAGTAGAGGTATCCAAAAGCTTAGGAGTAGAGGAGTAATTACCACAATTACGCTTACATATATTATAATATCTCTAATAAACTTTTTAGGCCTCTCTCTCATACTAGGGTCTTCAGGTATCTCCCAGTTTTTTGGTTCCTCAGGGGCGTATTTAGCATATTTAGTCTGTATATATCCTGCAAGTACTATAGTTCTCTCAGTTGGATTTTTAAAAATTCGATCTGGATTTTTCCTATGAAATTCTCTAACTATTCTGGTGATTTGCCACTTTTCAAGGGTAGGAAATGAACGATAGTAAAATATTCCTATAACTAGAGAGAGAAAAACTTCTATAAAAAGGATTATAAGTGTTGTTTCCAATTTAGATAACATCTGAAAGTAGGGAAATGAAACCCAAACTGATATAAGAAGAAGAGAGGATATCATCACTGCTGTAAATACATACAGTCCATGTTTATGAAAGTTATAAAACAAATTTGTAGAAAAAACTAATCTTTTTTGTTTTATTGGTTCTAATATCTTCTCTCTTGGTTCTATTTGTTTTTCTTCTGGTATCTTTTGCTTCTTTAATGCTTCTTTAGGTTCTTCTTCCTTTTCCCCCTCAATAGAGAACTTTTCAATAATATCTAATAATTCCCTGCGATATTCTTCTGATGATGGAAATGGGTTATTTAAATATTTTTTTTCCAATTTCTCTTCGAATTGAGAGAGATGTTGTAATTTCTCAAAATCAGATTC
>Ga0209977_10000661_pt1 | contig 13903 bp, 13 predicted proteins | sample SumtaG_2_FD_183113 | JGI IMG/M metagenome (GOLD analysis project Ga0209977, IMG submission 183113) | Deep subsurface microbial communities from Indian Ocean to uncover new lineages of life (NeLLi) - Sumatra_00607 metaG (SPAdes) (version 2) | ecosystem: Environmental > Aquatic > Marine > Oceanic... | reverse complement strand
TTTATTGTCTCCACACTTTCAAACTCAAGCATTTCTGTTTCAAAGTTTTCTATTTCAGCGTCAACCCTTGCTTTTTCAATTTTAAATTCATTCGTTTCCTGTTCTATGTTGTGAAGAATGTTTTGTTTTGAAAAAGTTTCTGATTCTTTCCCTCTCGTTCTTGTTTGAAAGGAGTCACGCTCTGAAATCATTTCTCTAAATTTCTTGCTTAACTCTTCTTCCTGTTGTTTTTTATTTACAAGAATTTTCTCCTTTTCTACCAGAACTTTTTTTAGCTCTGCAAATTCCTCTTTAACGAGATTTTCTTCTCTCAGTATTTGTTTAAAGGAAATTTTTAATCTATCAAGTTCTCTTTCTTTAAATGCAACCTCTGATCTTAATGTTTTCTTGCTTCTTAATGAAATTTCTTGGATCTCAACTTTCATTGTTTCATATTTCTGTTCTATGTTAGAAATAGTTTCAATTGTTTTTTCAAGGGTTCTTTTTCTTTTTTCCAGTACAGATATCTCTTCATTGAGTTTTTCATTTTTTTCCTGAATTATTTTAAGCTGAAATTTTTTATCAATTATATTTAAGAGTTTATTAAGGTCTGATTCTGTTTTTGAAATCTGCTGTGTTATTTCTTCAATATCTCCTGTTAGTATTTCTTTTTTCTGATAAATTATTCTTAATTCTTTATCAGAGTTTTCTATTTCTTTTTTCAAAGATTCTATATTTGGAGATATCTCTTTCTTTATCTCCTCCATATGTTTTGGAGTAATTTTACTTTTACAGATAGGGCATATATCAAGTTTGGATATTTTTTTAAGAATCTTATTCAGATTTTCTATTTCTGATTCATTAATAGAATTAATTTTTTCCAGTTCAATTTCTTTTTTCAATAAACTACTAAGAATATTTCTTTTTTCTGCAAGAGACATCTTAAAAGTAGTTAGTTTTTCTTGGTTGGCCCTCGGATCAAAAATTTTTATTGAAAGAGATTCAATTTGTTTAACAAGCAGATCTGATTCATTAGTATGATTTTGGGAAAGGGCATTTTTATCCTGAATTCTCTCCTTTACAGAATTCATTTCAGATTTAATCATATAAAATCTTTTTCTTTGCTCCTCAATGTTTTCGAGCTCTTCCTTTTTTTTCTCAATTTCCTTTGCTTTCTTTTCAGGTGTTGGAGATTCTTTTTGAAGTTCTTTTATAGAAACCTCTGTTTCTTTTATTGATTCATAGTGCTCCTTTTTTTGTTTCAATAAACCAGTGATTTTAGATTCATAATTCTCAAGTTTTACATTTGTGCCTGCAAGCTCTGCTCTTAGATTTGCTATCTCTTGGTTAAGTTTTTCCTGTTCAAGTCCTGTGGATTTTTGTATTTCTGAATTAATTCCATCGATTCTTGATTTAAATTTTTTTATTTCTTCTTCAAGTCCTGTTATTATTATTTTTATTTTTTCTATTTCTTTGTTCTTTTTTTCTATATTTGAATTTATGCTTTCAGTTTCTTTCTTCTTTTTGTAAAGATCATGATAAATTATGCTTGCTTTGAATCTTTTTATATTATTTTCAAGTTTTTTGAATCTAAGTGCCTGCTGTCTTTCTTTTTCAAGATTGTTCAAATAAGATATTCTTTCTCTAAGGATTGAATTAATTTCTTTGAGTTTTTCTTCAGTCTTTTCAAGTTCTCTTAAGGATTTTTCTTTTCTTAATTCATAAATTGAAATCCCTGAAACTTCTTCAATTATTCCCCTCCTTTCTTCTGACTGCATTCCTACAAAATTTTGTATTTCCCCTTGAAGGATTATATTAAATCCTTTTGGGTCTATTCCTGCCTGTGCAAGAAGACTAAGAATCTCTTGTCTTGTTTTTTTCTCATTATTTATTTTGTAAATACTCTGTCCGTTTCTTCTTACTATTCTTTTGATGCTTATCTCATTACTATTTATTGAGAAAGTTTTATCTGAATTGCTAAACACAATTTCTACAATAGCTTCTTTTGCAGGAGAGGCTGCTTTGGTTCCGAGGAAAATTAAATTACGTGCCTTGGCAGCTCTTATTGATTTAATGCTCAGTCTTCCCAATACAAAACACAAAGCATCAGAAATATTTGATTTTCCAGAACCATTAGGACCGAGAATTACATTTATCCCTTTTGTGAAAGGAATTTCTGTTTTCTTTGGAAAGCTTTTAAAGCCTTGAATCACCAATTTTTTAATATGGGCCATGATAAGAATAAATAAATATTGTTTTTAAAGATTAATATAATCAAAACAATTTTTTCTGGTGTGAATCTTGGTTTGCCTTTTTCCAAGTTGACCATGATTTCCTGAAAAGCCCCTTATGTTTCTTAGCGTTTTTCGCGACGAATTGCTGAGTTTTTGGATCAGAAGTATATCCTGAACCAATCTCTTTTCCGTATTTCTTTTTTAGTTTATCCATTTGTTTTTCTCTTTCACTTTTCGCAAGAATTGAAGCAGCTGAAACAGAAATATGATTTTTGTCTGCTTTGTGCTCACAGAATATTTCCAAATTTGAAAGATTTTTTATATGCATTTTAAGAAAATCATCCCACTTTTTTATTGTGGTTGATGGGCAATCGAGAACTATTTTTATTTTTTCCTTTCCTTTATTGATGTTATTAATTATTTTTGCTGCCATGATGGCTTCAACTTCATTAAGTTTTATTCCTTTATCTTTAGACTTATCAATTTCTTTTGGAGATATAACCACTATATCAAAAGCTTTTGCTTTTTTTCTTATCTCTTTTGCAAGAAATTCCCTTCTTCTTGGGGTTAATTGTTTACTATCTCTCACTCCAAGGCTTCGGAATTCTTTTTCAATTTCATTATCAATAAAGCATCCGGCAAGAATCATCGGGCCAATAACAGGACCACGACCTGAGTCGTCAATGCCTAAAAGAAGGGTTTCCATCACAGGAAAAATGTATTTTTCTTTTTAAGGGTTTCTAACTCCGCCCAGATAGTTAGAAGAGAAAGTTTTATAAGCAAATTTCATTAGCTATTTTTAGGAGTTATGAATTAGCGGGATGGAGCAGTCTGGAGTGCTCGTCGGGCCCATAACCCGGAGGTCGGAGGTTCAAATCCTTCTCCCGCTATTTTTTTCTTTATAAAAAACCTTTTAAGCAATAGATTATCTATAAATCAATAAGCCCATGTCGCATAATGGTATTGCACTGGATTGCTAATCCAGGCCCTTCGGGGCTCGCAGGTTCGATTCCTGCCGTGGGCGTTTTTTTAAAAAATGGATAAAAAAGCACAGCAACAATTCATTAGGCCACTAATCTATATATTCATATTTCTCATATTTCTATTAGCATTATTTTTTGAGGGGAAAGGGATAAATTTAGTTACAGAGTTATTCACAAGAATTTTAATTAGCCTTTTCTATTCTATTATTGCAGGTTCTTTTGTTGGTTTGATTCCATTAAATTGGATTAGTGTCTTTAATGTAAATATTTTTGGGTTTAGATTTAATATTTTAGCCACAATATTAACTTTTATAATTAAGATGTGGTTATTTTAGTGTAGAAAATTATAAAACCAAACAATCCTTAACTTTTTTATGGGAATTTTTGGTCCAGACCCTAAAGAAGAAATGGAAGATATAATAGGGGATATTACTGATTTATATGAAGATATGAATGGAAAATCTAATGAAGAATTAGCAAAGAGTCATTCTGGTTATGAAAGAACTTACAAAAAAATTTTAAATAAATTACGAGATTATTACAACCAGGATATTTTGGGTTCTGGCACCCCTGAATATCTTGAGGAGTTGATTAATGAAATTGAGAGCCCACAATTAGTTCTAGGTACCACAACAATAACGAGAATCAAAATGGGAATGAAGAAGATGTCAAGAAAACTTAAAATAGAACTTCCAGAAAAGAAAGAAGTAACTCAAAATTATTTTCAACCACCACAACAGATTATTCAATTTAATGCAAATCCAACTATGAGTACACAAGTTAATATCTCAAACGAAACAAAAATAAAAATTGAAAATTTAATAGAAGATTTTAAAAAAGAATTGAATGCTAAAAACCTAAATAAAAATAATTTATGGGGATTATTCAAAAAAATTTTAAAATTTTTAGGATTTTTAATTGGCTAAACGCCCTACCAAGGCGTGAAATATCTAACTCCCTACGTTCTACTGCCGTGGGCGTTTAGAATTATTCAATAATAACAAACCTGTCTCTGCCTTGTTCTTTTGCCTTATAAAGTGCTTTATCTGCTCTTTGTTTAAATGTTTTTTTTGTATCCTTCTTTTTGAATTCTGTCAATCCCCCGCTAACAGTAAAACTATGTTTTTTTAATACCTTATCTGATTTTATTGCAGTTCTTAAACGAGAAGTTATTTTTTTTGCTCTTTTTATGTCTGTCTCAGGCAGTAAAATAAAAAACTCTTCTCCTCCAAATCGAGAGATAATATCTGATTTTCTGAATTGCTTAGTTAAAACTTCTGCCAATCTTACTAATAACTCGTCTGCTTTGATATGGCCGTATTTATCATTTATCTTTTTAAAAAAATCTATATCAATTACAAATAGAGATAATTTCTGCTGCCCTCTTTTAACTTTCTCAATTTCCATATCTAAAATAGTTTCAAAGAATTTGCTGTTATATAATCCTGTTTTTTCGTCATGGGTAGCTGCTTCGTAAAGCATAGAGATGGATTCTTTCATAGTACCAAATAAGTCTTCTATCTTTTCTCTAAACTTAGGATCTAAAGCAGATACTTTTTTTCTTAATTTTTTATCCATCTATTATAAAATGAAATTATATTAATAAAGGTTTTGTGATAAGGTTTTTAAATTGGTTTTTGTTAATACATAGATGGTTTATAATTATACAGATATTATAAATAACTGGGAAGAAGTATTTGCAGGAGGGTTTCTTGGTGGTCTTCTTGTATTGGGGATAGTTTTTTTTATTTTATTGATGATTGTGGTTTATCTTTATTTTGCTTTTGCGTGGTACACTATTGCAAAAAAGAGAAAGCATAAAAAACCTTGGCTTGCATGGATTCCTTTTGCCAATATTTCCTTATGGCTTCAGATGGGAGGATTTCATTGGGCATGGGTTTTCTTATTGCTCATACCTGTAGCTGGATGGATTGCTGTATGTATCCTCTTCATTATTTCTAATTGGAGGGTTTTTGAAAAATTAAAATATCCTGGATGGTTAAGCTTGTCTCCATTGCTGGACATCTTTAAAGGAGGAATAGGAATAATTGCCTACGGGATAGTTATTGGTATTGTTGCATGGAAGAAGAAATAAAAATTATTTACTAACTTCACTCGTTCTTTTTTTAGATATATTAAATTTGTCTAAAATTTTCATGATTTCATCTCTTTTTTCTGCATTTCCCAATCCCTTCCAGTCAAGAAGAAAAAAATCAACTTCTTCTTCTGTTTTTTCCAGGGCCTTGTTAATCATTTCTTCTGTTAATGGAAAAGAATAGTTGGAGATTACATGTGAGATAGCTATATTAGATTTAAGCTGGATTTTGTTAAAATTAGGGCAGTAATGAGGACCACCAATTGCAATTGCTATTTCGTTATAAGGATTTTCTTTAAAATCTTTGATTGTTTCTGAGATTGTTTTTGCAATTATAAATGCAGCCCTTCTGTCTGTCCATTCATTTTCTGTAGACCCTATTTCTATAAAAATACATGGTTTATCAATCAAAGGACCATGATGGGTTGCCTCTATTGTTACTTTATAATCTTTAAGTTTGTAATGCTCTGTGTTTTCATTAAGTCTCTCAAATATTTGTTTAAAAAACAAGGCAGAACTTTTGCATATCTTTCCTGTTTCTCCACCAAGTTCTGCAGGGCGCCAGTTTCCAGGAACATGCACACAGAGGGTTTTCTCACGGCTTTCTGATCTGTGCTTTGAAGCAAAAATTATGAAGTCATACTGATTTATTTTATCTTGATCAATACCAGAATCATCTATTATTTCTGTATCAATTAAATAAAAATCAAAGCTAGGAGTATTTTTCATACCTGATAATAAAGGATTTTCTCTAAACTGAGAAAGCTGTGTTGTGATGTTTATGCCAGCTTTATCAAGTTTACTTGCAACAATAAGGAATTTTGAGTACATTTTATGTAATTAAATATAAAAACCAGGTTTCTTAAATATTATTATGCAAGACTTCATAAAAATTTTAATAGGAATCGTTGTTTTATTTCTTGGTGTTTTTATTGGAAATCTACTTGCAAAAAATACAAAAGAAGAACTTAAAACAGGACAGAGTTGGTTCAAGATAATTATAATACTCAGTTTAATCATAGGAGTTATTGGATTAATTATTGGAAATGATGTCTTGATGTTCGCTATGTTCTTTATTGCCATTGTTACAAGCAGGAGTTTAAAAGTTAAGAAAGGTAAACGTTAAAAACCAGTTTTTTCTCTTGATTCTATGCTTTATTTGATTGGTCTTGGACTACATGTGAAAGGAATTTCGCAGCAAGGTTTAGAAGCTGTGAATAGATGTGAAAAAGTTTATTTAGAATCTTATACTGTAGATTTTCCATATTCAAAAGAAGAGCTGGAGAAAATCCTTGGCAAAGAAGTTATCTTAGCTGACAGAGATTTTGTAGAATCTTTAAAAATTGTTGAAGAGGCGAAGGACACAGATATTGCTCTTCTTGTTTATGGTTCACCTTTAACAGCAACCACCCATATCTCATTAATTCAAGAAGCGAAAAAACAAAATATTGAAGTTAAAATCATCCACAACGCTTCAATCTTCGACGCTGTTGCTGAAACAGGGCTACAGATTTATAAATTTGGAAAAACCACGTCAATTCCTGATTTTGAAGCAGAAAGTTTTATAGAAGTCATCAAAGAGAACTTAAGTATTGGGGCACATAGTTTAATTTTAGTAGATATCGGGATGAGATTTGAAAATTCTCTTGAAAGATTAAGTACTGTTGATATTGACAAGTTAGTGGTTTGCTCTGCATTGGGAACCCATGATGGCAGAATTTATTATGGAACATTAAAAGAACTTGAAACTAAAAAAGTTAAAAAGCCTTTTTGCTTTATTGTGCCAGGAAAATTACATTTTATTGAAGAAGAGGTGTTAAAGAAACATGTATGATTTTAAGACAACTGAAGAAGAAGTTCTGAAATTCTGGAAACAGAAGAAAATTTATAATAAGGTAAGAAAAAAGAATTCTAGAGGAAAAAGCTTTTATTTTATGGATGGACCTCCTTATGCAACAGGGCACATCCATATGGGAACAGCCCTAAATAAGATTTTGAAAGATATTGCCATGCGTTATAAGAGATCAACAGGGCACGATGTATTTGACAGGCCAGGATATGATACTCATGGCTTGCCTATTGAAAATAAAGTTGAAAAGAAACTAGGATTCAAGAAAAAAGAAGATATTGAAAAATATGGTGTTAAAAAATTTATTGAAGAATGTAAAAAATTTGCTACAGAATTCATAGATGTTATGAATAATGAATTCATTAATATAGGGGTTTGGATGGACTTTGAACATCCTTATTTAACTCTTAAAAATGAGTATATAGAAACAATTTGGGATACTTTCAAAAAAGCAAATCAAAAAAATCTTCTTTATCTGGGAAAATATCCAATTCATGCATGCACACATTGTGAGACTGCTGTAGCTTATAACGAAATAGAATACACACAGCAAACAGATATTTCTGTATATGTAAAATTTAAGGTGGAAAATAGCAAGAATAAATATTTAATTATCTGGACAACAACCCCTTGGACATTGCCAAGTAATACAGGAATCATGGTTCACCCTAAATTTGATTACGTCGAAGCAGAAGTAGGAAACGAGAGATGGGTTCTTGCAAAAGAGAGAGTTAAAGATTTCATGGATGTTCTTGGTGTTGAATATAAAATTAAAAGAGAATTTAAAGGAAAAGAGTTGGAAAATTTAAAATATGAAAATCCTCTCGCAAAACACCTCAATCTAAAAAAAATGAAAAATGCTTATCGTGTTGTTCTTAACGAAAGATATGTTAATTTGGAAGAAGGAACTGGTTTGGTTCATACAGCTCCAGGATGTGGGAAAGAAGATTTTGAAGCTGGTCAAAAATCTAAATTACCTGTTGTAAGTATTGTTGAGATAAATGGGCTTTTTAATAAAGAAGGTGGAAAATATGCAGGGAAAAAAGCAGGAATTGTTGATAAAGAAATAATGGAAGATCTTGAAAAAGATAATGCTCTTGTATATAAAATACCTTATAAACACGAATATCCAATTTGTTGGCGTTGTAAATCTCCTCTGATAATGATTTCTACCCCTCAATGGTTTTTCACAATAAGTAAGATTCAAAAAAATATTATCAAATCAAATGAATCTGTTAATTGGGTTCCTAAATATATGAAACTAAGAATGAAGGCTTGGCTTGAAGGGATTTCTGATTGGCCTATTTCAAGAAATAGATACTGGGGAACTCCTCTGCCTATCTGGATTTGTGACAAATGTGAAGAAAAAGAAGTAATTGGTTCAATAAAGGAATTAGAGAAAAGAGCAAAAAAGAAAATTAGTGAAGTTCATAAACCAGAGATAGATGAAATAAATTGGAAGTGTAAATGCGGTGGAAAAATGAAAAGAATTTCTGAAGTTTTAGATGTTTGGTTTGATTCAGGAGTTTCTAGTTGGGCTGCTTTAGGATATCCAAAAAATAATAAATTATTTAAAAAATTCTGGCCAGCTGATTTGAATGTTGAAGGAAAAGATCAATTTAGAGGATGGTGGAATTCTCAAATAATTCTTTCAGAAATAAGGTTTGGAAAAAAACCGTTTGAAAATATTTTGGTTCATGGTATGGTTTTAGATATTGGAAAGATAAAAATGTCAAAATCTTTAGAAAATATAACTTCTCCTCCAAAAATCATTGAAAAATATGGGAGAGACAAAATGAGATTTTTCTTTTCAAAAATATCTAAAGGAGAAGATTTTGCTTTTGATGAGGGGGAATTTAAAGACATAAACACAATCTTTAGAGTTTTAGTTAATCTGAATAATTTTGTAAATCAATTAGAGAAAAAGAAAACAAAATTAAAAATAGAAGATAAATGGATTTTATCAAGATTTAATTCTTTATTAGAAGGTGTAAAAGAGAGTTATGACAAATTCAGGTTTTCAGAAGTTGTCCAGAAATTAGAAAAATTCATTATAGATGATCTTAGTAAAACATATATACAAATCATAAGAGAAAGAGAAAATGAAGTAAGTGATTTATTAAATAAGATAAGAAAAGATTTATTGGTTGTTCTTGCACCAATAATCCCGTTCATTACAGAAAATATTTGGCAAGAGCTAAGAAAAAATAAGATTGTAAAAGAGGGGTCGGTGCATCTTGCGTCATGGCCGAAGGCAGATAAGAAAAAAGTTAATAAAAAACTCGAGAAAGAATTTGATATTGTGTTACAAATGATTGAAAAAGGTTTAGCTGAAAGAGATAAATCTGGAGTTGGTTTAAGATGGCCTTTATCGAATGCAAAAATTTCCTATGACGGGAAGTTAGATAAGGACTTATTAGGAATTATTTCGGGGCAATTGAACGTTAAGAAAATAGAACAAAAAAAAGCAAAAAAAATCTCTGTAAAACTTGATACAAAGATCACACCAGAACTTGAAGCAGAAGGTTATGCTCGTGAAATGTCAAGAAAGGTCCAGGCATTCAGGAAAAAATTGAATTTAAAAAAGAAAGACAGGATTGAATTATTTATTATTACCGACGATAAATTCAAAAAGACCCTGGAAAAGAATAGGTCCTTTATACAAGACAGAACTAATTCAAAGAGCATCAATATTGTTACAACTGATAAGGAAAAATTTAAAAACAAAATAAACTTTGTAATAAAAGATAAAAGAGGAAAGGTTGCAATTATCATTACCGACAAGTAATCCCTATAGGTTACTCTTTTATTATAACAATCTTTAAAAAGAGACCAGCATAATAAAAAATATAAAGACTAAAAAAAATAATATGATAGTTAAAGACGAATTTTTAAGCAGGCTGAGAAAAATTTTTGATCTTAACTTATATGAAGTTAAAGTGTGGACTGCACTTCTTTCAAGAGGTACTTCAACTGCAGGAGAATTAAGCAATATTTCTGATGTTCCAAGATCAAGAACTTATGATATTCTTGAAAGTCTAGAGAAAAAGGGATTTATAATAATGAAGCTTGGAAAACCAATCAGGTTCATTGCGCTAAAGCCAGAAGAAGTTGTTGATAGAGTAAAGAAAAATCTTTTATCAGAAGCAAAAGAAAGATCAAACAGACTTGAAACATTAAAAGGTGATGAGGTTCTTGGAGAATTGAGTTCTTTATTTACTAAAGGAGTAAAATTTGTAGAGCCGTCTGATTTATCTGGAAGTTTGAAAGGAAGACAAAATCTTTACAACCATCTTGATATGATGGTCAGAGACGCTGAAAAAACAATAACAATTATTACCACGATGGAAGGGCTTAACAAAAAATTTGAGGTATTAATGCCCAGCCTTGAGAAATGCAAAAAAAGAGGAGTGAAAATAAGAATAGCTGCTCCAATTAACAATAATAACATAAAAGTTGCAAAAGATTTTAAGAAAGTTGCAGAAGTTCGAAATATAGATAAGTTTAAAGCAAGATTTACAATAATTGACTCAAATCAGTTGATGTTTATGCTTCTTGATGATGAAAAAATCCATCCTAATTATGATATTGGGATATGGATAAACACAGAATTCTTTGCACAAGTACTTGAACAGTTATTTGATCTTGCATGGAAAGAAATGAAACCTGTTAGATAATTCTCTTTTTTATTTTCTAAAAATTACTTTAGGTTTTAAAATTTAAAAATAAAAAACTACCGGCTATCAAAATAAAAAAAATAAAAAAAATAAACTTTATTGCCTTAGTATAGCCAGTATAACACTAATTAGTGTTGTTACAACAACTACCCACCCAGCAATCACATTAACAACTCCTACGTATGGAACAGATAATGTTCCTCCAATTAAAGCAAATCCTACTGCTAGGGAAACAATTACACCAGTCAACCAAGCTATAAAGTTCAAAACTCTTCCGCCTTGTTTTGTTGCCATTTTAACCTCCTTTTCATTTTAACATTTAATTCAAGAGAAAATAAATTTTAATTAAAAAAATAAAAACCTATTTTTTTCTTTTTCTTCTTACTGTTCTTTTTTTCTTTACTGTTTCTTTTTTCTTTTTTGTTGGTGTTTTTCTTTTCTTTTTTTTCCTTGTTATTTTTTTACTTTCCCCTCCAACAATTCCTGAAAGAGTCGCTCTATATCTTACTGGAGCTTGTGCTGAAGTAAGTGTCGTTGCTTTTTCTCCTGCTCTTCTGGATTTCGCTATGTTTGTTCTAAGGTCTCCATCAAGTCTTTGAAGTTCTGTATTTGTTTTTTTGACAGAGGACATAAGTGCTCTTTCAGAGATTTTTCCAAAGAAAAATCTCTTAGATTCTGAATCAAAGTCATCCAAAAGTCCTTGTTTTTCTTCTTGTCTTGCTCTTATAAGCTCTCCTGCCACGTTGAATTCTTTCAAAATTTTGGCAAAGAAAGACTCATTCATCTTTTTTACTTGAACCATTTTTTCCTCCTTTTTTAATTTATTTTTAATATTTATTTTTAATTAAAGAAAGTATTATTTAAATAGGTTTTGATTACTTTTTTAATTACATTTCTTCTATTGTATCTATGCCAAGTAGTTTCAGGGAATTTTTTAAAACTTGCCTAAAGGACTGAACAAGCGCAAGCCTAAAAGATTCCTGTTCAGAGCCAATAACTTTACATGCATGATAAAATTCATTAAATATTTGTGCAAGCTGATAAGAATAATTTGCAATTATTGAGGGATTTAAACTTCGATATGCGTTCAGAATAACTTCTGGAAACTGTGAAAGTTTTTTTACAAGCTCTGTTTCTTTTGGCTCTAGATCATAAACTTTGAATTTTTTCTGCTCTCCTGCTTTTTTCATTATAGAGCTTGCCCTTGCATAACTGTATAAAATGTAAGGGCCTGTATTTCCTTCGAAAGAAACAAATTTTTTAATGTTAAAAATAATGTTATTTTTGTGATTATTTTTAAGATCTCCATAAAAAATTGCCGCAATTGCGATTTTTATTGCCCTTTCTTTTAATTGCTTTTTAAAAATTTTTGGCTCTCTTTTTTTTATTTCTTTTTCAGCCACAGCAATAGTTTCATTCAAAATATCCCCTATGAAAACTGTTTTTCCTTTTCTTGTTCTAAATCTTTTTCCATCTTTATCAAGATAATGCCCATGGTAGACATGTTCGCAATTTTTTGCCCAGTCATATCCCATCAACTCAAGAATTTTAAAGAGTTGTTTAAAGTAAAGCTTTTGTTCCTGACCAACTTCATAAATCATTTTTTCAAATTTGTATTTTTTATACCGTTCTATTGCAGCTGCAAGATCCCTTGTGGCATATAATGTAGCGCCGTCGCTTTTTTTTATCAAAGAAACCCCTAAATCATATTTTTTCAAATTAACAATATGGGCACCTTCACTTTTTTTCAAAAGTTTCTTCTCTTTTAATTCTTGTATTGTCTTTTGTGTTTTTTTGTTATAATGAGATTCTCCTTCAACAGAATCAAATTTTATCCCGAATAATTTATAGATTTTTTCAAACTCTTCTAAGCTCAGATTTTTAAATAATTTCCAAAGCATAAGAGATTTTTTATCTCCTTCTTCTAATTTTTTAAATTCCTTTCTTGCTCCTTCTTCATATTGTTTTTTGTTTACCTTAACATAAACTTCCATTAAATGTTTTATTGGGTTTTTTTCTAATTTTTTCTCATTTCCAAATTTTTCATATCCAAGAATAAGTCTTCCAAACTGGGTTCCCCAGTCTCCAGGATAATTAATTCTTATCACCTTAAAACCTTGGAATTCAAAAATATTTGCTAAAGAATTTCCAATTATTGTTGAACGAAGATGTCCAATTCCGAATGATCTGGCTATATTCGGAGAGGAAAATTCAACCACTACTTTTTTTCCTTTACCTATCTTGCTCTGCCCATAATCTTTTCTTTTAAGAATTGCGCCCCATACAACCTGTCTTGCCAGGCTTTTTCTATTCATAAAGAAATTTAAATAAGGGCCTTTAGTCTGAACATCTTCAAAATCTGTTGCAGGAGCATCGCCGATTTTCTCTCTTAATTCAATGGCAACCTGTGATGGATTGTCCTTAAGTTTTTCCGCGAGGGAGAAACATGGAAAAGAGTAATCTCCTAATTCAGGATTGGGAGGAATTTCAAGTAAATCTTCTATTTCTATTCCTTTCATATCAATTCCTTTTTCTTTAAGAGCTTTTTTCAGAACTTTGACCACTGCTTTTTTCATTATGAAAAAAGTGAGAATAGGTTAATAAATATTTCCTGGGTGTAAAAATCAGAAGCTTTTTAAGTAAAAATCTATTCATTTTTTCGTGAGGGAGTTCCGGAGTGGTCAAACGGGCAGCCCTTAAGAGGCTGTAGCTTAGTGCTTACGCAGGTTCGAATCCTGTCTCCCTCATAATCTGACAAGCCCATAATCAACAACAGAAATCTTTAAATACCCCTAAATCATCAGGTTTTTGTGGGAGGCTTCGACTTCGGTTGATGTTGAATGCTTCGGTATTCTTTTCCTCCTACACTTTCTATAATCTTTTAATCTGGCTTTTCATAGTATATCTATGACTCCAAAACAAAAAGATGTTCTTGTTCTTGCGCTGTTAATAATAGCACTTGTAATAATAAACTATAGCTGGCTTGACAGGACGCTCGATAATTTCCTAAACACATATGAGCGGGTTCATGTTGACAGAATAATTGATGGCGACACTATAGAATCCAATAAAACAAGCATAAGGCT
>Ga0209977_10000659_pt1 | contig 13914 bp, 11 predicted proteins | sample SumtaG_2_FD_183113 | JGI IMG/M metagenome (GOLD analysis project Ga0209977, IMG submission 183113) | Deep subsurface microbial communities from Indian Ocean to uncover new lineages of life (NeLLi) - Sumatra_00607 metaG (SPAdes) (version 2) | ecosystem: Environmental > Aquatic > Marine > Oceanic... | reverse complement strand
TGCAGTGTTAGCAATTCAACATGGTGGAAATGTACGAGTAGGAACAGAAGACTTTCCATTCATCAAGGAAGGTGTTCCAGCTAAAGATAATGCAGAAATTGTGGCCCGAATGGTGAGAATTAGCAAAGAAATGGGTCGTGAAATAGCTGATCCAACCGAAGCTAGAGAGTTATTGGGATTAAAATGAAAAATAAGTAATTTTCTCTCTGATTCAACAAATAAGAACTAAACTATGTTATTGAAATCATCGTCAATTTTTAGAGAATGTTAGAAAGTTTTATATATACTATCACCAATGTTTTATCAACATAAAAGAAGAGTTGCGAAAAAATGGATAGTTCTTTATATTTGTTTGGTGTTTTTTTTGCTATATTATCTGGAAGTATAAATAATATAGGTTTAGTTTTACAAAAAAAGGTAGTTAATGAAGTACCCCCTGAAGCAAAATTCTTTAGAAGTTTAGTGAAAAAACCTATTTGGATAACAGGGTTATTAATGGAACTAATAATAGGCGCCGTATTTTTCATGATCGCTCAAATTTTTATAGGCCCCGCGATAATACCCGGTTTGATGGCATTCGGTTTAATTTTTCTCGCTATTGGATCTGTTAAAATTGTTGGCGAGACTTTAAAAAAGGTAGAAATTATAGGAATTATTGTAATGATTTTTGCGATCATTCTATTAGGACTTTCTGAATTAATTATAGATATTGCTAGTATAGACATATTAGCTTTTGATCTTGTACTTAACATGACTATTTTTACGATTGTTTTATTTCTAGGTTCATTCATATGTGAGATTTTACAAAGAAAAATTGAAAAATTAAAAGGAATATTATTAGCAATATCCTCTGGATTCCAATTTTCATTAACAAATTTTTGGATTGCACCGTTAATGGCGGTTATCGTTCATGTTTTTGGAGGAAATGCAACTTTAGGCGAGTTATTCTTGTTTATAGCATGTGCAGTAATTTTGATTGCAGCAAGTATCTTAGGGATTATGAAAATCCAACAATCATTTCAAGTAGCTAACGCTAGTCTAATGATTCCTATTCAGCAAGTACCCATACAAATTACACCATTAATAGCATATTTTTTTGTTTTTACACTAATGCCTTCTACAATCTTTCCTATCGTATATGTGATTATTGGTGTTTCTTTAATCTTATTAAGCTCCGTTCTGTTAGCGAAAAGACAAGCACAATTAGAAGCTATAAAGTAAGGTTGGAAATTTGGCAAAAATTGTATTCTTTCAACCACATCCAGACGATTTAGAGCTAAATTGTGGTCATCTCATTCATTACCTTGCAACAAAAAGTAAAAAGAAGCATATTATTAAGATCGCTTCAACTACTAAAGGTGAATATGGACTTCCTGGTGCTCAATATGATAAGTTTAAAGGTGATTTTCTTGCAAAAGTTAGAACTCGAGAATTATACAATGCTCAAAGCATTCACGGAATACCTCCAGAAAATATACACTTTTTTGGTTATGTTGATGGTTTAGTAGAATTTACCAAAGACCTTGTGAATAAGGTTGCTGATTATTTAAAGATGGAAAAACCTGATGTAATTTTCGCACCGGAAGCAATTTATACGTCTTATTATCATATGGATCATGTAAATACAGGTAGGGCAATATATTACTGCATTCATAACAAGTTAATCGACTTTGCTCCAATTTTATATTTTTATTCGACATTAAGCCCAAATTTTTTCTTCGGTTTTAAAAAGAAGGCTTTTTCGCTAATCGATCAACTACTTGCTTGTCATAAAACACAATTTTGGTTAATAAACTATGCTACATGGACATATAAACCAAAAACGAGATTAGCAGGAAGGAAGTTAAGCGGTTGGAAATATGCTGAGAAATACCGAAGAGTATATTTTCACAAAAATAATGAAAAGAAGAATAAACCCTCATTGATGGTTAAAATTTTAAGTCATTGGTATTCAAGTATGCCTTTTTTTCGAGCTAAATATCCTCAAGATGTGTTAGAAATGCTTAAAAAACAAGGGAAAATTTAATAAGAATTATAAAATTATGAATACTTCCTTCAAAAGATACAAGCTACATACGACATGTGTGTTGAAAAGTATTTAAATAAGATTAACTAAATATCTTATAATTTAAAATAAATGTTTAAATAAAAAGAGAATAATTAACATAAAGTAAGAGGTGGAATTATTGGCTACTGCCGAAAAAGTTAAAGAAGCTCTTAATATTTGGGTTAATATGTTAGATGACCCAGAAATTGCAGACGAGTTTGAAGATTTTAACAAAACTATGCAGTTTATATTTCCAGACATAGATTACAAAATAAAAATGATTTTTGAGAATAAAACAGCGAGATTAGAGGATGGATATAATGAAGATGCAGAAATGGGTTTAGAAGTTACCTCAGATCTATTTGTAGGTATTGCCACTGGAGACGTAGATCCGATGGAAGCTTTTATGGATGGAGAACTTAAAACAAGAGGAGATATGGGTGCATTACAGAGATTAGAAGTTTTTATGGATATAGATTAAAAAGTGTAATTTGACATCAAAATTATCTTAAAATTTAAGAAAATTAATAATTAAAAATTTGATATAATATGGACCCTATTGGTTTTAATAAAGAAAAAGCGTGCGCTGTTTTAGAAAAACATGATATTGATGTGTTAGTTGCATCTACTCCAGTAAATATATTTTATACAACGGGCTTACCGATATTACATGTAGCACCAAATCCGATTTTATATGTGCTATACAATCAATATCCAAGTCTATCTTTATTACGGAGGGATGGAGAGGAAAGTCTTATTACTTGGATCACTTATCGTAGTGTAGATAAATTTTCTTGGGTCACCGATGTAAGTGGAATTGCTTCTCCTAGAGCAGCAATGAAAGAGGTGTCAGATAGAATTGAAAAATGGGGATTGGCAGAAAAAAATATTGGATACGAATCTCTAATGCCCTCTTATCAATCTGAACATTTAAGAAATAAATTTCCAAGCGCGAATTTTGTTAATGGAGACCAAGCATTTTTAGACATGCGGTTAGTTAAATCAGAAGAGGAAGTAAAACGCATACGTAAATCTACAGAAATTTCTGAAAAAGCAATAAAAGCGATGATTGATGCTGCTCATGAAGGAATTAGCGACATAAAGTTATTACAAATTGCTAGAAGAACTATCGTTGATGAAGGTGCAGAAGGATGGGATCATCTTACAATGAACTTGGGACCTTCTGATCCTGAAGCGCCAGGAGTAGGAAATACTTTAAAATCTGGAGATCTTAATAGGTTTGATATTGGAACTGTTTGGAAAGGTTACGTCTCAGATGTCAGTAGGGAACTCGTGGTAGGTCAGGTACCTGATGGTGCTGAAGAAATTATGGATAGATTGATAAAAGTACAAGAATTCTGTTTAAATAATATTAAACCTGATTTAAATATTAAAGAGTTGTATAATAATGCTAAAAGTTTTCATAAATCTCTAGCAAAGCGAGGAAGGTGTTTCATTATAGGTCATAGTATTGGATTAGAATGTGAGGAAATTCATTTATTCAGTCCAATGAAAACCCTAGATATTCCATTTGAAGCGAATATGGTTTTAGATATTGAAATTTGGCAAAATTTTAAAAATCAAGGTTTGATTGGTATAGAAGATTGCTATAGGATTACTAAATCTGGCTGTGAACGGCTTTCAAGTTTGGATAAAAATATTTTTGTAAAATAAAATTAGTTAATATAAGATTTAGATCTTTTGTTGAAAATTAAAAAGAATTTTTAATAAACAAAATTGTGAAATTATAGATCGATAGAGGAATGATATTATGGATTATGTGAAATTTGGTATAATTGGCACTGGTGCTGTGTGGGGCTTCCACAAGCTTGGTTCTAAAAAAAACCCAAAGATTAAGTTTATATCAGCATACGATATCGATGAGAGAAAATTAAAAAGAGTCGCTAAGTATTCTAAACTAGAAACTTATTCAACTTTAGATGATTTTCTTAAGAGTGATATAGATGCAGTTCTTATCATGGTACCACATTATCTTCATAGAGATATAGTTGTTGAGGTAGCAGAATCGGGAAAACATATAATATGTGAAAAACCAATGGCTACTACACTTGAAGAGTGTGATGATATGATAGCAGCAACAAAAAAATCTGGTGTTAAATTCATGATTGCCGAAAATCACCGTTTTCTTCCTGCTCACCAGTTCATGAAGGATATTATAGACCGCGACTATATTGGAGAGATTTTTCTTGGTCGAACTTATGAAGGAGCATATGTTAGTCCAGATCAGTTTCTTGATCCTAATTCGTGGAACTTTACTTACGATAAGGGAGGTGGTGGGGTTGTTGCTGATCAAGGTGTTCATAAATTTACCTTTTTGAATTGGCTTTTGGGAGAAGTTGATTCTGCACAATGCTGGTTAGGAAAGGCTACGAATTCTCCACCTAATAAAGGAGAAGATAACGCAATTATTTTACTAAGATATAAGAGTGGAGCAATGATAACGGTCGATCTTTCCTCAGTTACGATTCATCTTCCAACCAATAGGACAGAGTTACATGGAACTAGAGGCACAATTCTTGAAGATCATTCATGGGAAAATCCCATTCGAGTTCTCTCTTCACATCCAGATGCTGAAGTTAAAGGAGAATTTTATAGTCCCTCAATTGAACACGGACCATTTCCACAATATTATAAAATCTCTATGGGATATGAAGATGCGTATTTCGCCGAATGTATTTTAAAAGATAAAGAACCGAAATTTACACCCGAACAAGCAAAACAGGGAGTTGCTGTCGTACTTCTTTCCTACCTTTCTGCTAAAAAGGGGAGAATTACAACGATGGATGAATTAATGAAAATATATAAAACTACGGGAACTAAAAGTGTTTTAAAGGATTTAGAAAGCGTGACTCAAAAGAATTACGGAAAAATGCAATGGAAATAAAATTACAACGAACTAATGTTATTTTTTCATGATTTAATCTAAACTTAATTAACTTTAATGATAAAGGGAAGGATAAAATTCGCTATTAGATTTTTTTAACTTTAATTGTATGAATCCCATTTTCTTTAATGAATATGGATACTATTTGATTTTTTTCATCTTTTTGAATTTCACCCTCAGATACATTAATATTATAACCGTTTGGAAAATGGATTCTTGGAATAAAAAGAATTGTTGAGCCTTTTATAGAAGCGTCACCTTCATACTCAAAATAAAAGAAACCTTCCTCCATTTGAAAATCCATTTTTTTTGGAATGCCAGTACAACGAACGAAATGTGGCCGACAGAAACCCTTAATTGCTCTCCCACCACTATTAATATCCTCTGGATTAACTCTTTGATCGATGCTATAAATTGATAAATCTTCTAAATTCCATAAATCCCCCCATTCGTTAGTATTATCAGGGGTATAATTCCATTGCAATGCATGTAATAAATTAGCATCGATTGCGTTATAATAATTATTTAGCAATTCTATATGTGTATCCCATGCTTCTTTCGGATCAGTTTTTAATTTCTGATAAGCTTCTGTGTTATTAAGATCATAAGGTAATCCAAATTCCTCAATTAAGGTAGGAATGCCACCAAAAAAAGAATTAGAATATTCTTTAATATTTTCTAATTGTGAAATGAACATTTGGCGCACATTATTTTTGCCAATAACTGGATTTCCTGTAATCATATTATAATTAGCTTTAAGCATTGCTTTTTTTGTACCAGTTGTAGCAACATCGTACCAGTGAGCAGCATGTACACTATTAGGTGGAATTTCTAATTGAATTACCTCTCCTTTCATCACACTTTCGATAGGCCCTGAAAGAAACATTATTGCATTTGGAAATTCTGTTCGAATAGCTTTAGTATAGGCTTTGAGGAAAGGAGAAACATAATCTCGGTAGAAATCAATTTTTTTTCTATTTTTATAAATGAAATATTCATTTTTCAAAATCTTTGGATTTCCGACCTCATCTAATCCCCATACACCCTCTTTTTTCCAGATATCTTCAAATCCTTCTAACCAACATGATATTTTTCCTCGATTTAACTCATCTTTTCTAGTTTCTTTAATACCAAATCTTTTAAGTTCTTGATATCCAACATTCCTAGTATATCCTGCTCCAATAAGCATCGCATCTATAGGAGTAAAAACATGCCCCATTACATCAGATTTTCCTTCCCATTCACTTCCATCAACATATTTACCTATCCATCCTTCAGGAGGTTCATTTAATATATCAAAACCTAATACATGTGGATTATCTTTTACCCTTAATGCTACTTGTTTCATAGCATCAAAGAAATGACTCTGGAAATAGTCTTGAGCGTTTTTTCCATCAATTATACATAAAGGTGCAAAATGCTTTCCTCCAAAAAATAAAGTCCACATCGTTCCATTCGCAAATCTATAGGTATTCCCCATCCAATGCATTGGAGGATATTTTGATAGGTCATTGGAGTCATATCTAAGTTGCATTGCAAAAGCTGCCTCAGAACCTTCAAATTTAGTAAAATCTAACCCTACTTTTTCAAATGTCCATCCTGGTGCACCATCTCCCCCAGTCATTCTACTCCAAACATCTTGATGGGGATCTATAAATACATAAAACTCATTTTCTCCAGCAATCTTTAGAATTTCTTCAAAATAATCTAAGTATTCTTTATCGTATTCTCTTGGTCCATTATGTTCTATAGCCTCCCAGGTTACCAAAAACCTAAGACAATTAAAACCCCAATGTTTTAATCTTGAAAAATGTTCATTCGCTTCTTTCAAAGCGAATGGTCGACCAACAAAAGAAACATCTCTATGATCTGAAAAATTAGTTTTAATATGTGTTGCGCCATTAGGAGTTACGGGAACTTTTGAACTTCCCCCCAAATTCACACCCCTTAATAGCACTGTTCGACCTTTATCGTCAATAAAATGGTTATTTTTAATTCTCAATGTCATTAAAATCAAATTTTTATTATTCTTTCTTCTAAGATATTATCATCAATGAATTACTCTCTTTTCATTAAAGTTTTATGAAATAAAAATCTAATATAAATTAATTTTAAAAGTATAAATAAACTTCAAATTAGCTATAAGGATAAAAATGAAATTAAAAGGTAAAATTGCTGTAGTAACAGGAGCTGGAGCTGGTATTGGTGAAGCAACTGCTCTTCTATTCGCGAAGGAGGGTGCCAAAGTGTGTTGTAATTCATTATCCACATCTGCTAAGGATGTAGTAACAAAAATTAAATTTTCTCGAGGAGATGCAATATTTGTTCAAGCAGATATTTCTATAGAAGAGGAAGCGAATCGAATAATTAAAAAAACTATAGAAACTTATGGCAAAATTGATATTTTGTTCAATAATGCTGGAATTGTACTTGGTGGTGCAATCGATACAATCTCTACAGAAGACTGGGATAGAACTATGGCTGTTAATGTCCGGGGTATTTATTTAGTAACAAAATACGCGATCCCTTATTTAAGAAAAACTCAAGGTGTGATTATTAATAATTCTTCTTCAGTTGCATTTAAAGGTGTAAAAGATAGGGTCGCCTATACAGCTTCTAAAGGCGCAGTGTTATCAATGACTAGAGCAATGGCCGCAGACTATCTGGACGATAATGTAAGAGTCAATGCCGTTTGTCCAGGAACTACTGATTCACCTTCACTCGTAAAAAGAATTAAAAGCAGAGGGGGAAATTATAACGAAATTAGGCAAGGTTATATAGATCGCCAACCATTAAAACGTCTTGGTACTCCAAATGAAATCGCAGAAGGTGTTCTTTTTTTGGTATCAAATGAATTCTGTACCGGAGTAAGTTTACTCGTGGACGGTGGAATGACTATGTAAAAAATAAATATAAAAAAAAGAATTTTATTAAAAAATTATAAATTATGTAAATTATCTAGTCGTCCAACCACCATCTAATCTTAAATCTGCACCTGTCATGTAAGAGGATTCTTCAGTAGCTAAATATAAGATTCCATTTGCAATTTCTTCAGGTCTGGCCCATCTTCCCATAACCCCTTCTTCTTCAAATTCCTTTCTAACTATTTCATAAGATAAACCTCTATCTCTTGCTTGTTTAGCTACGTCACTTTGTAGCATGGGTGTGTCGGTTGCTCCGGGAGAAACGCTATTCACTCTAACATTAAATGGTGCTAAATCCAATGCTAAAGCTCTTGTATATCCTAATACACCTGCTTTAGTTGAACAATAATTTGCATGAGCTGTTTGCCCGATATGTGCTGCAACTGATGCAAGCGTGATAATGGAGCCATACTTTTGTTTTTTAAAGTATGGAACGGCATATTTACATGTATAATGGGTTCCTTTCAAGTTCACATCAATTAATAAATCATAATCTTCATCTGGAAATGTTTCAACTGGTCCCACTCTAACAACTCCTGCATTTACAATAAGTACATCAATTTTACCATTTAATTCGATTGCTTTTTCAATCATGGCTTTTACTTCTAAGGGTTTTCTCACGTCAACCTTCATCATGATTGATTTATTTTTTGCTTCTCCTAAGAATTCAAATGTTTTTTTAAGGCCATCTTCATCAATATCTGAAATTATTTGAATTGCTCCTTCTTTTGCGAATAATTCTGCTGTTGCTTTCCCTATACCCGAAGCAGCACCCGTGAGTACTACTACTTTATCTTTTAATCTCATCAATTTTTCACCTTCACTTTATAATTATATTTTTTTCTAATTTAGAGAGTCTCTCACAACCAGAAGAGATGACTCTATAACAACCTTCTATGCCCACAAGACCTTTCCCTCGAACATTTAACCAAACTTCAAGATCCAAAACCATATTTTTTTCGAATGGAATTCCTAAAACTGTAATTGGTCGCATTATCTCAATTTAAAACATTTTCGTCAAACATTTGCTTATTAATGTGTACTCCCAAGCTGGGTCCATCTAGTGCTTTAACTTTTCCTTTTTCGCACTTTATTGGTTCTTCAAGTATTTGATATTCGTCTGGAATAAATGGAAATTCGCACCAATCGCAACGCGAAGCTATAATATAATGTAGGTTGGCAGCTAGAATATGGCCGAACCCGAATACATGAGGTATACAGCACACTCCTTTTACTTCTGCCATCGCGACAATCTTTTTCAGTTGTAAATAACCACCGCTACGAGTAACGTCAGGTTGCACTATATCGTAGCTTCCCTTTGATAGAATATCCTCAAACCTGAAAGTACCCATATCGTTTTCTCCTCCAGCTATCTGTACAGGTGATTTTGCCCTTAACTTTGCGAGCCCATTAAGATTATCTGTTGGAATTGGTTCTTCTAACCATAAAACATCATATTTATCGCATATTTTTGCTAATTTAAAAACCTCGTTAACTGATTGATATGCTGAATTTGCGTCAACCATAATATCGATATCCAGAAAGGTATCTCTCACTTCCTTTAAAATTTCTGCGTTTCGATCAACTCCCATACATATTCGCAATTTAACCGCCTTAAAACCTCCCAATTCTGGGTTTAAAGCATTTTTAACAGCTTTAACCGCTGTTTTAGCTTTATAACCCCGTAATAGAAGCATAACATTTAACTTCCCTTTTGTCTAATAACAGCTAAAGCACTTAACCTGTCAAAGGGTAATGTTGCGAATTACCGCAATCTATTATTATCTGGTACTTTGGATAAATAGTCTCTCTTTTGTCTGCTCTTTTTCCCATTTCTTGCGTTCAGAACGAAGTTTGAAAAGATCAATATCTTTATAGATAATATCCTCTTGTTTTGCAGGAATAATTCGTTCAGTACGATCTTTCTCAGGCGTATAAATGATAGACTCCCCAAATTCTCCAATGTTGGCGAAAAATGAATAGGCATAGATAGATCTGCGAGCATCAAAATGAGCTGCTTTAAAATCGGCAGTTACTGGCGTAAACGCGGGATTTAGGATTATATCTATAGGGGGCTCAAAATTTTTCAATTCTACTCTGAGATCCATATCAAGGAAGTCCCGACAAATAACGATTACGATTCTACCATATTCTGTATTGCAAATGATTGTTCTCCGAGGTAAACTGCTAACTTCTATTCCTTCTTTAATACGGTTTCCTTCTCCAGTACTAATAATTGCGGGGATATGCTTTTCTTGCTCCCAAAGAATTCCTTCTGGTCCAAAAGCCATACTAATATTTCGTTTTGTTTCTTGGTCATGAAAAGATCCAGGAACGATATACATGTTATACAATTTGGCCAAATCTGATATTTCTTCAAGTAATTCACCATAATTAAGGTCAACAGACATTTCTGGAAAGAGTAAGATATTAACTCCCTCATTATGTGCTTTTTCAATCATAATTTTAACTTTGGATCTTATTTCTTCAATTTTATTCTCTCTTACAGTTAGAAGTCCTGAAGCTTTCATTTCAAATAGTTCTTTCATGATATCTCCAGACTCAGATACTCCTATTTGAGCAATACCAACTCTACATTCTCGCTTTTGAACTTTAGGATGTTCTTTAAGCAGATCTCTATAGACTAATTCATACTTTTTTCTATCCATACTTTCTATTACAATCCGTCTTTCTTCATCACTGAACTGGCGAGCTTCACTTAATCGAGGAGATTGGCTACTTTCAAGAGCACAAGAAGGGGCAACTATCCCCATAGTACTACGGGAGATGGATGGTTCCTGTATCGTATTTAATGCGGAAAAAAGAATTGATTCTTCTTTCTCCACTCTACTTAATCGATCTTGAACTTCTTTCTCCTTATTGCTATAACCTGCATTGCCAAATAATTCCACCGCAGACTTTAAATATCTTGCTCCTATTCCTAAAAGTTTTCCTTTTTCTTGAAGATCTGATTCCTCATCAGCTCTGATTAAGTTCCATGCCGCATCAAAATATATTGAAGTTGCTTGAGCCCAATCAGCTCCGTTCTCAAAACCTCCTTTCTCATATGAATTAGCCGCTTTACTAAGCATCAATTTAACTTTTGGATATAAATCTGTTTTAATTTTCATTTCGATGGATTCATCAAATTTGCAGCTATATTCGAGAGCTTGACAAAAAGCTGAATTCCCTGAAGCTAAGAATTTTAGTTTAGTATCAGTATAAAGATCACTAGCTTTTGTAAACAATGTCGCTGCTTCGGAAAATCTATAAGGGTCTTCATATTTTTCAGCAAGCTCCATATTTTCCCATGCTCTACACAGGTAATAAACAGCTTCTAATTCCTCTCGTTCTCGCTTAATTTTAAATAGAATACATATATCTCTGAATTGAGAAGATGCAAGGGCGAATTTTTCTGCAGCAGCAATATGTTCACCTTGTTTTCCTAAAATCCTTGCTTCTTCAAGGTTTACTCTAGCGAAACAGTGATTCACCCTTACTTGAGCGATTTTTTCAAATTTATTAATTCTCTCTTTTTCAAATTTTTCTCTTGATCCCTCATAAGATTTTTTCAATGCTCCAATTGCTTTTTCAAAGATTTTTCCTGTCTTTTTAAAACTTTCTATAGCTTCTTCGTGCTTTTCTTGTTTACTCAGTTGCTCTGATTCCTCCAGTGATATCCAACCAGAATAATAAGATGCTTCATAATTATAACTTGGCAATTCTGCTAAAACTTCATAGGCTTTTTTATAATATTCCTTAGCTTGTATATGATCTTCTCGTATATGAAACGATTTAGCTTTTTCAATAAAATTCCAAGCCTTTACATAATTAAATTTCTGATTAATTCTTTTTTTTAAAAGTTTATATTTTATCATTTTTAGCGACTTATTATATGCTTCCTGAGCTTTCTTATAATTTTCGCTAGAAAGCATATAATTACCCAATCGATCCTCTATACGAGCTATGTATTGATAACTAGCAGCTTCATAAGGATAATATCTTCTATCAGCACTTTCCTTAATTGTATGGAGGAAAATCTCCCGTGCTTGATTTAAAATAGCAATATCTCCGGATGTAATACCTAATTCCTCACATAATAATCCAAGTCTCATTTGCTCCGTAAGAGCGCCAGAACGAGACAATATAGCATATTCAATGGATTTTTTTTGGGCGTCTATAGCATTTGTGAGTTGAATGATCCTGTCTTCCTTATTTTTAGCAATGTCAGCAAGAGTTTTATAAGCTTTATAAAGAGAAGTATAACCACCCGCTTGAGGAAACCCTCCTTCATATTTTAATCCAAACTTTTCAGCTTCTTTTGCATATTGAAGCATTATTTGGGCATTTTTCTCTTGTTCTCTTTTTGATTCAGCGAGAATAGTAAGTTGAGAGTAAGCTAATATCAAACCTTGGTATAACCATGTAGTAATATTGGGAGTAAAACTTGGTCCATTCATTGCCTCCATTGCGTGTTTGATCCCTTTTTCAGCGTAGGTTCTACGTTGGGCAGTAGTGAAAAAACTCCTCTGAGAAGAATTAGTATAGTAGAGCGCAGGTAAAACATTTGCCACAGTGCGAAAAGGGTGATAGGACAAAATATAGATCTTCCCACATTCCAAACATTCTTCGATGTCATTAAGAATTCTTTTTTGTAGATAATTAACTCTACCGCTATAAAGTGCAAAATAATCTATCAAAAAAAGGCATCCAATTATACTTGCTTTATTTTTGGTTTTTCTGGCAAAAAATAAAGCTTTCTCTAATAATCCTATTCCTTTATCAAGATATTTCTCTTGCTCTCTTTCATCTTCAACGAATTGATATCCAAAAAAGCAATACCAACTTCCTGCTACTGATAAAACTAGATTGAGAGCATAGGGATCATCACAATTATCAAAAATCTCCAAGCTTTTTTCACACATCAATAAGTAATTCTCTGCATATTCCCTCCAATACTCATTTTCCTTAAAATTTATGATAGATATTTCATTCATACTAATCATCACTTCCGAATTAAATGATTCGGACAAAATTTGAATATTTCCAATCTCCCTTGAGATCTCCCAAGCCTTCCTAGCAAACTCTCTTCCTTGTTTACTAAGTTGTTTTTGCTCTACTCGATCGATGTCACAGTATGTGAGTAATAATATAGCATTCGCTGCCCTAGCTAGTGCCCCCGCAACACCCTCTTGATTATGCCCCATAGAACACATTTTACTTGATTCATTAAAAAGTTTATAAGCTTGGCGGTATGCATTCTGACTCTCCGTATCAGAAGTTGTAAGAACCGCACTGAAATAAGAGATTTCTGCTTCACATTCCAATTCAACAGATTTATTTCCAAGTCGCCTAAAAAGCTTATTTGCTTCTTTATAAGCTTCAATAGCACATTTGATTTGTTTCAGATATTCCTCAGCAGTTTCGACCGTATCAGCAGCTCGAGCGTGAGTATATCCCAAATTTTTATAATTATCCGCAGCTTTATCAACAAGATTTTTATCTAAATAAAAGTTGACAGCTTTTTCATATAAAGTCGCTGCTTCAATCCAATTGTAATTTCTTTGCTCCTTTCGTGCCTTTTCTAGTAGGGATTCTTCACTTTCATCTAAAGTCATTTAGGATCAGTTATAGAATTGATTTTGTTCTATTTCGACCTTAACTATCTAATATTAATTACTTTGAATAATTAATAAACAGTTAGTTCGCTTTATAATATTTTATTTTTTCTAATCATAATGTTTTCTTTCAAATTCAAAATATTTTAATGATTTAAGATATGATATGAATATCTGAATTACAGAATAAACCAAGTCCATTATTTAGGAGAATTATTAATCAAAGCTAATGTACCAATTGTTAAATCAGTTAGTGGTCATGCTGAATTTTTCAATGCCTTAAAGTTTTTACCACATCTTCCAAGAGAACAATGGCCTGCACAAACTTTAGCTGCTGTAATATATGAAGATTCTCTTGTAAGAAGCATGGAAAGAGGAGCTATATCAAAAGGAAGAGATAAAGATACAGGTGAGAAGATA
>Ga0209977_10000658_pt1 | contig 13919 bp, 11 predicted proteins | sample SumtaG_2_FD_183113 | JGI IMG/M metagenome (GOLD analysis project Ga0209977, IMG submission 183113) | Deep subsurface microbial communities from Indian Ocean to uncover new lineages of life (NeLLi) - Sumatra_00607 metaG (SPAdes) (version 2) | ecosystem: Environmental > Aquatic > Marine > Oceanic... | reverse complement strand
ACTGAAAGCATTCATGAATGAGAGAGGAGTAAGTACTGCAATCCATTATCCGCTACCTCTCCATCTCCAGCTTGCATTTGAATATCTTGGTTACAAGAAAGGTGATTTTCCAGTAGCTGAAAAAGCCTGTGGAGAAGTACTCTCCCTTCCTGTATACCCTGAATTGACTGATGAGATGGTTGATTATGTGATAGAAACAATTTCAGGGTTTTTCTCTTAAGGATATTGAAACTCTGCTAATGCCAGGAACGGTTCTAAATTCTTTGTTTTACGAACAGAGATTGCTTCAACAGTGAGTATGTAAACGTATTCGCAATGACAATTGAGATGAAATGGTAACCCGGCAGAAGAGAATTACTAATAAAATTATCTAAATGAAAACATTTAAAAGAATATCAGTAGAAACTATTATTCTCTGGTCTTTTCTTCTTTCGAATATCTACTCTCAGTATATCTGGCCTATTGATGGGAAGATACTCCTAAATTCAAACTTTGCAGAGTGTCGTCCTAACCATTTTCATGCAGGGATAGATTTACACGCAGAAGAGGGGACACCGATAAAAGCAATTGATGATGGTTATATATGGCATATCAGCGTATCACCTTTTGGTTATGGAAAATCCCTTTTTCTGAAACTGGACGATGGGAGGATAGTTGTCTATGCACATCTTCAAAAGTTTTGTGAAAGGGTTGAGAGGATTGTAGAACTAAAACAGAAAAGGGTATTTTCATACAGGGTAAGTCTCTATTTCAAAAAGGGACATTTAAGTGTGAAAAGGGGTGAGATAGTAGGTTATGTTGGTAGAACTGGTGCAATGGGTGCACATCTCCATTTTGAAATGCGTGATGCCCACAACAGACCGATTAATCCATTATCACAGGGTTATATCGTTATTGATTCAACACCTCCATTGATAAAAGCGATTCAACTTACACCCCTTGGTGATTCATCATTTGTCTCTGGAATACCTTTTCCAGTAATCATAAAACCCTATGGAAGTAAGAGTTATTATTCTTTTATTGATACGATAGCGATTGATGGCAGGATAGGGTTGGAGATTTTAAGTGAAGACTATCAGAACAGTTGGCCGTTTCGGCTTAATATATGGAAAGTAGAAATGTATGTAAATGGAGAGCTTAGATTTAAGTCCGTTTACGACAGGTTTTCATATGCTCATACAAGGGAGGTTGAGTTAGAATTTGATTATGATCTCTACAACAGAGGGTTGGGGAGATTTCATAGACTCTACATATACGGTGATAATCATCTACCATTTTATAAAAAGAGGGGCGGGATTATTTTTTCAGAAAGACTTAAGAATGTTAATGAGATCAAAATTGTATGTTATGACGCAAACAAGAACCGTTCAGTTGTAATCCTCCTTTTAAGAAAAAAGAAAAGTTATAAAGGAGATAGGATAAAAGAAGGTTTAACCTATAATTCTCCGTATATTCATGGAAGTGGTCTTTCCTTATATCGTAATCTTGTAAGGGTAGCAGTGGGAAATACCGATGAACTAAAGATAGTCAAGATGAGAAACCTTTTGCCAATAAAAGAAGGATTTGAGCGCGATGGGAATTGCTCAATTGCTTATTTCAGGTTGTTACCGAAGAGTGCAGCAGTATGTACACTTCTAATCGACCATTCAAGGGGAGAGGATACTTTCACTTTTTACTATAATACGGTTTTAAAGAATAGAAGCGGAATTATCACATCCTTTGATAGAAAATTTATGGTTTTTGTTAATAAAGGTGAACTTTATGAAGACCTTTATACGAGAGTAAGGAAAATAAAGGAAGAAGTACCAGAAGGTCTGAGGTTGTTAAGAGGGGCTTATATGGTTGAACCACTCGGAGCAGTTTTTCAGAAGGATGTTGAGGTTGCTTTCCTCTATCCTGAAACCCTTTCAAAAAAGATTGGCATCTATAAAAAGAAGAAAGATGCCTGGGAATATTTAGGGGGGGAATACAATAAGTCGAAGAAGGCTGTTCTGGCGAAGACGAGCCACTTAGGAATATTCGCTTTGCTTGAGGACAATATTGCACCGGACATCAGTGATTTTCAATTAGTAAAAGAAGGGAATCTCGTTAAGAAAATATCCTTCAAGGTTCATGATATAGGTTCTGGCTTCAAGATAGCAGATATCCATATTAAACTTGATGATATTCCTTATATTCCTGTTTACGCCCCTTACCAGGATGAAGTGAGCTATTTGTTGTTTGGTAAAATGATAGAACAGGGTGGACATACAGCAGAGATAAAGATAAAAGACCGTGCAGGCAATAAAAGCTCGTTATCCGTCTCCTTTTAGGAGGTCTCGAAAAATAACTTCGAGACCTCTGATTACATAGATTTTTAAAAAGATTACACAGATTTACTCCCATAACATATATGATAATTTTAACAGGCTACCAACAGCATCTTAATCAATGTAATCTGGACTTCAATCTGCTTGCCCTCAAACACAAGTCCGCCTTTGCTAAAGGGGGATTTTATCTAAGATTTCAGGGTCACTGTTCTTTCTATTTTTATATTTTTTTATCTCTTACATTCTCTTCCAATCCCTGTTAATACTATTTTAATTTTTCTCTGTGGTTAACGTTTTTTCTCAGGAGGAGGAAGATTGTAAAAATTCCAATAAATATACCAACAATTACATTATTCCAGAGATAAAAAAGCCTATGCTGCCACAGAATGAATGCAGAGATTATAACCCAAGTGGCAACTAAAAGATAGACCAGGTATTTCCACATCTTTAACAACTCCTTTAGTGAAAGTATTTCTTTTTTGCTGGACAATATAAGAAATGTAATGAAAATAAGAGAAAGGCAAATGAGTATTGGTGCTATAACAGGACCTAACCATGGTCGAGGTATCAAAAAAAGGACATCGTTTGCGAGCAGAGACTCAGGCCACTTTATAAGTATATAAAGCCATAGATAGTACGTAATATCCCATATACTGAAGGTGAAGATAAAATATGCGAATCTTTTTAACCAGTCCTTTCTTGCGATAAGAATGCTCAAAGAGATGAGCATTACAATAGTTGCAAGTTCTCTCCCAGCCTCTGTTAAAAGCATACGAATAGGGATAACTTTCAGGGATTGCTCAGAAATTATATGGAAACCTTCTGGATAGTATAATTCACGAAGGTAAATAACAGGTGCCGCTTCCATATACCCCATTGCTATCCCAAAGAAGAAGAGTCCTGTTAGTTTTAATATATCATTTCTCTCTAATCTCATATACCCTCATGTCATTGCGAGTAAGTATTGCTAAAAATATTTAGCATTTTTCTTTTAACATACTATTTTTATAAATCCCCCTTTCCCCCTTTTTCAAAGGGGGAATATAGTTGGTTTCCTTTTTTAATCGTTGGAAAGATTTTTTCCATTTTTCGAAGCATTTCACCTGATAAACCCCCCTTTCTTAAAACACTCCCAACTGATAAGTCCCCCTTTAGCAAAGAGGGATTTACCCCGTTAGATAAGTTCCTCTATCTAACGGGGTTTAGGGGGATTAATGAGATTGCCACGCCCTTCGGGCTCGCAATGACACCCTCTTTATTGTCATTGCGAATGATTCTTCCTGCTCTGCTAATGCGAAGCAACCTCATCTGTATAATCTTTATTTAACAGTAATAAAAAAAGAAAGTCAAGAAAAAAGAGAGATGGCTCAACTGTTGTTAAAAAAAAAGGACACCTTAAAATAAAGATGTCCCTTTAAGAAAGATTTTAGCCCTTTTATCTCAGAATAATAACTGATTTTGTTGAGGTTCCCCTTTCCGTTTCAAGCCTCAGGAAGTACTGACCGGTTGACAGGTTGGCATTCCAGGTGTGGGTGTGTGAACCTTTATCGTAAACACCATTGAGTACTGTACCAACCAGTCTGCCGGTTACATCATATGCCTTCAACGATATATTGCCCTGCATTGGCAGTATGAACTTAATCCTTATAGGACCAGAAGTGAGTGAAGAAACCCTAAGCCCCTCGCCCTTGAATGTGGGGTCATATGGTTCTTCACTAACACCGGGCCCACTGTAATCATCGTACCAGACATTCGACAGAGTGTTGTAGAGAATGGCACCGCCGCCGCCTTCGGGCACGTAATTGGTCGAAGGTCTGCTTCCGCCATCACCATTGAAGTCACCAACACCGATGGTTGCTGTCCAGGAAGACCCGCCGAAGTATTGATAATCAACGCGATTATCTGACAGGTATGAAATCCTGGCACGATCAAGAAGGGTAGGGTGGTTCAACAGTCGATGATTTAGCTCATCCCGGGCAGGATCGGCTGCGAGGTCGATGTTCGGGAATATCGTGTCATTTTGCCAGGCTATACCATTCAGGCTGAAATCCCAGACGAGATTCCAGTCACCTGAATTGTTAAGGTCCTCTTCTGCAACAACCCATGCCGTATCACTATGCCAACCTACAGCAATCTGGCCATTAACGTCATCAGAACCGCCGCGGAAGTTGTGAATCTTTTCTACAATGCCTGCCCATCCATCAAATCCCTGCCAATCGTTTGCTTTGGAATAAACAATGGGACCGTTGTCCCATACAATATAAGCCCAGATATTAGTGCCAGCGTTTATCCTGATGTCTGGATTGTTGCAATCCCCGCTGTAGACGTTATAAGATGAGGTCCAGTTTTGCCCATAATCCGATGAATATCTAAAACGGAGAATTGTTCCTGGATCGTATACAAGATAGCACATATAGAGAGAACCCGTTGTGCTAACATTTAACTCATCAATTGCAGGATTGTATACACTGCCAAAAGTGATTTGAACCCAGTTGGTGGTACCAGCGGTGATGTTGTATCTGAGAAGCCAGATATTATCATCTTGAGCATTGCATATAACGAAGATGAATGTTGAATCATAGTCGGCATCGATACACGCATCCGTATTATAGATCAATGTTGTGTCATCTGGCCAGGAATCCAGCACATAGTTCCATGTATCTCCGCCATCTGGTGAACTAAAAATAGTAATAGAGGAAAAGGCTGGGATACCTGTACCGGTATATCTATAGACAGCGTATAGAGTTCCGGTATTGGGATCTCTGAGGAGAAATGGATCCTGAACCGGATCATCCGTTGATACAAGAATGTCAGTTCCCCAGAGCGGTGCGCTTCCGCCATATTCGTCCCTTTTCCACTGCGTATTGCCAACAATTTGGGTATTTGATGTCACATCAACTTCGGATTCAGGATTGTTAGGCTCAATAACAGGCCATCCTCCTGTTGCAACCAGCGACTTATCTCCTGAAGGATGGCTAATGGTCGCTTTTTTTGTGCCGTAGGTGTCCTGAGCACCCAAATTATTTGCGAGTGAAGCACCGCTGATCAGGGTAATAGCCAGTATTATGCATAAGAAAGTTCTCATGTTTACCTCCGTTAAAGTTTTTGTCCCAAAGGGAGTTTACTTGTTTTTACCTCCTTTCTTTTGAGATTTGTTTTTCTGTTATGGTTCAACTTTACTGTATCCCATAAATAACAGAAAGTTCTTTTCTTGTCAAGTATTTTTTAAGTTTCTGTGATTCAGACTAAGACAAAAATATAACATTCTTCTCAAGAAAGTAATAAAAAAAGGTGAAGAGTGTAAACCCTTCACCTTTCAAGGTATTGTTGTGAAGACAGCTACTTTAGAATGGTTAATCTCTCGGTAAAACCACCATCAGGAGTATTGATTTTCATGAAGTAGACACCCGGTGTAACCGAACTTGCGTTAACCTCTATCCTGTAGTCTCCCTCTCTTCTGTACCCATTAAAGAGAGTTTTTACTAACCTTCCTGTGACATCGTACAGTTCGAGACGAACATTCCCTGGTTTTGTAATAGCATAGGAGAGGTGTGCTTTACCCTTTGTAATATTCGGATAAAGCTTTACAAAGGAAGAAGCAGGAGTTATTCCCGGTGATTCACTTACAGATGTCCAGTCGCTCCTATCAAAGTAGCATATTCCATTGTTATAAATAGGAGTTCTGTAAAGTATGCCATATGCACTCGAACCCACATACTCAATCTGAGATTTTACTTCACCAGACATGCTGTGGTCATTGAACTGTTCTGGTGTTGACCATGAGCCAGAATACCCCCGATATCGATAATAGCCAGCAGAAGTGCTGGGACCACGATAAACACCGTGTGTTCCTCCACCACCTCGTAAGGTCACATCTGGAGTCCAGTTACTTTCTAATGTATCAGGTGCAAGAAATCCATAATACCAGGAACTACCAACACCGTACTGAACAAGATAGCGTACCTGCATATATGCCCCATCATAACTAAAAGCACAGAAAAGCGTATCACCATACCCACCAATACCAGTTGTAAAATCGTCGAAAGGCGTATTGAGTATACCATAAGTAGTGAGAAGATCCCATGTATTACCATCTCTTCCATATATTTTAACCTGGTCTGCATTGTTTATATATGATAGAATCGAAGAATGGTTCGTGTAATTGAGGTTCCAGTCAGTATCAAGACCTTGCTGAGCATCATTGATATTCGTAGCAATACCAGTCCATGTGACATTGGCTGGGTCGTTCCAGAAGTTGTGTATTGTGCCAGCGTCATCAATGCAATAGAAATAGAGCCGGTTGTTGAATTGCTCATGGTTGGAAGAGACGTCTATGTCCATTATCTCGGTGGTATTGAAGATGTTGAAGGTGGAGTTGCCATTGGGCATGGTGTCTGGTTGTCCGGTTGCGATATGGAAACGCTTTAGCCATGCCATACTATTCGCTACTCCGCCACCTGAGTATGCAACGTAGAAGTGATTTGCTACGCAGCAGGCATCCAAGTCATTCATCACATATGAGAAGCCACCCAGTGAGTAGGTTTCCACCCAGGTATAGCCGCCATTTGAAGAGAAGTTACCCGTGTACTTGCTGCCCATGCCGTCACCGGTGAATCCAATCATGGCGAAAAGGTTATCACTGCCATTGTCATGGTCCATTGCAAGCACAAAGACACTGTCCCTTGTACTTATTTGCACATCGTTTCCCCAATCCGGTGCTGGAGCAGGAATAGGTGTTCTCCATGAAATACCAATCAGAGCGTTTCCTTTCACTTCTTCCATTTCGTCAAGTTCAGCAAGCAGAGCAAGTGCTTCGTCAAAATATCCACTGTTCCACTTGTTTTCAATTTCACTGGCAAACATCTCTATGCTCTTGGAAACAGGCAGCATAAATTCGATATCTATGTGTGCGTTTTTTCTCTCTTCAAATGTAAGTGTCTCAAGGCTGTAGTAAAAAGGATTGTTTTCAACCCCGATGGCACGTGCAACCTTCATATCTGATAGATCTTCAGTAATGGGGTTATTGGAATAAGAATTGGTTACTTGGAGACTTGACCATGGATCAACAGGTGTTATAGCTGAAGCACTGAGAGCAAAAATACAAATGAAAACTGTGATAAACGCGAATAAAACTTTCATTTTTTCTCCTTTCTTATAAAGATTGTTAAAAATAGGATCAACTCTCTATTTTTCACCTCCTTTCTTTTAGATTTAATTTTCTGTTGTGGGTCACCGATCTCAACTTTAGCATGTTAATAACAAATAAACAATTTAAAGTCAAGCATTATTTTTATTTTTTATATAGAGTTTTTCTCCATTGGTTAAACTTCCTTCCAACCCGCGTTCGTGACCATCTCCATCCGTAACAATTTTAACACCATTTCTAATGTCTTTTAACATATCCTGTGTTAGGATATGTTTCACCTTCATTCCCTTAAAGATATAAACCGGTTTTTCGTTTACGTAGACCCTAATCCGTTTTGATTCTTCCATCTATCTTTACATCTATTTCTTTACTGGTTTTTATAAAATCAATCAATATATCGCTTATCACAAGACCGGTATCGATGTAATCCCTTCCATTTTTGAATGTCGTATATCCATCACCACCTGCTGCAAGGAAGTCATTTGTTGCTACCGGGTAGTGCTTATCCAGTTCAATTTGTTTGGTTCCAATACCCAGAGCCGTTATCTCCTTATTCTTAATTTCCAAAGCGATTCCTGAAACCTGAAGGAAACCGCCGGAGCCCGGTTCCAGTTTTGCATGATGGCTTAGTATTTCAAGAATCTCACTACCGTTAAGTTTCATTGTAACAAGATTCCCCCCAAAAGGGAGTACGGTTAGTACATCTTCAACGGTAATATCTCCCTCATCAATACTTGCCCTAATACCCCCTGCATTCATAAAAGCAATATCAGCTTTTGCCATTGTTCTCATAACATCGGCTATGAGGTCTCCAAGGTTTGTCTCCTTATTCCTCACATCCTCTCTTTTACCGTTGAGTGGCGTAATTGCTGTTCCGATTACCTCTTTAAGTTTCGTATCAAGTTTTGCTGCATATTCATCTACAATTTCCTTAATTACTGAGTCTTCTTGTACATCATCTGTAACAGGTATAAGTTTACCTTCGTATCCAGCTATTTTGCCCTTCTCAATATCAAGGTCAAGTCTTCCAACATATTCGCAATATTCGTATGCTTGGCAGATAATGATATTATTCACCATTTCTGGTTCATCTATCTTTGTGTGTGAGTGTCCTCCAATAATTATATCAATTCCTTCGGTAGATTCAGCAAGTTTCTTATCCATTTCATATCCTAAATGTGTAAGTGCAATGGTAATACCTTCTCTATCTATTTCTGTGAGAACCTCTTTTGCAGTTGTTATAGGGTTAAGAAATACAAGGTTTTTTACATTTTTAGGATGCGTTGTTATTGGTGTCTCGTCTGTTACGAGCCCAAGGATGTGAATATGGATTCCCCTTATGTTTCTTGAAATAAAACTTTTTGCTATAGGAGCCTTTTCTTTTTCTGAGACGACATTTGCACCAAGGATAGGGAAATCTGCAAGTTTTATTAACTTATTTAGATTCTCCTGTCCATAATCAAATTCATGATTACCCAGCACCATTGCATTAAGACCCATTTTATTAAGGCAGATAATATCGGGTTTACCCTTGAATATAGTGCTCATTGGTGTGCCCTGTAGCACATCTCCAGCACAGAGAAAAAGAGTAGGGATTTTGCTATCACCGTTTTCTTCCCTTACTGTTTTCACAATTGTAGCAATCCTTGCCATTCCTCCTACAGTATGTTCATCCTTAAAGTGTGCCTTAAATGGTGTTATATGACCGTGGTAATCATTTATGTATAGAATTGTCAGTTGATTTGGTTCTTCCCTGTGAGATTTAACAAATTTAGATGTACAGGAAAGGAAAATTAATGTAACTATGAGCAAAATAATAGCGATTCTCTTCTTCATAAACCCTCCCACTTCTTTAAGGATTATTGTAAAAAATATTTTTGCATTTTACTACTAACCTACTATTTTTAGGATTGTTATCTAATTTTTGCTTGCCTCTCTTATAAATCCCACTATCCCCCTTTTTCAAAGGGGGGAAAAGTTAGTATCCCTTTTTCAAAGTAGGGAATAGAGTTGGTTTAGCTTTTCATATTCTTTCATTCTATTTTTAACAATACCCTTTAAGAATTTAAACCTTAGACATAAGACTTGAGACATTAGACCGTATAAGACAATCTTCTCTTGATAGATGTCTTGTTTATGGAATTAAGAGTTTCTGGCGAATCTCCTCAGGAAAGGGGACAATCTTACCTTCCCTATTGATGAACGCATGTTTTGTCATTCCCTCTGCAAGAATTTTGTCCTCTCCATTTCTAATAAAATAATGAAACTTCATAGATGCTTTGCCAATGGATGTTACTTCTGTTTCGATTCTTAACAAGTCATCATACCGCGCTGGTTTCTTATATTTTGCCCAGACCTCAAAAACAGGTAAGAGAAATCCCTCCTCTTCTATCTCCTTATAGCCTTTGCCTCTTTTTCTTATATACTCTGTTCTTCCTATCTCAAAGTACTCCAGATATTTTGCATAATAGACATATCCCATATTATCTGTTTCCGCATATCTGACCCTGACTTCTATAGTATCACCCATAAGCTATCCTTTCGAACAGAAAATAGCCTTATCCTTTGCCTTGTTGTAGAGTGGGCATCCATTACCACAAAGATTTAGATCCGGGCAAACCTTGCATTTTTCTTCTGCATATTCCCTGTTTCTTAAATATTGTGCAACATCGGAGTTCCAGATCTTCTCCCAGGAATCATTCAAGATATTTCCCATGGTCTCAAAATAGCTCTGGCATGGAATGACATCTCCATTTGGCTCTATAGCAATGTTATATTTTGCAGCAGAGCACTGTTTCAAACCTACACCCGCTACACAGGGGTCAAAAACACAGTAGTGTGTTGGCGTGTACCATATGAAATCCAATTTATGTTCCTCTGCTTTTTCTTTTATTCTCCTGACATATTTACCTATCTTCTCTTCTTCAATACCTGTTCCAACCGCGCATCCATTCCCTGAATAGATGAGGCTATTGTATGCAAACTTCTCAATTCCTATATGCTTAAGAAATGCGATATGCTCTTCTATCTCATTACAATTATCCGTTGTGAGTGTTGTATTTGTAAGGACATAAAGAGGAGAATTGAGACTGTTTTTTATCCCTTCCAGTGTTTCTTTCCATCCATCTGCTTTAACCATCTTGTTATGGGTCTTTTCCCTATGTGATTCAATTGTAATCTGAATATGGTCAAGTCCAGCACTTACAAGTTCACTTACCAATTCTTGAGTGAGTAGTCTTCCATCGGTGATTACTCCTGTAACGAGTCCAATCTCCTCCGCATACAAAACGAGTTCTGGTAGGTCTTTCCTCAAGGTTGGTTCTCCTCCTGTAAATGTAATGTGTGGAATACCAATGTCCCAGAGTCTTCTTATTACATTTTTCCAACTCTCTTTTTCCATTTCCGGAAAAGGTTTTTGCCTTCCTACATAACAGTGTTCACAGTTATTATTACATCGGTATGTTAGAACAATATCCGACCTGTAAGGTACAGAGATGGGTTTTGTGAATGCATCAATTCTATCCATTCCAAGGAAGAGTTCCGGTACAATTCTATCCGATGTCGCAATTTCGAAAATCGTATTTTTTAGTTTCATATAATCATATTCTGCTTTCCTTCTCTTAATCCTGTATTTTGAACAGATTTCTTCTACAACCTCTCTATCTTCCCATTCATCTATAATATACTTTGCAAACTCTGTTGCCGTTCTATTCAAATGTAATACCCTTGATGCGTTTATTACAAGTAATCCTCTTCCATCCTCGTCCACCCTGAGATGTATCCGATAACCCTGATATCTCCCACTCTTACCTCTCTTATGATACAATCCCTTCCGGATCGGTTTTGCTGCTTTCTTAAAAAATCCCATAGCCTATTTTATTCGGTTTATTCTCTGTGTCATTACGAGCTCCAAAGTCCCTTCTATTAAATCCCCCTCAGTCCCCCTTTTTCAAAGGGGGAAACAGGGTGATTTTGGCTACCTTCCTCCTCCAGCACAGGCACAGGCACAGCCAGCACAGGCGCAAGCGCAGGCACAACCACCACCACTTGATGACCAGCCTCCTGAACGTGAACTAACCGGGACGGGATTTGTAACCTTTGTAACAGCACTCTGAAAACCTGTTATGTTACTTACTATTCTATTGGAAAAACTTTCTATCCCGGTTACTATAGAATTTGCAAAATGGGAACCTGGAAGTTGTGGCATTGATAGACCTGGTACTTTAATACCAGGGGTGGGAGAGATGGCAGCAGTCGGTCTTGCAAATCCGGGATGATAATACCCCCACCAGAGAGGTGCTATTATGGTGGTATCTCTGAACGAGGTATTCATTTTTTCTTCATAATCCTTATCCATCAAGAGCCATTCAAGGTTTTTATCAAATGCCTTGGATAATAACTCTGGGGTATTTGCTTCCTTCATTTCTGTCCAGGCTCTGTTAAGGATTCCTCTATAATATTCCCTTGTTTTCTTTCTTGAGAACCCTTTTGTCTTCTTATTTACTGACTTTATTAAATTTATGAATGTTGTCCTCAAAATCCTCTGTTTGATTATACCATCTTTACCTATTGTTTTTAGGAAATCTTTCTCATAATCGTGGAGCTTTTGCTTTTCTTCTTTCTCTTCTACTATTTCCAGAAGAAGTGGTTCCTTTGTCTTCACCTTTATAACTCTCTTTTTGATTAATCCGAAGAGTATCATTGCTGCTACCTTATTGAGCGGGAGTTCTAAAAGGGTTGCCGACTCTACTGCGGTAAGTCCTCTTTTTATTCCCACACCTTCAATTGAAAGGGTTGGAGGAAGATATCTCATTTTTCTTTTCGAAGAACCGATAGCACCGATGACGGCAATAAAGATAAAAAAGCCAATGATAATGCAGGGGCAAGAACTTCCTATAAGACCGAAGATGGCAGAAAAGAAAGAACCAATGACTTTCCCTAAAGAAAATTTCCTTGGGGGTTTTGTTACAATTGCTTCATCAGGAATATATTGTTTAGGAAAGGAAGCACCAAATATATACTGTTCTGATGGAGATGCATGGAGAATAGAAAACTTGTACCACACACGACCAGAAGAATCGACAGCTGCTTCCGTAAACTTAACTGCGTGGTATTTCGGTTCCTCAGGCTTTACACCAGGGGGAAAAATAAAGTAACAGACAAGGTCAGTTGTTCCATGGGTAAATTGGCTTCCAAACCAGGTGGGTGAAAAGACTACGGAAGCGTATGTTTCATCCTCTGTGTCCGGAAATATCATATACTTTGTGTTGATTGAGAACAGTAGTGTTCCTGTCTCTCCAGGAGAAATCTCATGTGTACCAAGATGGACCTCAACACCTGGATGAACATATTCAGAAGGTTGTATTTTATTCAGTTTAATTCCTTCTATCTCTACAAAGGCCGATTTTAGATCGTACCATTCATTTGGCATTCCTATATCAACAATATCTATTGAACGTGCGTATTCGTCACAGGTAAACTGAATCTCATAACTTATAGTGCAGGTTCCATCACTATTGATATAGAGTGCAGAATAGTTCTTATCTACTGTGAAACCATAATCCTGACAGAAGATGTTTGCTGCTGTGAAGAAAAGAAAGAAAAGGAGTAGCATTAGTCTTTTTACCATTTGGGGGCCTCCTCTATTTCATAAACAGAACCACAATATTGGCAGGAAACAATAATTGCTCCTTCCTTTAGTGTTATACTATTCTTATCAATATGAGCACCACATTTCTGACATTTCAATGTCTCCATTTTAACATCTCCTGAAAGGTCAATTTTCTGGGTAATCTCTATCTTTTGTTCCTTTGGATGGAGCCTTCTGTAAATGAAAACGGTAATACCAATTGTTATAGCTATAAAGACAAGACCGATGATAATAAGAATGATTCCAGTTGAAAGTCGCGCACCACCATCAACACCGGGCGCACCTGCAGACCAAATAAACAATACACCGAAAAAGAGAAAGATAAGTGAGAAACATCCACCGAGAAAAAGAATCGCAATTTGGATACACCCAAGCCCTTTTTTTTCTTTATTATTCGTCATTTTCCTTTCCTCATTTTAACACAAAGTAATTGAGTTATTGAGTAATTAGGTTATTCCAGAGCTTCCACTATCTGGTGTCTCTTCTCTATAATTTATCTCTCATCCGTTATTTTGCTTTTTACTTTATACTTGTAATTTTCCACCTCTCCTTACTCCCTGCTCTCCTCTTTTACCCTGCTAATTTATGGCTTCTATAAAGTTCCTTATGGGAAGGTTTTCCCACACTCTTTTTTTTACTGAAGATGGAAAATATGAAATTAAAAATTGGAAGCGTTATAACGAAAGAGAAAAAAATGTTCTTTATAACCTCTCTCCTGTGTGAAATTTTAATTTTATTAGAGGTAACCGATGCTTCTGAGTATTGTTGCATTTTGCCTCCATTTTTTTCTTGTCTTCACGAAAAGTTCAAGGAA
>Ga0209977_10000657_pt1 | contig 13930 bp, 14 predicted proteins | sample SumtaG_2_FD_183113 | JGI IMG/M metagenome (GOLD analysis project Ga0209977, IMG submission 183113) | Deep subsurface microbial communities from Indian Ocean to uncover new lineages of life (NeLLi) - Sumatra_00607 metaG (SPAdes) (version 2) | ecosystem: Environmental > Aquatic > Marine > Oceanic... | reverse complement strand
AAAAAAAAATAAAAAGAAAAAATTAAAAAAAAGCTAACAAGCGAAGAAAAAGACATCAAAGATATCTGGCGAAGAATAAGAAAAAGAGATTTTTCAGGTAACACAGGCCTGGCAATTAAAAATTCTGTTTATCAAACTTTAACAAATGTTATTGCAAAAGGCGGCTCTTTGATTTTTACCATTATTGTAGCCAGGTTGCTTTTACCAGAATTGTTCGGACTTTATAGCTTGGCACTCTCAACAATTATAATTTTTGCAGTTGTTTCTGAGCTAGGAGTTGGTCAAACTTTAATAAGATTTGTTTCCAGATTTTTAGGTAAAGGAAAAAAAGGAAAAGCAAAAGCATATACATGGTATTTAGTCAAAATTAAATTTTTCCTTTTAATTCTGTCACTAATTTTACTTTTAGCATTATCAAGATTTGTCTCAGATATTTATCAAAAACCAATATTCCTTGCTTTGCTTGCAGGAGCTTTTTATATAATATTTATACAGATTCTTGGAACCTTTAAATCTATTTTAATAGCTTCTAACTCATTTAAAGAAATTTTTCACAATGAAATCATTCTGCAGGCTTTTAGAGTTATTCTGGTGCCTTTGGCTGTTTTATTGTCTTTGAAATATGTTCTTACTGATGAAAAGATTTTATTTTATGTTTTTATTTCCTTGTCTATTGTTTATCTTATTGCAGCAATGCGTCTTGGTCTTATTACAATAAAAAAATCAGAATTTCTTAAAAAACAAAGCCCTAAAAAAACCAGTCAGACCAGCTTAACTAACTTAACAAAAAAAGAAAAAAAAGGAACAAATAAATTTTTAATTGCAATGAGTGCAATAGTTCTTTCAGGAATATTTTTTACTAATATAGATAAGGTTATGCTTGGGTATTTTGTTCAGGCAGAGTTCATAGGATATTATACAGCTGCCCTAAGTTTGATTGGAGGAATTTCTCCTTTTCTTAGTTTTGCCGCACTTGTATTGCTTCCTATATTTAGCAGGATGAAAGGAAAAAGGCTTGAAATAGCTCTAAAAAAATCAAGAAATCTAATATTCATGTTATCAATAGCTACATTTATTTTTATCCTTTTATTTGCCCCAGTAATTATCTCAATTGTTTATGGCTCTGAATATACCCTGGCAATAAATATCCTTAGACTATTCTCAGTACTATTAATATTCCTGTCCTTAATTGCACTTTACCAAACATATTACATTTCTCAAGCCAAGCCACAAAAAATCGCAAAACTTCTTATCCTCTCAACAATCCTTAATATATTCCTCAATTACATACTCATCACATCCCTGCTTCCTTACGGACATCTTGCTGCTGTTTATGGTGCAGGAACTGCCACAATCATCAGTCAGGGGTTCTACCTTGGAGGATTAATTTTAAGAAGAAAAAAAAGATGATGACACTTTTTTATTCTTTCCATTGATAATTTATTAACTTTTCCATCTTTTAGAATCCCAGAGATTTCATTTAGAATTATATACAGTCCAATGTTCTCCTGAACTTGTTTAGGGAATATCTTTAAAATTTCAAGAAATTTTTTATTTTTTAATAAATCTTTTTCTCCTCTGAAAAAGTTAATCAAATCCCAAATTATAAGCCCCTTATCAGGCTCCCAATCTATAAAAACAGGCAAATTTTTTTTATTAATAAGGATATTCTCTTTTCCAAAATCTCCATGAAGAATTGTGATTAATATCTTTTTATCAAATTTAAGAAGTTTTTTTAACATATTCATCAAATATTTATTCTTAATACTCTTTTCGTTCATTCTATTAATTAAAGATTTAATATATATCTTTGATGAAATTTCTTTTATCCCTTGAGAGCTATAAAATAATATTAATTTTTTGAATATTTCAACTTCTCTTCCACTACCACACTCTTTTAATAATTCTTCTTTTGAATAGGGGATTTCCTCATCCAACTTAATGAGTTTTGGAGCAAATCCCACACCTTTCGCAATCTTTCTCTCAAATCTTTTTACTTTAATGAATGTCTTTTTATCCTTTTCTTCTAGAGGAAATGAAATAACTTCTTTTTCTGATAAATTAAATCCCTTTATCTGTCCAGCAACAAAAACAACACCTCCAAAGTACTTAGATAGATAAATTTTCTTCAAAAATAGCTGTAAGAGTCCTGTTTTTATCAAAGAATAAGTAAGAAGATAAAAAAGAGAACTAATCATACTTTTTTTCTTAGAATAAAACTTCTTTTTAATGAAAGAAATAGCTCTTTGATTATTCTGAAAATAAATCTCTCTCCTGTGCTTTTTATGTGTTAAAATAAAAAATTCTTTTTCTTTTCCTGAATTAAGTTTTTTTGATACTTCTTCCAATCTTTTTTCAAACATTTTATTTTATGATTTTTATATAATTCATATGAAAGAAACTATTGGGTAAAATTTTCTTGAATATATTGACACTATTTAGTATAAAATAAAGTTTAGGATTTTTTACTGGAAAATCAGATAATTTATCAATTTTAAGATTTTTTTTATCGACTATCCTTTTAATTTCATTTAAAGATAATTTATAAATTCCTTCTGTTTTTCTTTTTCCAAACAGGTGTTTAATCCTTTCCCATATGAAATGTTTATTTAGAATATCAAAAACTACCAACCCCTCTTTCTTACAGACCCTTAACATCTCTTTTATTATTTTCTCCTGCCCTTCTTTTTCAAGGTGCCAAAGAAGATGAAAACTGTATACAATATCAAAGGATTCATCTTTGAATGGCATTTTTTCAGCATCGCCAATTTTTATCTTAATATTTTTTTCAACACCTAATTTCTTTGCCTTTTCTTTAAGATGTTTAATTATTTCTTTAGAAGTATCTATTCCATAATATTCAATATCTTTTTTTATAGAAAAAGTTTCTTGAAGCATTCTCCCCGTGCCGCATGCAACATCAAGAACTTTTATTTTATTTTTTTTTAAGGAATTTATTGCTTTTTTCAGAAAATTTGATTCAATTTTGTGTTTATCTTTTTGAAATAAATATTTATTTCTTTCTTTATCAAAGATATCAATAATATCTTTTTCTTGATATATTTTTATTATGTTTTGTTTTTGATTCATTTTTGACTACTTCTGATTTTTTTGTTAGTTTATTGGGTGCTCCGATTTTATTTTTCTTTACAATTAATTTTAATATGGATAAATCCACACCCAACTCATCTGCTTTTGATATTAAAGCATTTATATCTTTTGGCAGGCACTTTCCCCCAATTTTTCTTTTATTTACAAAAACAGATGTATGCATTTTGTCCACACGATTATCCAATGCCCATCCTTCTCTGACTGTATGATAACTTATTCCTAATTTTTGACACAAATCATAAATCTGATTAAAAAATGCTACTTTCAACCCAATATAAGAATTCTCGAGGTACTTAATCATTTCAGCTTCTGTTGCCTCACATAAATAATAAGTCTTTTCTGGACCTAATCTTTCTGTAAATATATTTGCAATTTCTTCTCTGGTTTTTTTGTCTCCACCTATTATAACAAAATCGTGAGTTTGGGGGTCTGTTGGTGACATATATCTCCATGGTGTTATTTGATAACCTCCTTCACCCATATATTCTGGACTAAAGCAAATTTTTTTGCCTGTTTGATTAATTAATCCATCTGTTGTTTGTGGTGGAATTGTAGATTTAATAAGGACATATTTTGCATCTATCCAGTTTATAACTTCTTTAACTATTGACGTATCTGCGGGCTTAAATTCTTTTTCTAATTCTTTTATAGGCGTTGGAACACACACAATCACCAGGTCACATCTGTTAATTTCCTCCCTTGAGCCCACACCTAATGGTTCATCATAGATAACAGCATCTGGAAAAATCTTGTGAATACCTTTTCCAACATAACCATACCCAACTATTCCTACTTTACTCATTTTTGGTCTTTGTTTCCTTTATTATCTTAAATTTAAAATAAATCTCCTGTTTCAAGAAAGGAAATGGGTTTTTCTTATCCAGCCTATTTCTCATAGTTTTAGGGAAAAAGAGAAGTTTATAAATTTTAGGATGTAATGTTATTTGGTAAAGTTTATTAAGTAAGACCAAGATTACAAAACATGATTAACAATTTAAGAAAAAATACAAAACCCATGGTTGGTATAATATCAGATAATGATTAAAAAATGAAACAAGATAAAATTTCTGTGATAATTCCGTGTCATAATGAATTAGAAACTATCACAGAATGTATAAACTCTTTCAAAAAACAGACACTAAAACCTTATGAAATAATTATTGTTGATGATAATTCTAAAGACAATTCTACAGAAATAGTTAAATTAATGAAGGTGAAAGTCCTTCAAACCAAAAAAAATCTGGGGCCTGCTGGAGCAAGAAACGAAGGAGCAAAAATCGCTAAAGGGGATTTTTTAGTTTTTGCTGAAGCAGATGGAAAATATTCTTCCAATTATCTTGAAAAAATTATAACCCCTCTGAAAAGTCCAAAAACTGGGGGAGTTTTATCAGGAAGAAGAATAATTTGGACAGATAAAAATAGTTTATTTGTAAAATTCCAAAATTTAAAATGGGCTATTGTTGAAAAAATGATGGACGAAGGTAAAAGAGAAATTATTGGAGCATGGGCATTTAGAAAAAAACTTTTTTTAGAAATAAAGGGATATGATGAAAAATACTGGATTGGAGAAGATGTTGAACTTGCTGATAGAATAAAGTTAAAGGGGTATCAATTAAGATGGGTTTCTGGAACTTATTTTTATCATAAAGATCCTGATACGCTACAAAAATTTATACAAGATAGAAAAAGGAGAAGAAATGAAACTAGAAAACCTGAAAAAATTTCAAGATTTTCGAAAAAAACTTCTATTAAACTTTACTCACTAATATTAAAAAGGACATTAAAAAAAGGAAATTTAAAATTATTCTTTTATTGCTTATTTTTACCATTTAGGGTAAAAATAGGGTGTTGATTTAAAACTCTCCTATAAACTTTAACATATTTTTTTGCATTCTTCTTTATATTAAACTCTCGATTTAATTTCTTCCACCCCCCATTCCCCAACTTTTTCTTTAAATTACTCTCTTTTAAAATCTTAATAATTTTATTAGCAAATTCTTCTTTATTATCATTATTTATTAAAAAACCATTTTTTCCGTTATCGATTGAACAATAATTTCCTCCTTGGTTGAATGCTACTATTGGAACCTTAAATGTCATAGCTTCCAAAAAGGAAAAACAGATCCCTTCTCCAACACTAGTATTTACAAGAACATCTGCAGATTTATAATAATCTCCTAAGACTCTATTTTTTACAGGACCGATAAACTTAATTTTTTCTTGAAGGGAATGTTTTTTAATTTCTCTCTGGATTTTTGCCCATTCTTTTTCATCATTTCTAGGACCGATATGGACCAGAACAACATTTAGAACTTCCTTTTGGATTAAATAAAATATTTTAATTAGCATGTCTAATCTCTTCATGCTATCGATTCTTGAAACATTAAGAATTATTTTTTTATCTTCAAAATTAATCTTTTTTTTAGATATATTCTTCTTAAACTCTTCAATATCAATTCCAGAAGGGATTATCGCAAATTTTTCCTTTGTATTTGGAAACCATCTTAAAAATTCAATCATTGAGCAATCTCCTTGGGTGGAGATTATCTTTGAAGCATATTTCACAGCAAATTTATTTTGTGGCATTTTGCCAAAAAACCAAACCCCTAAATTCCTAACTAATCCACCTCTTTTTTTCATCCTTGAACTAAGAATAAAAAGAACATTGTTCTTTTTTGCCCATTTTGCTGCCTGAGTTGTGGTAAACCTAAAAAACTCATCACTTTGAACAATGTCTGGCTGAATTTTATCTAAAATTTTCTTCAGATCAATAGGAATCATTAACTCTCTTCTCAGTCTAAATTTTTTAGATTTAAATCTGATTACATGAAAATGAGGATTAATCTCTTGGAATTTTAGATTTTTTCTTATTGAGTGGAATTGAGGAGATGCTATGCAATACACATCCACATATTTTGATAATTCTAAAAATAGATTGTGCCACGGACCACCAAATTCAGGAGAATACTGTGGTGTGATATATGCCAGTTTTATCCTTTTACTTGATTGCATCTTCATAGATTTTTTTTAATTGTTTATTTATTTTTTTAACTGAAAACTTTCCATATAAAATTTCTTTTTTTGCATTTAAAGACATCTTTTCTAAAAGTCTTTTATTTTTTATTAGATTTAATGTTTGTTTTTCAATATTTTCCATTATTCTTTTTGATTCTATATCCCCTCTAGAGTTAGCAATTTTTTCTAATTCCTCACTAGTCTTATTTGTTTTTATTAAAAAGCCATTTTTACTGGAAGAGATTATTTCATTTCTTGTGGAGGTATCTACAGAGACAACAGGTATTCCACAACCCATGACCTCCGGAATTGCAAAACCGAAACTGTCGGTGTATCCTGGATAAATGAAAATATCTCCTTTAGAATAAACTTTTTCAAAAAGTTCTTTTTGTGGCATTAATGGATAAAAAAGAATTTTTTTATTTTTTGAATACCCCCTCCTTATAGATTCTGGAATCTCCGAAACAATTATTCCACTTACATTTTTTTCTTTTCTTATTATTCTATCTATCACTTCTAAAGCATGTAAACCCCCCTTTTCATAAAAATATCTTGCAACAAAAAATAAATTTATTTCTGAATGTTTTATTTTTTTAACTTTTGGAAGTGGGATAGGGGGATAAACAACTTCTACTTTATCTTTTAATGAAGGAAAATCTTTGATTAAATCATTTTTCATTAATTGAGTCCATGTAATAATCTTTTTGCAATTTTCCCCTCCCAGAATCTTTTCAATCTTTTTCATACTCTTTTCATTTTTTACTTTATGCCCTACAGCCCAAAGTTGTCCTGTATACTCTATATCTACAACCCAAGGTTTATTTTGATTTTTACTCAAACAATGAGCACAATGAATTAAATCATAATTTCCTTTTGGAGATAAATGGGCATTGATTAATGAAGGATAGAAAATTTCTAAAGAATTTCTAATTATCTTTTTTAAAAGATTAGAGAATAAGAAAAATCTTTTGCTAGTTATGACCCCTTTTTGGTTTTTAACATTTAAGTATTCTACATCTTTAGGGGGATTATCGATGAGATATTGATAGTAAGGACTATCTGGAAATTTCCAAGGATATTGTATATAGACTTTAATTTTTTTCATTTTTTATTATCCACCAATCATTATTTACAAATAATTTTCCTTTTCTTTTTAAAATCCACCCCATAACTGCTTTGAATACCCCAAAAATTTCTTCTCCCCCTTTTTCAGAATAATTTCTGAAATCATGCCCCCCTATTATCCCCCTCCTTTTGACTAAAGGGGAATATTTTTCTATATCCTTTTTTACAAAATTGTATTCATGGTTACCATCAATATAAACAAAATCAACCTTTTCAGACACATCTTTAGAAGCATCTCCGGATTTTTTATTTATCCAGACAATTTTGTCTTTATATTTTTTTAACAATCTTCTAGCAAATTTTTTGGCATTTGTTTGATTCTCTTTTGTTCTAATTTTTTGGATTCCTTCTTGATAATCATCATAAACTGAATAAGGATCAATCAGATAAATTCTTTTTATATTAAGATTTTTCAATGTTTCTAAAGCATGTTCTCCATATTCAACACCTATCTCTATACCTATTAACCCTTTTTTAGCAAAATATTCCTTCATAAAATAATTCATAGGTCTTAATTGATATTTTCTAATATCCAATCCAAACTTTTTAAGATAAATTCTTATTTTTTTTAATAAATCTTTTTTATTCATTTTTATCTAACCAAAATCATTTAAGATTATAAATTTAATTTCATTTTGTTGCTACAATCAATAACTCTTCACTGAACCTCCAGAAAAAATTTGTTAGAGGATCCAAAAAATACATTTTCTTTATTTTAAACCCTTTGAATTCAAGAAGATTCTTAATAGAATCTATATTATATGAAGCATAGTGTGTTTCAAAACCACCAAAACTTTCTAATTTAAGTTTTAATATGTTCCTAATAACTTTTCTTATTGATAAACAATTAGGTATTAATAAGATAAGTGTGCCATTATTTTTTAATAAATTTTTTATATTATCTAATGCAATTCCAGGATTTTGAAGATGCTCAATAACATGAGAAAAAATTACGTAATCAAACTTTCTTTTTTCTTTTAATGGTTTTTGTATATTATTTCCTTTTAATATATCAAAATTTTTATATTCTCCTACAAATCCCTTCGGGGCGTATCTTAATAACTCTTTAGACCTTCCTCCGATATCAATAATCGATGAATCTTTTTCTTTAATGTTCTTCCAAATTTCTAAGTATCTTTTTTTTATCATTATATAATTCCTGTAATGTGATGAATTTAATTTTATTTATTTTATCACACTCCTTTAAAAGAATATAAGATGATTTAAATTTTTCTTTGTTCATTGAATGTAGATGAAAGGGAATTGTAATGATATTTATCTTTCTTTTATGAAAATTTTTGATAATTTCCACTTGCTTTTCCAAGGTTTTATCAATATCATCCAAATATAGAGCATTTGTTTCTGGAAAATTAAGGAATTTCTGGTCAATTGTATCAATGTTTGGGTTTACAGAGTTTGGAACAATTAAGATGCCTTGTTTAATAAAAGGAACCCTCCTTTTGAAATTGGACCAATCACAGACTAAGACCTCTTTGAAAGGATTTAAAACCAAATAACCAAAGAGATTAATCCAGCTTTTACGTTTTTCTTTATAAAGAGGCATTGGAGAAGCATCAACTTTAAATCCCCCTTCCTTTAAAATTTTTAGTGTGTTTTTGTCTGAATGCCACCATCCCCCCACAAAACTTTTTGGAGAATATCCGAATTTATCTTCAAATTTCTTCTTTGCATTAGAAATCAGTTCCTTCTGTGATTTATAGGAAATATCAAACTTATTGTTTTTTATGAAATGGATATGAATCCCAAGTTCATCCTGTTTTCTTTTTTTCAAAAGTTCTTTGAAAAAATCTCCTCCATTTGAAATAACATCCCCCCTATTTTTCCCCCTAATTTCAAATTTAAATGGTTCTGTTTCGTCTTCTTCTAACATCCAATTTATTTTAATTTTCTTTCTTAATTTTCTTTCTAATTCTTTTAACTCTTGAATAAACCACCCTAATTTTTCCCTGTTTTCTTCAAAATTTTCTATGTGCGCGATTAAAATTATTTTCATTGTTTATATTTTGACTTTTAATTTATTTTTCATTTTGTTTTTTAGCTAAAATAACCCAATCACAAAAACCCTTCTTCATAGAATGGTTTATTTGCCTTTTTGATTTTAACCCATATCTAAGAAAAACGTTTATCCATCTTACTAATACCCAGGACAAATTTCCCATGATATAATACTCTTTAATTTTAAAACCATTATTATTCAATTTTCCAAATAACTCTTTCTTAGTGTAATGATAATGTTTTTGTCCTCCTAAAAACTTCCATCTTATCCACGCCGGATCCCAAAATTCGAGATATTTTATAGATTTTGGGGTGGTTAGAATAAGATTACCCCTTTTCCTTAAGGACTTGTTTATGTTAGCTAAAGCTTTTGAGTCATCTGAAGTATGTTCTAATACTTCTGTTAAAAAAATCCAATCAAATTTTTTATTATATGGTATTCCTTTTGTAACATCCCCTAATTTAATTCTTTTCTTTATTTTTGGTTCTGCTAAATTAATTTTATTCTCATCAATTTCCATCCCAAAAACATTTCCTTGGAGTTTTTTTAATCTAGAACCATTCCAACAACCAATATCCAAAACATTATTTCCTTCTTTTATATTCTTTTGCCAAAAATCTATTTTTTCAAGTGCATTTTTCATTTCAATTCTCCAACAGTCTTTTTATTCACATCTTTCCCACCATGGGAGTTTTTAGATTTTTTGATTATTATCCAATCCATTTCTTTAATTAGGGGTATAATTCTATTTTTACAGCAAAACTCAAAAATAGCTTTTGTAACTTCTTCATTTTGAATATCATGACCAGAAATTATTCCTTCTCTTTTAACCAATGGAAAATAATTCTCGATATCCCTTTTCACTTGTTCATAGGTATGTAATCCATCAATATATACAAAATCTGCTTTAATTCCTTTTTGTTTTAAAATTTTTAAGGCATTATTAGAGGTTTCTTTAATAAATTCACATTTATGAGAAAACTTTCTCAACCTTTTTTTTGCAACATTGAAATGTATTGGAGCAAATTCTCCATTGATAACAAAATTTTTGTCATAAGGATCTATACAATATAATTTTTTTATAAATGGTATTTTATTTAAAAAATATTCTGCACTTTCTCCACGATGAGTCCCAATTTCAATTGCTATTAAATCATCTTTACCTTTAAAATATTCTTTAGCAAAAATTGTTGAAGTTCTAAAAGGGTAGGCTCTTTTTAAACCAAAGTTAAACTTCTTCATCAAATACCAGTTTATTTTTCTTAAAAGATTTATTTTCCCAGACATTTTTTCATTTTTTACCTTCCAAAACATCAAATAATTTTTTTCTAAAATTTTCTTCGTTTAAGTGGTTAAAGTTTATTTTTTTAAACTTAATCTTTAAGCCCAAAAATTGTTTTAAACATTTGTATATCTCATCAACCATTTCTTCTCTATCTCCCCTTTCTTCAATTTGAATAACTTGGGGGAGGTCTTTAATTACCTTCATATAACCCCCTTTATTCGTTACAATTAATGGCTTTTTCATAGATAGAGCTTCAAAAGGCACAATTCCAAAATCTTCCATAAAAGGTATAAAAATTACAGCAAGACAATTTGAATATAGCTTTTTTATATCTTTATCATTTAAATTTATTTTTATTTCCACATTTTTTGTCTTTTTAGCCATTTTGCATAGATGTTCAAAATATTTTTTATCTTCTATTCCTCCAGCCAAAATTAGTTTGTAATTAAGATTTTCTTTAACAAATTTATCCCAAGCCCTTATTAAAATATCCTGTCTTTTTATAGGATTAAATCTAGATACGTAAAAAAAATAATTCTCTTTCTTTGTTTTTATACTTCTTCTCTCAAGATTCTTTATAGGAGGATGAATAACATAAATTTTCTTATTTTTTATTAAGTTATGGTTTTTTGCTCTTTCTAAACTTAATTCAGAATTAAATATTGCAATATCAATTTTTTTCCAAGACATTTTTTCAAGAATTTTATATATTTTTACCGCAGTAATATACACTAACTTTTTAATTGGGTTTCTATATCTATTTTTCAAATTCCATTTAACATCTTCTTTATAACTAGCTCTTAATATGGTATGAACATATGCAAAAGTTTTTCTTTTTTTATAGTTTCTTAGAGCTATTAATTCTGCTAAACCAGAAGTTGATATTAAGAAAATATTATAATTTTTAACAGGAATTTTTGAAAATAATCCTATAGGAAAGAATAACCCCCTTAAAATATAATGTCTGGAAAATTTCCGAGCAAATTTTGGAGCTATGACATTTATTTTAAATTTTTTAAACTCTTCAAAAGTATTATTTTCATCATATACCCAGGTATAAACATCAATTTTATATCTCTTATCCTTACTTTTCTTTAAAATCTCTAAAACAACCCTCTCTGCTCCACCCTTGCTTTTTATCCATGGATGAAAAAGAGCAATTTTTGTAATCATATCTCTTATTAAAAGAAGACTATTTTAAATGTTATGATATTATAATATATTATTTAACAAACCCCAAATTATCCTTTTATCATATTTTTTTAAGAAGATAAAGATTTCCTGGAAGAATCTTTTCTATTTTAAAACTAGATTTTATTATCATTTCTCTAACTTCTTTTTTACTGAATAAAGAAACATTAACTCTAAATCCTTTTTTAAATAATTTTTTTAAATAATGGCCAGTCCAATAAAAAACCCCCCATATATAATTCTTGATTGTCTTTTTTTTAGGGATCCCAAATCCAATCAAAGCATGACATTCTTTCTTTAATTTTTCATTTATTTTCATTAAAGAGATTCCTGTTAAATGAGACGGAATATGATAAAATGTGGCAAGGCAATAAATAAAATCAAACCTTCCTGGAATTTTTTCTAATTCAGTAAGATCTCCTTTTATTAAATTTACATCTAAATTTTCTCTTAATATATATTTCTTAGCATATTCCAAGGTTGTTTGTGAAATATCTAATCCTGTAACTTTAAATCCTCTTTTAGCAAATTGTATCGCAAATCTTGCTAAGGGACCCACACCTAAATCAAGTACACTCCCCTTTGTTTTAATCAAAGGAATAACAGATGAATCGATTTGTTGCATCCACTTTTTAGTATTTTTTTTTATTCCTTTAATTGAGCCCACAGTTCCAGAAATAACCCCCACTTCATCTTGTTTTTTTATTTTTTCTTCCCAAATCTTTTCCCCGTATTTCCCGTTAACTTTCATTTCACAAACTCCAAATTATCAAATTCAGCCCAATTACCTTCCCGCCTTGAAAATTCTTCTATTATTAAGATATTATCAGGAATATCTCTTGTGTCCCAGATTTTTATTGGACCTCTAAAGCCCCTAAAGAAAACAAACTCTCCAAAATTTAATCCCTGGGCTTTTAAACTTGCAATAACAGGATCATCCTGGCTGTGTGCCAGCTTTATTGTTGGGTAATTATTAAAGGGATCATTCATAAGATAAAGCTGTGCAAAAAGGCTTTTTGAAACCTTTGGTGACAGGTAAATTACAGCACCTAAATTTTCTACAGATATTTGTTGACCAGCTTCAGCTATCGATGGAATAACTCTTATAATAGCATCCAAACCACTTCCAAAATCAGCTATCCTGCCTTGATAATATATATACCTTATTGGAATATCATATCTCTGATTATTATATATAAATATCCCTGTTGGCTGGTTAAGTGAAATTATTCCCCCTACCTCAGATGTTTCAAGAATTACACCTCCAATATAAGATTTCCAGTTTATATCACCAAGCTCATCAAATATAGGACCAGGAAGAAAAACTTGTCCTCCTTCAAGCTCGTAAATAATATCATTATCAACTCCCACACCTCCAACAAAAATTCTTCTTGTTCTGTCCTGGGTTTCTTGAGTTTGCTGAGGATCATAAGGCATAATACTAATTGCACTAAACCTATCCCAATTTTCATCACTTCCTATTTTTGAATAAGCAGGATATTTTCCAAGATCTGTTGGATCTATAAGAAGATATGAAGCATTGTTTGTTTTCATAAAACTTAAAGCTGTTTCTGGATAAGGTGTTGTAAGAAGGTATCTTCCGATTAAATGGTCCCTAAATGCCCCTTCAAAATGTCCTCCATCTGCTAAAGTAGGTCTTTTTCCAAGATACTGAACCCAATAACCATAATCCCACCAGTGCAGAAATATTGCATTTTCAAGAGTATTTTCTCTTACCCATTTCATTGCCTGTTGCCATTGTGTATGTGAAGAAGGTCCTGTAACCTTTGCTTGTGAGATAGAAGCTGTGGCAAGATTGTTAAGACTAAATAAAGACATAATAATCACCCCAATCAACAAAATTCCAAGAAGCATTTTACCTAAATCATCTTTGCTTTTTTTGTAATAATTTGCTAAACCTGAAATAAAAATTCCTACTGAGAAACAAACAAAAGGAGTTATGACAAAAAATAATCTTACAGCACCTCTTGCCGCAATTAACATAAAAATCATCCATGAAAATACTATAAGCCATTCTGGTTTGATGTCCAATTTTTCTTTTGAATAAAGCCTCACACAATATATTCCAAAAACAATAATGCTTCCAAAATAAAAGAGTCTGCTTATAAAATTAGTTCCGTCAAACATTGAAGTTGGAGAAAATTTACTGAATAAAATTCCTGAAA
>Ga0209977_10000656_pt1 | contig 13943 bp, 11 predicted proteins | sample SumtaG_2_FD_183113 | JGI IMG/M metagenome (GOLD analysis project Ga0209977, IMG submission 183113) | Deep subsurface microbial communities from Indian Ocean to uncover new lineages of life (NeLLi) - Sumatra_00607 metaG (SPAdes) (version 2) | ecosystem: Environmental > Aquatic > Marine > Oceanic... | reverse complement strand
ACAATTTTATCAAAGTAAAAAGAAAAAAATAGAATTATAAATAGTGTAAATCCAGCTATTATGATTCCTTTGTCGAAAAAAGCTTTTTCAGGGTTACGAGCAATTTTAGGTTTAGCTGACGTTAAATACATATATCTCATGATTATATAAAGTGAAATTGGTATTGTAAAAATTGAGATATATTCATAAACTGTGGCAATTCCAGGTTCATCTAAATTAAAAATTATAATTAGATAAAGTGAATAAGTCATAAACAATGAACCTGCTATTAAAATATGAAATTGATCTAATAATCTACCAGAATATTGATCATATATTTTTTTATGTTCAATAGCTTTATCCTTTCCGAGAAACTCTAAATCACTTTTTCGTTTGGCTATACTTAAAAACATAGCTACTTCAAATATGGCTAAAAATAACCAAGCAGAAACAAATTCCTCAATTATCATACAACCGGCTAATGCTCTCCATAAGTATCCAGTAGATAAAATAATTATGTCAATAAAAGCATACCTTTTAAAAAGATGATTATAAAGTTGACCTGAAATGATTAAAAAGACAATCATCGTGATAAAACCCAAATTTGGGATTACAAAAATCAAAAAGAAAATAAGTATAGCAGATAGTAAGAGTATTATAATTAGAGCAAAAAAAACAGAGATCTCACCAGAAGCAAGGGGTTTTTTTTTCATCTTTTCTGGATGTGATCTATCTTTTTTAATATCTCTGATATCATTAATTATATAATTAAGTGATGAGGCACAACATAATAGTACAAATCCGAGTATTAAAGGAAAATAAAGCGATATTTCAAACAATTGTTTACTAAAAAAAAATCCAACAAAAACCAGTACATTTTTATAATATTGCCGAATCCTTAAAAGATGGAAGATACTTTTTATCTTGCTTACCATTATAAGCAATTTGAAAGAGACATTTATATTAAATTTTTTTAAGTCATGATTATTCTATCTGGTTTGAATTTCTTCAATATTCTATACCCTAAACGACTCGAAAAGCTTGTTGATGATTTTAGTTGTATCATTGCTGTATTATATTCAAAACTTATCAATTCTAATTTATTATAAGGTATCTTTATGTTCTTCCCAAAAACGTTATTGATTGATATTTCATCTTCTCTTTTCTTCATGCTCTTAAGAGTACCTTTCTTGAAATCCTGAGAATGAAAGTCTATCTTCTGAATATTCCCAATTTCTAAATTATTAACAGGTTTTTTAAGATATATAAATGTTTGTAACTTTTTTTTTGATAACCACTTCATTACATTTACTTCAGATTTTCGAGAAATTGAGCTTTTGCTAATAGCTAAGTAAATTTTTTTCGGGCGAATTATTAATTCACTAAGAGAATAATTAACCAGTTTCGCATCTTGATTATCATTATCAATAATTGTTAATTTAAAGTCACCTAATTCTATTGCTGTACTTATATTTATACATTTAAAAACTTTTAATTCTCCTTTAATTTTAAGAAAAACTTCATGATCTTTAAAATTCTTAAAAAAAAAGTGAGAATTTGGTAATTTCGTTTTAACAAGAGGTTTTTGGATCTTATTATTATTATTGTCCAAGAAAAGATAATATCCATCTTTATTATTTTCATTCAATTTAATATCAATTAATTCAAAAGGTACATTCTTTTTCAAGAAGTACTCTCCATTCAAATCATATTGATTGTGTGAATATAAAGATGGACTTAAGATAATATTTTGAGTTGTTTTTAAATTGTGAATAATAAATTGGATAGGATCTGTAATATTATCAATAAATTGGACATCAATTAATTTACCAACAATGATTTCATCTGTAATTAGATTTCTAAAGATGAAGTCCTTTTGAATTTTAAATTTATATAATTCTTTTCGTTTAAGTGACTCCATTAAGAAAGAGATATCATCAATTTTAAAAAAATCCTTAAATTTATTATTTGCTAAGATTTTAAATTTTACTCTTGCTTCTTCAAATTTTTTTGCATATTTTTTTTGCTTAGATTTTTTTAGACATATAAATGGAAGAATTGCTTCCTTAATAGGTTTTAATTCATTACCTAAAATTGCTGCAATCCTATAATAACTAGGAGGATGAGAATTAATTAAATTAGCCAAAAGTGATCCTCTTGACGGTTTTATCATTGAACGATTTAAATAAATTGCTGTACTCATATAATCCAATAGTTGGTTATCTTTTGTGATTTTTTCTTCACTTAAAAGCATAGTGTTCAATCCAATTTCTCGACCAGATGAATAAAAACTTTCTAAGGTATAAAGAGCTTTAGCAAGCTCATTTGCATATCCAGCTTTCTTTGCTTTTAAATCTGCCTTTCCTTCTAAAATTCTTACAAATATAAAGAGAATTATATATATCGCTAAATTTAAAATGATAAAGTATATCATTGGAAGCCGGGGATTTCCAAAAGTATAATCATAGTATGTAGCAGGAATACCAAGAAACATTCTTACAATAAGATCAACAGAAGTAATTAAAGTTAAAATAAGAGTATGTTTTCCTTTTGTGTGGGCTAATTCATGAGCCACAATGCCTTTCAATTCATCTTCAGGAATTTGATTTATATCATCAGCTATAATAGCAATTCGTTTATCAAATACAGAGCCGTAAGCCATAGCATTTAATATGGGATATTTTCCAAAACCCACTTTAACTTTTCCTTTAATTCCAATATCAACTTTTAATTTATTTATGATCTTCAATAGATTTTCATCTCTTACTTTATGAATTCCGAGTAATTTATCCAAAATGAATCCTGATACGAAATAAATTCCCCAATTAACTGCAATTAATATAAAATAGACATTAAAAAAGAGGTCAGTAATCTTGAATTCACTAGATCCAATAGGTCTATCTACAATAAAAGTTAGTGGAGTAAATTGGTTAATAAATACAACAGCTAGCCATGCTATAATATAAAGAAATAAGGTTAAATATACAGGGCTCATAAATCGCCAGACAATTATGTATTTTCTTCCAAATAACAAAAATCCTAGAATAAGGATTATCCAGAAAGAAAACGCAAAACTAGCATTAATATAAACTGGATCTCCTAAATAGAAAGAAAAAAGACCAGCAACAAAAATAACATTATAAGTTATTAGAGAGATTATTAAAATTTTATTAATTATAGGATAATCTCTTAATTCAAATATCCCTATCCATAAATATATTGAGAATGCGCCCATTATTGACGTTAGAAAATCTTTTGAAAAGAAAAAAATGAGAAAAAAGAAAAAAAATATTGCGACAATATCACTCATTTCACTTCTTTTACCATTTTTAGCCCATTGCAGAAATTCTTCAATAGTTAATAAATAGAGAACAAAAGTTATTAAAAATGTCCAATCAGTTAGAAGTGTTAATAAATTAAACTTAAGTATAAATAAATTTACTATTAAAAAAATTCCAATTGAATAAAAGGGATAAGAAAATAAAAGTAAATATCTAATTTTTTTTTTCAAAGAAAATACCTTAACATTTAACAAGTTTTTTTAATTAATTTGTCAATTAATAGATTACTTTTTTTAATTTTGGGTTTCGATTTTATTCATCTTATCAATTTCAATCCAGAAATACTTTATTGTAATCAGATACCATAATAACAATATAGGAATCATTAGTATAAAGGAAATTAATAGATGAATTGGAATACTTATTATCCCAAGGTTTATATCTTTAAAAGGAAGTGGCATAATTACAGCTTCAATAAATATTAGGAATGACAAAATAGAAATTAATAGAACTATCATCAAAAAAATTATTCCTTGAATTCTGGGGAATTTATATAATATGAAAATAGTTGGAGCTAAAAGAACGATTAAAGTAATAATTAAGATGTAGATATTTAGGTTCCCTAAACTGTATTGCATGAGTAAGATAGAGAGTATGGAAAAAAAACCACATATTATTGAAATAGCATAAAAATTTTTTATTAATTCTGGTTCTGTTAATGGCCCTTTTGCTAATATTAATCTAGGCAATGTTAATACTGCATCTTTTTGATCTGAAGCTTTAATTCGATCATCTTCGAGTAAGATTATATCTTCTTTACTGCCTTTAATATCACTGCTCTCAAAAAACCCACGTACAGAATAAATATAATAAAAACTGTTGAATATATGAATTAAAAGAACACAAAAAGTGGCAACTTCTAATGACCCAAATAACATAATGCATGCAATCATCGCACCCATACTTAGTGTGCCTATATCTCCAGGAAAAATTTTTGCTGGATATTTATTATATATGAAAAAAGGAATAAGAACTGCAATAACTGGAATTGTAAAGATCACACCTTCAGCAGAATTCCAAATTAAACTACAAATAAAAAGAAAAAATACTGCTATCAAACTAGTTCCTGAACCTTCCCCATTATATCCTTCTAACATATTTACTGTATTTGTAAAAACAGCTACAATTAGAGGAATTAAGAAGGGGTAAATAATAGTCAAACGAGTTTTATCAATAAAAGGAATGGTTGGTGAAGTAATATTAATAAAACCAAATAAATTTGCAATAAATATAATGCTTCCAGAAAAAACCGATAAAATTATCTTATAACGTGAACGTAATTTTTTTCTATCATCAATAAAGCCAATACCACCAGCTAATAAAACTGTGAGAATAAAAGTTACGGTTTCATTTAGAAATGTTGGAAAGAATATTATTATAAAAATTGAGCTAACGCTAAAACCAATTATGATACTAAGTCCTCCAGATTCAGGAATTACAGGTTTAGCATTTTTATGTATATCAATACCAACATATTCTTTTCTTCTCATGAATTTTATTAAATAGGGGAGGACTATGTAGGTTATTAAAAATCCAACAATAAATATTATTGATAAATATATAATCTCAATATAGCCCCAGTTTAAATCAGTTATATGCTCCATTTTTTATCAGATGTAATTTTTAATAAAATCTCTGTCAAATAACAGATTGTAAAGATTAAAATTTTTTATATATTAAATCTTTTATTTTTTGATTTTAGGATTTAAGAAATTAATAGCCCGGCACGGATTCGAACCGTGTTCGCTATACACCTCGATAGGAGGTGTATAGTCGCGGGGTTCAAAGCCCCAAATGCTTGGCCATTTTACTTACTACTTTAAACAAGTATAAATCTACACCACCGGGCTAAGAGATTAAAGTTATGACAGGTTTAAATATTCATTATCAATTATCTTTTAAATCTTAAATGGCTTAAGATCTTGATTAAAAAATTCTTCATCTAATAAATTTCTATTGTTTTCAAGGAATTCAATTTCATATTTTTCATCACGATATTTATCAGGTAACATTTGAGGAATAGTTTCTATAATTGGGTACCAGCGTTTACATTTATCACAAAATAAGATCCCCGTTTCTATTTCAAGGTCTAACTTGATTTTATTCACGAAAAACAATTCAGGTAGGATACTGTCAAGATAGTTTAAATTTGGATTTTTTGAGAAGTCAATAAGTTTTGACTTTAAGTCCGAACTTATGATTTTAAAACATTTTTTACTCAGTTTATTGGTAGTTTTATCAAAAATATTTTCAAATTCATTTAGGCTTGAAAGAATTAGCTCAAGATACGGTTTAAGTTTAGTTTTTTCAATAATGATATTATCCTTTAAGAAAATTTCTTCATTTTCATCAAATATTTCAATAATTTTTTCATTTCTGACAATGTTGATATCTTTATTTTCATAAATATCAATTATTGATTGAAACTCTTCTTGTTTATTTTCAAAAGAAAAAATATATAATTTTAAGGGAAAATGTTTATCTATAGGGCATGCTAATATATCAAACATCCATGGTTTCATAGATTATTATTCACTTTGAAATTCCTATAAAAGATAACTCCTAAGTTGTTGGATCATTTTATCAATTGTTCTATCAATTTTTTTTCTTCTTTTATTGAAATCATCGGATAATTTAAGGTATGCCGCTCTTGAGGGTAATCTCCCTCGTTTATATCTCGATTCTAAAAGAGCTAAACTATCCTTAACACTTATTCTTTCCGCTTCAAGAACATCTAATCTTTTTACGATTTTTTCAAAGGTTTCGCTTGTTTCCATTAAAATTTTCTTGAAAGGGGTGATCTCTTTTTGTATTTCTTCAACTTTAGAAGTGTTTTTATTTAATATGTTTTTATATAACTTCTTAGCCATTTTTTTTCTTTTAGCAGCTTCTTTTGCTTGTCTTATTTCCAATGTTAAAGCAATTTTTTCCTCATATAAAGAACATAATTCTCTAATTTCATTAGTAGGTATGAATTCTTTTGGTAAAGCAGTAATATCCTGTTCTCTCTTTCTTGTTTTAATAATTAAAACATATATAGAAGCTATTAAAGAAAATAATATTGTAAAGATAATAGGTCTTAATAATATAGCAAACAAATCAATAGTAAATGTGAACTGTATTATGTTCTTCTCCTTTGGGGTTACATAATCAGATTCATAAGTAAGTGTTGTAGTTCCCATAGATGATTGAATAGCCTCGGGGGTTTCCGTTATTGAATCAATGTTATAGCATCCATCAATTATAATAGTAACAGTTTGTTTTTTACCTAAATATTCATAAATTGTTGTTAATAAATCGATCTGAATAGATTGTTGGAACCAATTTAATGAAACATAATTTTCAAAAGGTAAATTATATTCAACTTCAAAATTGAATGTTGTATTAGGTTTCATCATCATACGATTTTGAATTAAGTTAATTGTTAATATTTGATAGTCTGAAGCACCTGAGTTTTTAATATTAACCCCTAATATTTCTCCTAAATCATCAAAGACATTTACATTGCTAGCATATTTGGGAATTTTTAATGAAATTGTATAAAAATCAATTTCTCCTAAATTTTCTATAGAAAACTCATCTTTAACTCTTAGTATTCCCCATGGTGAAAGAAATATTTCGCGGTTTATTTCTTTCATCTCTGCTTTTGTATTAGTGTCATCATAATAGTTTATTCTATCTACCTTTTTATCACCTAAATTTTCCAAGAATGGAGTTATAAAATCAGATCCAATTTCATCCTTAATGAAGTCATAAGTATAAGAGACTCTATCAATCTCGGGAACAACAAAACCCCAATCTGCATGTATATCTGAGGCTTCTTTAGGACACCAAACAAGGGCGGTTATTTCACCTTCTAACTTATAGGGTAAAAGTGGAAAAACGATCAACGAAATATTTATATATTGATTCTCTGATATGCCATATGATATGATGTTTTTATATATATGATTAAATTTGATGGTTCTTGTTTGATATGGTAATAGTGGGGAATTAAAATATATCATTATCATTTCATATTCATTCATTATCAAATTGGAACGTTTAGCAAACAAAGTGTTTTGGTTTATTCCTGTGGCTTCAAATAAAACTAAATCATCAGATATATTAACCGGAATTCCAATAAAAATTGAGGAAATTGGATTGTTGTTTAAATTTTTAACTTCTAATAAATCTTCAAAATATATTAAACCATAACCGCTTATATTAACTTCTCTATTAACTTTTGTAATTATTATATTTTCTATTCCTTCCAAACTAGTGGAGACTTCTATGCTTTCGTTGATATTATTATAATCTGTGTAATGTACTTCTGAATCATTTGCTATATATGAGACCATCACTATAAATAATAGAAAACTTGTTAAAAACAATAATAATTTTTCTTTTTTTACCATAACTCGATCTTTCCTTTCTTAATTGATCTTTCCTTTCTTAATTTATCTAAAAATAATTAAAACAAGATATAAAAATTTACCAATTTTTTTTTTTAATTTCAAGATAAAATTTTATATGGTTTTAGCAATTATTTTAAAACAAAGTTATTACAAATTTTAGTACTATTTTTAATTATGTCATCTCGTGGAACTCAGTCAAGACGTAAAAAAAGAAGAAGTGGTAGTTCCCCGATGCCAATGGGGGGAGCAGGATTGATGAGATTTTTTGCGGATAGCTCAGTTGGGATTAAAGTAGGACCTATAAGTACAGTTATATTATCGATAGCCTTGATTTTGATTGTAATTTTAGCTCATATGCACGTTTTTGATTGGTTGTTCACCCCTGGCGGGGGATAATATTTCTTCCTTTAAATTTATGATAATTGATTGTTGAACATGCATGAAAATTTCAGAATTTCAAAAGTTAATTAAAGATATTTACATAAAAAGAGATCTAAATAGAGGAATTAATGGTACTTTTATTTGGTTGATAGAAGAAATTGGTGAATTTGCTCGTATTTTAAGAAATAAAGCAATTGATGAAAAAAATGCTTCAGAAGAATTAGCCGATATAAGTGCCTGGACAAATTCCCTAGCAAATTTATTAGAAATCGATCTTGAATCTGCAGTTTCAAAAAAATATCCTGGTACATGTATTAAATGCAAAGCAAAACCATGTGCTTGTGAGAAATAACTTTTTTTTCAATATAAGATTTAAATTGATATTAATCAAAGTTTCAATATAGTATCAAATTTTCTAATAAATATTGAAACATTTACAAAAAATATTAAAATTTTATCATCATTTTAGTGCTTATTATGAGTCTTTCTGGAAAAAGAATATGGATTGACGTTGAACAACCTAAAACTGCCATAATGTTTAATTCACTATTTAAATTGTTTGAAAAAGAAGATCCAGAGCTTTTAATCACAGCCCGAGATTATGATTCTACATACCAAATTCTAGATGATTTTGGAGTAAAATACAAAAAAATTGGAAAACATGGTGGGGAAAAGTTAGAAGAAAAGTTAAATACCTATATAAATCGATTGAAACACCTTTTTCCTGTAATTAAGAAATTTTCACCCGATTATTTTGTTACTTTTCTTTCTGTAGAAGGTACAAGGATCGCATATGGATTACAAATTCCTTCGATAGGATTTAATGATGAACCGCGAAATGAACCTGTATGTAAATTAATACATCCTTATATTGGAAATATTATCACTCCCGAATGCATACCTAAAGATTTGTATATAAAACTTTATGCTGATCCAAAGAAGATTATCAGGTATAATGGTCTTGATGAGATTGCATGGATTTCAGAATACACTCCCAATCCAGAAATTCTTAAAAATATTAATGTAGAAAAAGGAAAATATGTTATAATAAGAACTGAACCCACTCATGCTTCATATCTAATTCATAAAATTAAACCGGAAGAAACTCAGATAAAAAAGTTTTTTCCCCCCATATTCAAAAAATTTCCTAATCATAAATACTTCCTTTTGGTTCGTTCAAAAAAACAAGAAATGTTTCTTTCTAAAGGGCTTAAAAGTCTTAGTAAAGAAAGAAATGTTATTATAACCCAATATTTGCCAAATCTATTGGATTTATGCTTCTATGGAGCGTTAGTAATAAGCGGAGGAGGAACAATTGTGAGAGAATCTAGTTTATTGAATGTGCCTAGTATAGAGTTTTTTCCAGGAGAGTCAGCTCCACAGGATAAATTTTTAATAAATAATGGGTTTCCTTTAGAACATTTGCGAGATTCAAATCAAATAGCTAGAAGAGCTATTGATATTCTTAATCAAAATCCTACTCCAGATAGATTTAAGATAAGTTCGTTTAAAGAAAAAATTAACCAATTTGATAATCCTAATGTAATTTGCTTTCAACATGTAAAGAACAGACTTATAGCTAAATAAACTATTTCAAGTTAAATTTTATTTATTATTGATAAATTTTTGATAAAGAACTTCAAGTCTTTTACCAACCTCATCCCAAGTATATCTTTTTATAAATTCCTGAGCTTTTTCAATTAACATTTGTCTTTTAGAATCATTTTTCAACAAATGAATAATTTCTTCTGCTAATTGTTTAGGTTTTCTAGGAGGCACTAAAATGGCATGATCTTTTAAAACCTCTCTATAAGCAACCATTGATGAGCAAATAACAGGAGTTCCACATGCAATCGCTTCGATTGGCGTTAAACCAAACCCTTCAGAAGCATATGAATATGTCACAAATATATCTCCCATCGAATAATATGCAGGAATCTCTTTTTCAGAAATAAAACCAGCAAAATAGATATCTTTGTATTTCTGTTTCCATTCTTGGTATGTATTTTCCATGTAAAAGTCAGGTTTACCTCCCATGACTAAATTAAGCTCAGGTATTTCCTTTTTTGCTATTTGATAAGCTTTAATAATATCACTTACTCCTTTATATTTAGCTATACGCCCTATATATAAAAGAATTGGGCCTCTTATATTTAATTCTTCTTTTAATTTTTGAGCTTCTTTAGGAAGAGGTTTATATTTATCTTCAATCGCAGAATAGAGATTGAAGATTTTATTAATAGCAACTTTTGGTATGTAATACTTGATCTCTCTTCTTATAAATTCAGAACACGTTGTAATATAAGTCGATTTATTAACTGCGTATTTAATCAACAATTTTTCAATTGGAATTCTCGTAAAGGTCGTCTCGAATGGGCCTAAATCATGAATCGTAGATATGAATTGCTTCTTATTAGCTAAGATTATAGGCAAAACTCCTTTAGGACTGTTTCCATGAATGATATCGAATTCATTTTTCATTAGATATTTTATAGTGTGTAAATTAAATTGTGGAAACCAAAAAAATCGTCTTCTAATTATCTCAATTTGTAAAATATCTGGATCTAAAATTTCTTTATTCCATTTCCCCGTAATAACTTTAACATTATGGCCTTGATTTTTAAAATAATTATAAATCCCAGTGAAAAATTTAGCTGCTCCGTCTTGAGCATCAGGAGCAAATGTTAAAGAAACGAAACATATATTTAATTTATCCATTTTGAATTAGAAAGGTCTTGTGAGTATCAATAATGATTAATTCAAGTTAATTGTTCATACCCATCTTCAGTTACTAGGATTGTTTCTTCTGATTGAGCTACATAAGCACCTTTTTTTTCTGATAGTACGTAATGAGCTTGTAATTTCCCTTGTTGTATTAATTCTTGAAGTCCAAAAGCTACCCCCAACCTAAATTCTTTTGCTAACCATCTCTCTGCAAATGGAAGAGTTTTATAATTTTTATTAATAAAGCCAAGAAGTTGTTTAGACGTCTTTCTGCGTAATGGTACTCTCCCAGCATAAGGGTTAATTTCATAAATGTATGAATATTGGGTGTTATGAACTGAGCCCTCACCAGTACTAGCGAATATTTCAATAGAAAAAACCTCACCTTCTTCCATTATATCACCACCTTGAGATCCTAATTCGGGTAACTGTTTTTTACCATGAACAGTCCATCTTTCAATTTGATGACCACCAAGTTCTCTAATTGGGTTATATTTAAAACCTTTAACAATATCTTCAATTTTTTTACCTATATCTTGGGTATTTGTTTTTGGCTTAACCATCATCTTTGCAGCATTAAGAGCTACTTCAGTTGCTTGAATTATATTTTCAAGTGATTCATCTTCATTAAAATTTACAGAATAAGCAGTATCTACAATATATCCCTTTATATGCACTCCTAAATCAATCTTAACTAAATCTTCTTCGGTTATTTCTAAGCCATCGTCTTTTATAGGAGAGGTATAATGTGCTGCAATATTATTTATACTTAAATTTACAGGGAAAGCGCATAATCCGTCTAATTCTTCGATTTTTGCTTCGGTATCAGATATTAAATCAAACACTTTCGCCCCAACTTTAATTTTAGGCTTGATATACTCTTTAACTTTTTGTGCAATTTTCCCGGCTTTTTGAAGTGATTCTATTTTTAATTTTTCTTCTTTTTCTTTATCCAATTCTTCCTTACTTTTTTCTTCTTGAGTTTCGCTTTTTATTTTTTCATTCTCAGTCATTATAATAACTAATGTGGATTTTGATAAAAATATTTTTTAAATAAGTATTAACTTTATTAATAAAGTTTTTATTAAAATTAGATTAAAATTAAAAATAAAAATAATATTATAATATTATTATATTATTAGATCAATAACCTACTATTTGTTCAAGTTGATAAATCTTTGAGTGAAAATATCAGCGAACTCATTGACCTTTTGAGGCGAATGGAAGCAGTCAACTCCGATATTCAAGGCAGCGCTATCGTTAGCGTTCAAGGTTTACCCATCTGTTCTGTTCTTGCTAGAGATGTTAATGACGGGATTGTAAGTGCAATGAGTGCTGCTATTTTAAGTGTTTCAGAACGCGCAGTAGAAGAACTTGCTCGAGGAGATCTAAAGAGAATTCTTATAGAAGGTGTTGATGGCAAAATTATTTTATCAAAAGCAGGAGAAAACGCTATATTATGTACTCTTACAAAAAATGATGCTTCGCTTGGGATGGTTTTCTTAAATATTGAGAATGTTTCTAGGAAAATCGCGGAATTATTAGATTAGTTATTATTCATTAATATTTTTTTATACAAAATTTTATTTTCATAGGTTTCCTATGACTTGATAGCAATGCTATGATATCAAATCAACTTTTTATCGAGTTTAAAACAGAATTATTAAAGATAAAAGATAAAAATAAACTTGAAAGAGTTTATTACGAAAAACTTACCAAATGTCTTAAAGCTAGGAAATTTAAAGCTTTCGAATTGTTATTCAATGCGTCTGTTGATTTCAATCTTTTTATTGATATTAAAAAAATTCCCAACAGATTTGATATTATTTCAAAATTACTTTTAAATAGCATTGATAAAATATCCACTGGATATCAAACTTCAGCATTAGGAGAAATCCTTGATACTTTAAGATTTTGTAATGAATATAATTTTTTAGAAAGAGATATAAGCAATTTAGAAAAATATAGTCTAAGGAATCTTAAGAAAGATACCTTGTTTTTAGCAAATTTAAATGATTTATTTGGCAAAGTGTCGAATTCGTTTATTTTATATGTTTATAAAGTAATGCCTCAAGAACTTTACGAGTTTTTTATAAAAAGTCCAATTTCTTTTATTCCTGATCGTGATGGACTAATGCATTATATCAAGAATATTTTTTTTAACCAATATTCTATTTATGGGCTTAGCGTTAGAAATATAAGCCCAATTGACAATTTTATTAAAGTTTTTAAGGAGAATTATCCATTTAATGAAAGCCAATTTAAAAAACATGAGGAAGAATTAACCAATAAAGTTAAAGAATTATTAGAATTTGAGGTATTATATAGATATCGAACATTTTATTATGATACGGAAGAAGAACATGAAAATCAAGAGATTAAGAAACATCTTGTATCTCCAAATAATATTATCAAAAATTTAAGTAAAGTTTTAAAAAAGAATAACTATAAATTTTATAACTTATCCATGGTTCTTCATGGAGGTTTAGGACCACAGGGTCTAGGTTTTACATATTCTACTCCTAAAGGAGAAGTAATTGAAATATGCTCAGATACAAGACAAAATAAAGCTATCATAATCAAGTTTAAAAAATTCTTGAAAACACAATTTATTGAAAAATTGGGAAAAGAAATGACAAACTTACACATAAAAGAAATTACTATCGAAAAAGTTGTAAACTACCTTATCGATGCATTGGATAAAAAAGAATTAATCAGTTATTTTGAAAAAGAGTCCGTTTTAAGAAATATTAAAAATTTTCTATTAGAGGATGGTGAATATCAAAAGTTTTCAGAGAATAATCTCAAAAGAGTTGAAAATAAAATTACAAATGCAATTCATGCAATTTTGAGACCAATAAAAATGATGGATCAATATAAAGCTCGAATGGATTTAGTTGCAAGAGGACTATTAAAATCAGAAGATATTGCAAAATTGACAAGTCTAAAAGAAAAATCCCATTATGACATTTTAAGGGAAAGATTTTTCTTTCAATATATAACAAATTGGTTTTATGAAATTTATGAGACTGAAAAATTAAAGAATGAAAACAAAAATAATGTAAATAAATATGAAAGAAATGATAAAAAACAGTAATATTACTTCCTTACTTCTTGAATC
>Ga0209977_10000655_pt1 | contig 13943 bp, 14 predicted proteins | sample SumtaG_2_FD_183113 | JGI IMG/M metagenome (GOLD analysis project Ga0209977, IMG submission 183113) | Deep subsurface microbial communities from Indian Ocean to uncover new lineages of life (NeLLi) - Sumatra_00607 metaG (SPAdes) (version 2) | ecosystem: Environmental > Aquatic > Marine > Oceanic... | reverse complement strand
AAAGGAGAAAAATTAGCAGAAAATAGGAGAAAATTAACAGAATTGCATGAAAAGAAGTTGAGTGCTCTAAAATAAATATTAAAAATAAATCAATTTTTTTTAAAATTCTTTTTAAGAGAATTGTTACATTTTTCTTAAAAGATGTCAACAGTAGTTAGTGGTTTATCTCTCATCTACTTTTTTTACTTCTTCTTTTTAGACAAAACTTTTTATATAACTTTCATTTATTTTTTGTTATTCTGTAAATTTTTGGAGATCTGATTAAGATGGATGAAAATGTTAAAGATGAATTTGAGGATAAAGAAAAAGAAACTGAATTAGATATAGAAAAAGAGACTGAATTAGATATTGAAAAAGAGACTGAATTAGATATAGAAAAAGAAAAAAAGGAACAAGAATTAGGCTTAAAAAGGAAACAAGCTTTTTCCCTAAATCAATCAAAGGATTCAATGATAGAAATTTCTGATTGGGGCTCATTTAGAATTAGACCTACTGAATCTTTAGAAATTTTAGAAATTGAATTATTTTATAGAACTCCTTTGACAAATATAATCGAAAATGAAAATTATTATAATCTCCTTGTTGAATTACCAGGTTTAGATAAAAAAAATGTCAATATTACTTTTCAAGATGGTGTTTTAGAAATCATTGGTGAAAAAGCTCTAAAGTATAAAGAGGAGAAAGAGGATAAAAAAGAGAAAGATAAAAAAGAAGAGAAGGAAAAGAAGGAAGATAAAAAAGATAAACATAAAGACAAAAAGGATAAAAAAAAAGAGAAGGGAAAAAAGATTGAAGGAGATTATTTGAGAAGAGAATTCAGATCAGCAAGCTTCTTTCGAAGCTTTCACCTACCTGAAGAGATTAACTTAGAAGGAATTGATGCAAGTTTTAAAAAAGGGGTACTAAGACTAAAAATTCCTAAAAAAACTTCTGAAACTGAAGATAAGAAAGTAATTGAAATAAATTAGAAAGAAATCAAATTTATTTTTATTTTCTTCTCATTATCAAATAATTATTCAGATAGTTGATAAAATAAAAAAAAGATGTTTAAATTTTCCCACCGCAATATGCACAATATTGTGCTGATTCTTTAGTAATCGGAGTACCACAGTTAGAACAATAGTTTGAGCGTTCCCCGGGGGTTGGTTCTTTTTCTTCAGTTAATAGATGTTTTACCTGACCTGTTTTTGAATTGAATTTTGCTCTTAATTGACCTGATGCCTTCAGATCTAAAATAATTGCTTGAATATCTTTTGTGGTAATTCCTGTACTTTTACTAACGTATTCTACTGTTGCTTCCGGATTTTCCTGAAAATCAGCTAAAACTACATTTCTTAACTTGCTTCTATTCGCAATCGCTAAGATTTGTGAAACAAGAATGGCTAAACCAATTCCAGTCGAAATAAATCCCCACCAAGACCACTCATCCCAAGGAATAAATGATGAGATTCCCCAATACAGAAATGCCCCCGCAATAATTAGAGTACATACCGAAAATGATTCAGAATATTGGTTTTTTTCATACTTCATTTCATATCTTCCTAAAATGTTTTCTTAATTGTTTAATTCAGTAAAAGGGTCTATAAAAAATTGTTTTCTTTAAAATATAATTTAAGCTTTTTTTCTTAAAAATAAGTTAAAAACCCTAAAAAACCATATAAATTAGTTTGTATCTATACAGCTATTTACAATATCGAATATTCGAGAGAAATCGAGTTGGTCTTCAACCAAAGTAATTATTATCTTCCCTAAAATTTTAATTGAAATAATATAAAAGTTATCAGAATGGATCACATTAAAATCAGGATTATGTACTCCAATTTCCGAAGAAATATCTTCGGCTAATTCGTACAATTGAGACATATTCAATCCAATTGAAGTTTTATTAAATTCTTGGTTAATATAAGATTTAATTACTGCTCCATTTTCAGTACAAATCAATATAAAATATAACCCAATTTCACCGAATTCCTTAATTAAATTCTCTAGAACTAAATCAATATCTAAAGTTACTGTCACTGTGATATTAATTATTGGTTTGTTTATATATAATTTTTGGTGAAATTTATTATTTCTTTTCAAAATCTCACAATATTTATACTTAGTTAAAGTTAAATGATTTAAAAGACATTTTTTTTTAATAATTTTAATTTTCTAAAACTCTGCAAAAATAATTTACATCTCAAAATATTGATCAATTACCATTTCAAAGCTATGGAATGGACTCAAATCCCCCTTAAACTCTACCACATGAGAATAATAATACGTGTTTAAGAACTTCTCTATTACTAGTCCCATGCATTTTTCAATATTTTCAGTACATTTATGTTTTTCAACTATATATGCGAAAATTATGTTGTCCTTAGTTTTAAAGAACATATGGTAAGCACCAAGATTTATATCTTTAAGTTTTATCCCTGCGTCTACACCGCCAATAAGATCTTGTGAATAAACCAATATTGCCGAAATAAACCCTGCAACTTGAAAAATATTTTTTTCTAAACTTGTTCTATTTTTTGTAACTTTTGAAAAATATAATAAACCTGTCTTATCTAGAACTAGAAACCCAATCAACCCTTTTGCTCTTGGAACCATCTTTTCCAAATTAAAATCTTGGTAATTCTCGTCTGAATTTATCATTTAAATTAAATTAGATTTGTGCTAGAATACATTTTTGTACTAATAAAATAATCACTTAACTAGTATTTAAATCTTTTTTGATAATAATTATTCTTTTTGACCACAAATAATGCTTTTATCTTTCAAATCGAAGTTGTTGATAAAAGATTAATCTTGTTGGTAAACATGTTATAGGTACCATCGTCCCTAAAACGGAAACTACTGGTCGTGATTTAGAAAAATTAATGGAAGATATCTGTAAAGATCCTGAAATATATAAGAATAATGTAAATGAAAATATTACAAAATATGGAAGAAAAGTATGGATATCATGGACAAATAAAGCAATAAAAGATGATAAAGGAAATTTAGTTGGAATATTATCTGTAGGAAACGATATTACTAAACAAAGACTTGCTACGTCAAAAATTTCTGAGTCTGAAGATAAATTTAGAACCATTACTGAACAATCGTTCATAGGTATCGCAATTTTAGAAGATTTTAAATTCAAATATGTTAACCAACAATTTTCTGATACTTTAGGTTATACTATTAAAGAGATTCTAAAATGGAAACCTAAAGAATTTTTCAAACTCATACATCCAGAAGATAGAAAAAGAATTATAGAGACAGCAGAAAATATATATTATGGAAAAAGTGAAGTTTTAGCTGATTTACAGTTTAGAGCCTCTAAAAAAACAGGGGAAGTTATTTGGTTGGAGATTATTTCTAAGACTATTCCTTTTGATGGTAAAATAGCAAATTTGATTGCTACCTTAGACATCACTGAAAAAAAGGAAGCAGAAAGACTTGTCCTCGAAGAAAATCGTAAATTAGTAGAGCTTAATAAAATGAGAAAAGACATTATTACTATAGTATCCCATGAGTTGAAAACACCATTAACTTCTATATATGGTGCTTCTCAAATTCTTTTAAAGCATTTTGATGGAAAAATTGATGAAGATGTGTTAGAATTTATTGAGATTTTTCATAGGGGTGCTTTAAGGTTAAAAAAGTTAGTCGAAAACTTAATAGATGCTTCAAGGATCGAATCTGGTAAATTAGAACTAAATTTAAAGATGGATGATCTCGTTAAAATTACTAAAGATTGTGTTGAAGAAATGAGTTACTTATTTGACAGTCGTAAACTTATTGTGAACTTAAATCTCCCGGATGAGTTGGTATTTAATATAGATAAAATTCGTCTTCAACAAGTAATAACCAATCTTCTATCAAATGCTATTAAAAATACACCAATAAGCGGAAAAATTTATGTCAATCTCGTCGATAATCATGATTACATTGAAATACAAATAAAAGATAAAGGAGTTGGAATAACCGAAAAAGAAAAAGAGCTTTTATTTGAGAAATTTGGAAAGATGGAAAGATACGGTATGGACTTAGGCGTAGATATTGAAGGATCAGGTCTTGGGTTATACATTTCAAAAGAAATTGTAGAACTACATGGAGGTCAAATACTTGTAGAGTCTGAAGGAAGAAATAAGGGTTCTACTTTCACTATTAGGTTATATTAAAAAATTTAATTATTTTATGATTGGGCCAGGCAGGATTCGAACCTGCGACATCCCAGTCTCTTCTTTTTCTTCTTTCAGAGAAATCCGAAGCCGGGCACCCTATCCAGGCTAGATTACAGGCCCTAGTTTTAGGAGGATATGCTTTAAAATATAATTATTAGCTTATAATATTTTCATACTTTATTTCAAAAAAATGTTTGCTATAAGTAAGAAATAAATTATCGAAAGAAGAAGTAAGGTTAAATCTTTTTTATCCCATTATTAATATATTTTATAAGCATCCTAAATAACTTGATAAATCTTAAACCCTGAGTCAGATCTCCATCTACTTTGATTTTACCCTTCATATAAGCATCCGTTCCATACATTTCCCGTTTAAGAATTTTAATAAATATATCTTTTCCATATCTAACTCTAAATGAAGCCCCTCTATTAATCCCTTTTTTATACATTATTGTACCATTAGACACTTTGAACCAAAAGTGATAATTTATATCTGTTATGGAAATTTGATAGATATCATCATAATCTATAATTTCTTCTCTGAGTTCTTCAGTAGTCTTGATGGTACTTACCCCAAGTCTTATGATCTTCTCTAATGCTGTGATAAATTCCTCAGTATTTTTTTCTAAATCATGAACAACCAATCTAAAACCCTTTGAATCAAGCATATATCCTAGTGGCAATACATTAAATAAATTATACTGTTATACCTAAATATTTCTTATTATCTACATCGTCTTTTAGCAATATAAATCTTTCTATTAACTATTCTGTTAGGTTTTCAGAATAATTTTAATCAAAAATTTAATAATTAATACAAAATTATTTTCTTATAACTTTATAAAATCATTTTTGCGGCTATAGTGTAGCCCGGTCAGCATTTTTTTGCTGTATTCCAGCATAGAGTTGAATCGGGACTGTCACTCCTGCGACGCGGGTTCAAATCCCGCTAGCCGCGCCACTCCAAATTACTCCTACTTAATTTTTGATATAAATTCTTTTTGTTAGAGTTTATTCTACCTTGATATAATATAATTTAATTGATTTTTTTGAATTTCTTTAAACAAAGTTAACTTGCTTATTTAAATCATAAAAGTCTTGATACTTAGTAACTTAGAAACTTATGAAAAGTTATGAAATAAAACCTTTTTATATCATTGTAACCTTTTAATATTGTTATTTTAAGAAAATATTCAATAAATAACATAATAAAATTATTTACTTTAATAATTTTCAAGATATAAGAGGAAAATTATACAAAAAGGTTGAAAATAAAATGGTTGATGAATCATTATTAAAAGAAATTAAGGCTGCTCAAGAAGGAGGCGCGTCCGCGGCTACACCTGAAGTGATTTCGAAAATGTTGCAGTTTATGAAAGTAATCTCGGGAGAAAATGAAGATCTTAAAGAAGAACTTGAGGATATGGAGATAACCATAAGCCTGGTCTTCACTGATACTGACAAAAAGTTCTGGCTCACAGTTAAAGAAGGAGCTTTAGATTTTGGAGAAGGAGACGTTGAGAATCCTTCATTCACATTATCCTCCACGCTCGAAGTGGGAGCGGGTATTGTGATGGGTGAGGTAGATGCGACCTCAGCATATATGGCAGGAGATATCACAGTTGAAGGTAATCTCCAAGACGCGATGGCATTTCAGGAGATTATTGAACTCTCACTTGAAGCTTACGAAGACCTCATAGAAGATTAATTGAATCAGAGCAGAGAAAAGGACCATCGTAGCAAAATTTTCTTTTTTTTTTAAAATTTTTAATTTTAATTTTTTTAATATATAGGTTTTATTGCTTTTTCCATGTTTTTTGGAACATATTTAAGCATATCTTTAAAAAAAATTATCTATAGACATTTATACAAGATTAAAAAATATAATAAACAAATTCATTGAATTTAATTTTCCATTTTATGCTAGAAAATATGGATACGATTAGTAATTTAGGGTCTTACTAAAATTGGAGTTTAATAATATATTATTCTTATATTATTAAGCCTTAATAGCACTAATAGAAAAGAATTAGGTAAAAGTGCAAAAAATTAAATCATTGTATTTTTATTAACTATATTAAGAACAGACATAAAATTTTATTTATCGGTGATTTGCGATCGGAATGATTTTAGAACAGCTATATGATGCGACGAATAATTTAATTAATCAACAGTTCTATAAAGATGGTCAGGATATAATCATTGGTAGAACGCCTGAAGTTTCTGTAAAAATAAGCAATTCTGGGCAAATTATAAGAAAATTTAAAGATTTGTTTAATAGTAATCTGCACTTATTTCTCGATGGTAAATATCTACAATTCCTAAATCTCTTCAAAAAAATTAAAGGTGTAGATGAGAATTATATCAATGAAATTTATCAAGATCTACAACTAAAATTCCACAATTTAAAGGACACGGATAATATTGATATCGTTGTTTTATATGCCATAGTGCTGAATTCTCTTATCTCAAGCATACGAGATATTAACTTTAGTGATGCTCTTACTGAGATTAATAATAGGGTAAAAAAAAAGAAGAAGATTAGCGATAACAAAATTCAGCAAGAATTAGATATGCTTTTCATGAAAAATGATGACAATGTCTCAATCCTATATAATCTTTCATATCTTGATACGTTAGCGGAGTCTTATAATTATAGAAAGGTTGCTCACATTTGTAAGATTCAAAAGAGTAAATATATTAACCGAATTGTAAATTTAATTTTAGATATAAACAATTAGAAACTATTTCTCCTTAAGCTTTCTTAAACTTTCTTAAAGTTCTTTAATTCGTTATATAGAATCTTTGCCAGTTTATTTAATACCAATTCCCTTAATTCTCCATCTTGTATTCTTATCTTATCTGAAAATTCAATTTGTAATGCTTGACTCTTCGGGATTTGAGATGCACCATATTTTTTTGTTATATAACCCCCAGTTAAGACATATTCACCTCTTTTAGGATGGCTTGGAGCTATAGGGATATTTAATTCGAGAAATTTTTGAACAATCTTACCCCGAATATTCTTTCCCCAATCTTTTTTTGGTATTTTTTTAGAGTAAAATGATTCTAAATTATTTGTTCCTAAGACCACGTCCACATCTCGGAAGCCAGGGGGTCGATTAACTTTTTCAAATCCATGTAAATCAATTAGCAACGAAAGCTCATATACTTTCAAGTTGTACAGTACAATTTCTTCAATTTTTTTATGATAAAATCTATAAATTTGCTTAGCAATATAAGATCCCTGCTCGTATGCTTCCGTTTCTTCCCGGTTTAAATCAATTTTACTTCGACGGACTTTAGAAATTACATAGGATGGCGTTTTAACTTCAGAATTTTGTTTCTTAAAGATATTTTGAATTAAGGCAATTAGTTTCTTAGCAATCTCGATGGTTTTACCATCAATACCTAAAATTCCCGATGATCTTTTCGGAATGTTCTCACATTCTAATGATCCTCCATGTGGTACAGATAGTATTAGAGGAATGTTGCCTTGTTGAAATTCTATGTAGTCGGAAAGGTCTAACATTTTTTCTAGGTTATAGTAAATAATAATAAGTTAAATTTAATTAAATCATTGGAGAATTCTGAAAAGTTAAATATCTGAGTACTATGAAAACGCTAATCCAAACTCCAAATCCAATTAATCCAAAAGTATAATAAGCAAAAGCACCTTTTTCCTTTTCAAACGTGATATAGGCAAATAACCAAGTACCAAGGCCTCCAATAGCACATAATAAGATATCAGTAGTGATGTTTTGCCAACTATCAGCTCGATCTTCAAACTTCCATCCTAAATCAAGAAAAACTAAATTTTCAACGATTTCCCAAATTACAGAACAAATGTTTGTGAGTATAAAAACAAGTAGTAGTGAAAAAATTGGAATTGACCCATATTTTCTTTTTGGAATAGTGTAGAACAATGAAAAGAATAGAAATAGACCGATTCCAAAACAGATATGGCCAATGGAGTAGAAATCAAACCAAGAAATACCAACTTCAATTATATCAGTGGCGATAAATTCATTCAATAACATTAATTACTCACTTTTTCAACTTTTTTCAATTCTTATTTTGCTTATTAAAATAATAATGCAAAAATGAAAATATATATTCATAGGAATTTAAAATTCAAGTGATAAATAGAACACAAAGAATAATTTAATTTGAAAAATATTGTATTATATAATATCTGATTATTAATTGGATTGCTCTAGGTAAAATCTACTTGAAAAAAATCGCTTTTGTAATTTATTATCATAAACATAATTTTTACAGTTTAAATGCTATAGCTGGTGCGCTCGAAACAGATAAGATATTTGAAAGCATTGATTTCTATTTTTTAAGCTCACAAGATGAACTTGTAGAAACACTCAAAGATATAGTAAAATCTCATAATAAAGTATTAGTAGCAATTTCTTTCTTCACAACTCAGTTTTTCGAAATCCGAGAATTGGTAGATAAACTAAGAAGTAAGTTTCAAAAGAAGTGTATACTTATAGCAGGAGGTTCCCATCCAACGGGAGATCCTTCTGGGACCCTTAAAATAGGCTTTGATATAGTTGTTATTGGAGAAGGAGAGGAAACAATCATTGAACTTATGAATAAGCTAATTATTAATGAAAAGATTAGTGATATAAGGGGAATTGCCTATGCGAGTGAAGATAATAAATGTATATCTACAGGAAAACGTGCATTAATTGACTTAAACAAATATCCTCCTTTCCCTATAAAAAATACTCGATTTGGGGCAATCGAAATAACAAGAGGGTGTCCCTATGTATGTTATTTTTGTCAGACGCCTTATATTTTAGGCACTATCCCTAGACACAGAAGTATCGAAACAATATGTAAATATGTTCAAATATTGAAAGATCATTATGGAGATCTTACAGATATACGATTTATAACCCCTAATGCATTTAGTTATGGATCTGAGGACGGTAAAACATTAAACTTAGATAAACTTGAAAAATTGCTATTCAATGTTAGAGAAATTATTGGTGAAAAAGCTAGGATATTTGTAGGGACTTTTCCATCGGAAGTAAGGCCAGAACATGTTAATCAAGATAGTTTAAATTTAGTTTTAAAATATGGGAATAATGATAATATTACTATTGGAGCACAATCAGGTAGCCAAAAAATTCTGGATTTATGTCATAGAGGACACACAGTTGAAGATATCTATAGAGCTGTAGATCTAACACTAAAAAATAACTTAAAAATTAATGTAGATTTCATTTTTGGATTACCTGGAGAAAATAATAAGGATATTGAGCTTACGATTGAAATGATGAAAAATTTATCAAAAAAAGGTGCTAGAATTCATGCCCATTCATTTCTCCCCTTGCCCCAAACGCCTTTTTCACGAGAACCTGCTAAGAAGATAAGTCGAGTTTATAAGAAAGAAATTGAAAATTTAATCTCAAAGGGGCTAGCCTTTGGAAATTGGGGGACACAAGAAAGATTAGCAACCAAAATCACCAAGATCCTTAAAGGCAAAAAATAAACTAAAGATTCTACAGTATCGGTAATTTTCTTTAATGCTATAGCCCTTCGGTTATATCCTAATCCCTGCCAAATTTTTAGAACTTCTTCTAGTGGAGCATATGTTTATAGAAATGAATTTATAGATTTTAAAATATAAAATTGATTAGATTTTTTCTGTTAAGAAAGATCAAATGCGAACACAGTAATTCCTTGCTCAATTTTTTTAAGTTTAAGAGAGTATCCTGAGCTGTTAATAATGTGAAGCATCGGTTTATTTTCTAATATAATTGAGCCCCCAAAGGTTTTGTAATTAAGTTCTTTACCAATTGTAACAAGGTAATTCAATAAGTATTTTGTTATTCCTAATCCTCTCCAATCCTCGTGAACAACAAATGCTAATTCAGCTACTGAAGGTTGGTACGCTTTGAGAAATGCTCCCATCGCAACAATTTTTTCTTCTCCATTTTCAGCAGATAGCCCTACTAAAATCATATCTGTTGAATAATCGATATTAACCATTGGCTGGATTCTTCTATGCCGAAAATCTTTCATGGGAGTAAAAAATCTTAGATATCTATCTTTCTTATCTAAAGAATAATGAAGTTCTTGTATCATTCTTTCATCAGTTGGTTTAACTGGACGTATTTTTATTGTTCTTCCATCTTGAAGTTGTAAGAACGTTTCATATTTATCTGGATAAACAGAAACCCTTCCATCGATTGAAATAGGCAATTTCTGGTCTGAATAGATATATTTCCATTTTTTAGCATGTTCTAATAATTCTTCTCGAAAATCTGGATGAGCAATGTTAATCATCTCAAGAACTCTTTCCCTTATACTTTTTCCATAAAGATAAGCGATCCCCCACTCTGTCACTATATAATGAATATCACCCCTTGTTATTACTACACCCGAACCAGGTTCTAGGAAAGGCATAATACGAGATACTACAGTTCCATCTTTTAAAGTGGCTGTTGATGGTAAAGTCATGATTGGTTTGCCATCTTCAGCTCTCCCCGCACCTCTGACAAAATCGACTTGACCCCCAATTCCGCTATAAAATCGATACCCTAATGAATCAGAGTTTACTTGCCCAGTTAAGTCAACACTTAGAGCAGCATTAATGGCCACTTGTTTTTTATTCTGACTGATGATGAAAGGATCATTGGTATAATCGCATGGATGGAATTCAACCATGGGATTATCATCTACAAAATCATATAACTTTTTTGAGCCCATTACGAAAGAACAAATAATTTTGTCTTTATGTAGAGTCTTTTTTTTACAGGTCACTACACCTTCCTCAACCAGATCTACTATTCCATCTGAAAACACCTCACTGTGAACACCTAAATCTTTTTTTTCCTTTAACTCGTTAGTAACAGCGTTAGGAATTACACCAATGCCCATTTGAATAGTTGATTCATCTTCGATTAATGAAGAAACAAATTTAGCAATCTTAATTGCCGTTTCATCAAGTTCACCATAATTATATTCAATTATATCGTGATTTGAGACAATAAAAGCGTCAATATCATTCATATGAATAAAAGAATCTCCTAATGTGCGTGGCATCTTGGGATTTATTTCAGCTACGATAATTTCAGTAGATTCTGCAATTGGTTTGGCAATATCTACATTAATACCATAACTACAAAAACCATATTTATCTGGAAGACTAACCTGTAAAAGAGCAGTATCTAAATGAATTTTACCCAATTTGAATAGCCTTGGAATCTCAGATAATAACATAGGAGTATAATCTGCTTGACCAGAGCTTATATATTTGCGAAGAGATTTTCCAATAAAAAACGCATTATGCCTAAACAAATCCTCTATCCCTCCAGCTGTTTCATAATAATCAAGATCACTCAAACTAAGAAAATGTAAAATCTCCACATCAGGAAGTTGTGGTCCAAGCTCAATCAATTTTTTAGTAAGATCTATGGGTTCTGCACATCCTGAATCAATGAAAATTCGATTTCCTGGTTTAATATAGTCTTTTATAGCCTTATCAACAGTAACTTGCTTTTTATTATATTTTTTTAGTAAATTGTTGATATCCTCATTCGGAATTATTGGCAATATTTCACCTTTCAATCTTCTAATAATATTTAAGTTAGTTCTTAACTCATTTTAAATATAATTATAAAAATGATTGAACTAAAGAGTTTTAAATTCATCATTTTACATTTAGGTTAAAGTAGAATAAACAATAATAAATATCAAAGTTCCTTCTAGAATTTATAAAAAAAAGACATTTACAAGTTCTAAGTTTTCAAATGCCCAGTGATACAATTGAAATAGAAGATTTAGAAGCATTTATTGATGGTTTAACAACTTCTTTTGATACATTAGGAGATATTGATCCAACCAAGGCTAGAGGATTTCAAGCTCAGATAGCAAAAGCTATTTCTGATCTAAGGTTAAAGAGAGCAGCTAAAATTGAACCTCTTCCTGAACATATAGGACATTTCACTAAAGCGGATCTCAAAAACTATTTGTTAAAAGAGTTACAAACTCTTCAAGATCACTTAGACTCTTCTGATTTTAATAGGAGAAAAAAGTTTGACCTAGTAAAAAAAATAGCTCTAGTACGAGAGCAGATAAATTCGATGTAAATTTTTCGATTTTTTAAACTATTTATATTATAATTTTAGAGGTGGGAAATATTCTAATTGATATTCATTGTCATGCGAATCTTTACTTAGCGTTAGAACAAGTAATTAAGGACGCTAAAAGTGTAGGTGTAGAAAAGATTATTGCTGTTGGAATGAGTGCTGTTAGCATTGAAAGAGTATTAGAAATATCAGAAAGACATGAAGAAATTTATCCTGCTTTAGGTATTCACCCTGAAGAAGTAAGAATGAATAAGGATATTGAAAATCAACTAGATTCTGTCATTAAAACAATTAGAGAAAATAAAGAAAAGATATGTGCTATTGGTGAAATAGGATTAGATCATCATTTTATAAAAGAAAAGGAGTTTTACCCACTTCAAACAAATATTTTTGAAAAAATGTTATCGTTAGCGCAAGAGTTAGAATTACCTGTGAATCTCCACACAAAAGGAGCAGAAAAATTAGTATTTGATATGCTCCCTTCATATAATATACCTTATGTTAATATTCATTGGTATTCAGGACCAGAAGAGTTTTTAAATTTAGGAATAGATAGAGGATACTTTTTCTCAATTACTCCAGCAATTAGTTATTCTCCTGCAGTGAAAAAAACAGTTTTAAGAGTTGATGTAGAACATCTCTTGCTTGAAAGCGATGGACCTGTTAAATATTCAGGAAAAGATGGAACTCCTGCAATGATTAGAGATGTTTTAAACACAATTTCAAAATTTAAAGACATTCCCCCTGATGATTTGGAAAATCAAATCTATGAAAATACTAAATTAATCTTTCCAAAAATATTTTAAAAAAGAAGGTTCTATTCTATTAAATCGGCAATTTCTTCAGGAAATTGTTCCCCTTTAACTTTCATACGATATAACATATCCTTTACTTCAGATATTGTGCTGCCATAAATATGAAGAGAATTGCTGAAATCTAAATAATGTCCCATTTCAACCCCTAGTTTATCTGCTATGTCTTTTTGAATTCTTATCATACCGTTTACGTTTGCTTCCCATGCTCGGAATAGATCTCGACTTCTCCAAGTTGTTTGCATAATTAATTTTCCATCTTTTATTCGCATAAAAATTCTCTGAAGACAAGGAGGATCAACGTGATAAGGATCTACTAGCGGACGCCAAGTAATAGCCTGTGCTCTGCGGGAATATGGCGATTCCTTTAATTTTTGAACTATATATTCCATTTGGTTAATTCTTGGAAAATTCAAAGTAGCTATAGGAACTTTATCGATTGTTATTTGCTCTGAGATTGTTTTATCTAAATCAAATTCAATTCCATTGTTTAATTTCCAAATAACAGATTCAGCAGTGCTTTTAATTTTCTCTGCTTTTAACAACTTTTTGTGTTTTTTAACAAACTCATTATCTACAAATCCTAAATTATAATTTCTATGGATAGAATCCTCAAGAGAAAAAGGAGCATAATTAAATATTCTGTCATGATAAGAATATGGAAAGCTTACACCAGATTCAAATAAAAAATGATCATTAACGCCTTCCATAATTTCTTCGATATAACCGCTCTGAATAGAACCAATTAAATAAGTATCTGCCATACTACCATAAACCTCATAAGAATTTCCGAACTTTGATCTTATCTTCATGACTTTATCCTTACGCATTATAGGATTACTTAACGGTTCTTTAATTTC
>Ga0209977_10000654_pt1 | contig 13945 bp, 27 predicted proteins | sample SumtaG_2_FD_183113 | JGI IMG/M metagenome (GOLD analysis project Ga0209977, IMG submission 183113) | Deep subsurface microbial communities from Indian Ocean to uncover new lineages of life (NeLLi) - Sumatra_00607 metaG (SPAdes) (version 2) | ecosystem: Environmental > Aquatic > Marine > Oceanic... | reverse complement strand
AATACTCTCAGCCAGAGAAAGCCCTCATGCTCGGTTGCACTATCTCGCTTATCGACATAATATCACACCTCAAAAATAGATGCTGGCAGGCACATCCTTGTTTCTTAAGCTAAACCCAGAGGCTCACTCCGGTGCTGGCAGCCTAACAGCATCATACGTGCGTCTGCTAAAACTTAGCAACACTGTGAAGCACCAACTTCTTAATCTTGCACCACTGCTCTTCAGTGATACTCTCTTCTGTCGCTTCTGGTCCGGCAATCTCAGCAATGCCATCATGCCACACCTGTGCGATTATCTTATCACTTATCGTGGGATCTTTTGCTTCTTCAATAGCATCCCATGCTTCTTGCATAGTGCACTCAGTTTTCTCTGGTGATGCCGATGGTACTACAGCATCCTCTGATTTCGGTTTCGGTGGGGGTCCACCTTTTTTCTTAGCAGCCAGGTTCTTAGCTGACTTCGCAGCCATCTTAGCTTTCTTTTCTGCTGGCGTATCAGGCTTACCATCATCAGCAGGTACTCGTGCCGGATGTGTTTTAGCCTTAGCCGGTGCCTTGGCAGCAGTAGCTGTTGGCTTCGGTGTTGCATTCTTGGCACCCATAGCGGCGAACTGTTTGTCCAGATCTTTGAGTTCCTTGGCATCGAGCTTGCGGATGCCGCTCGGATTGGCATCATAATCATCGATCCAATTAACCTGATAAAGAGTCGTAGCAGCTTCATAAGTATTATCACCGATCTTGACCTGGAATTGAAGATCTTCATACTTGCCGTTGGCAAGTTGAATCAGTGATCTGCCGTCCCACTCGAATACTTTCTTGACTTGATCCATGCTGAGTGTGGGTCCGATCTCCCCGCCCTTGGATTTGATAGCACCATAGAGGCACAAGAATGCAGAGATCTCGGCTTCCTTATCGCTGTAGTCGAACCACTCTCCCTCTCCCTGATCATAATATTCAGTGAGAAGAACTCTTACATTGAACCACGGCAGTGTTGTGTCAGTACCCTTTTTCACCCTGCCATCGATACCCCAGTCGAGGGGCTTACATTTGAATGTTCCTGTTCTGTCAAGTCCCATGTTTTTGTCCTTTCAAAAGTTAAGATTGTTACGTGTACTTTATTACAAGTATGGCAATAATTGTCATAATTATTCCATAACCAATTCCTATCCACAGAGCTATGGTATCATTATGTTTATCTGACCACTTATCATAATTGTGGGTCATTTTTTCCCCTTACATTTAATACACGATTCGCAATCATCCGGTATCACCGCACCACACGCACATCGTGTCAGTCCGGTACTGGCCATCAGTTCGTTCACGTCTCTTTCTGTAACTGGTGCTGGCACAAAATCAGATTTGTATCTTTCCATGAATGCTTTGTATTGTTCATCTGATATAATCTTACGCTTATGCTGTTCTTTTATTATCAGCAGTGACATATGCTCGAATGCAACACGGTCACAGGCTGCTTGTTTGCCACCATCTCCGTGACACCATTTGAATTTAAGCCCGGACTTGCAGGGGCATGGATCATTTCTACCGGGTGCTGGTCCCCTTAGTTTGATGCCCATTAATCACCGCCTTCCTCTGAAATGTCACGCCACGCCTCATCAAACAGGAACTTCCATATGGAATCATCCGCAGGATTGTCAAATGATACCACTGGAAATCTGGGTGGTATTCGCTCTCGGCACTTAGCTTTATAATGAATCTCTGGTGCGTGAACATTAATAATTCTATTACCTGTCGAGGTGACTTTGGCAATTTTAGCTTTAGCATCATCTTTAGCAGCCACTACGCCTTCATTACTAATTCTGAAAACATGATCGGCCCATTCAACCCACATGCCCCAGATTGAAGGAGTTTGTTTGCCGTGTTTAGGTGCCAGTTTAGGAGCATCGCAAAGATAATCTTCACCACTGGTATTAGCTATCGACACTTGTTGCATTTGGCAAAGGATACATACGTTTTTACCACGTCTGATTAAAGTATCAAAGTCTGCAAGGGGCAAACGCATAGTATCATATAAGTGGCGATGGCCCTTACCCCACCCATAGTGTTCGATGTTTCTCATGCGGTTAGTGCTGTTCTCGCCGCCTAATACATTTTCCAGCATCCAATCAAGTGCTAATGGTTCAAGTATGGTACCAGTATCAACAACATATGATTCATAATCATTGAAAAGATCAGCCTGTTGAGTAGCTGCCCTGAAATCAGCAAATGTTTCTATACCAGGAATATTTTTTAATAGTTCGCTGGTGATGGGATTTCTGATTTTACGACCACCATCGTCAAGACCGGCAAACACAGGTGTGGGCAACATTGAAGCAAGTGTAGTTTTACCCATACCTGAATCAGCATAGATAATAATTTTCTCACCTTCTTTAGTGCCATCCCAAGTTGCTACCTGGAATGTTTTATTGATTGTCGGCTTCTGTTGTTGCTTGGCTTTCGGTTTCACGGATGCCGGGGCAGGGGGGAGTTTCTTTTTGAATTTTGGTGGTGCCATTTTGTTCTCCTTGTAATTTGGAATATATATCATCAACTTTACGGCTGGCACAGTAGTCGGCCAGGTGGATTAGGTTATCAAATGGTGTTTCGGGTCGATACGCGGAATCAGTAGTCCATATCCCCATATGTCCTGCTATTCCATTTACTATTCTATAAACCGTATCGTTACTAAGTAGTTCGACATCGGGAACTAATTTAGGCACAATTTTGTTCGCTAATGTCACCCCATGTGTCCCCGTCACACCACGATCAAGTGGATAGCCTTTTGCGTTCAGGCCCTTGCCGTTCTTGATCATGTCATGTAACAGGAGCGTTGCGATGATTTCATTCTGTAATACCAGAAGAGGAATATTTTTCAACCCAGATGATGTGCATAATGCTCTTGATAATTCAATCCCCCACCACACAGCGAGCTTAGTATGCCTAACCAGGCCCCCAATACCGAGTGACACCTGTGGATGATACTTACCTGTTGTACTGCATGGACAGGTCCAGAAGTAGTCGGGGCAGAGTTTGTCGAAGCATGTTATGACGAACTGTTTGATGGCTGTGTCGTGGATTAGCGATAGTTCGTATGCGAATATAGTTTTAGCTTTGGTCATCTTGATCCCTTTCTGATTCTCATCTGATCTGGGGGAAGCGGGTGATCAGCAAATACTGTTTGGAGTTGATCTTCTAACCACATCTTGCAGGCATCTTCGTCAGGAAGGAGTTCATACTGACCACAATCCCAAGCGATTTTTTGGAGTTGGTCATCTGTGAGCGTAACGGCAAGAAGTAGTGTCATTGTCATTTTAGTTCTCCTTCCTAAATATACACTTAAATCCATCAGGCGGCGAAGCCGGATTCATAGTCTCGCGATTGTAACACTGCTCTATATAATCACACCTGAAAGTAGCTTCACAAGCATGTTCATTCGTATAGAACCTACCCGACCTAATCATAAACCTCATATTCTGAGCTATATCATAAAGCTCTTGTTCAAACGCTTTCAACTCAGCATCAGTTCTGGTAAGCTCTTTGCATTTGAAGTAGAACTCAGGACGCTCAGTGATGTCTTTGAGCAACCGGGCACCGAACATATCAGGTGTCTCGCGGATGGCGAAGGTGCCGGGTTTTGCTCCGGGTTCGATGACAAGATGTGTGCCATTTGCTGCAAGGCCATCTTCAATAAATGGTTCTGTTCCTTTATTGTGGGCATGTTGCACAAGCTCAAACTCCTGCCCCATATACATCCCATCAGCCACGAACTTCTTACTGTCACCCTGGGTGAGTTTCTTCGGTCTGATTGTTGGCTTGTGATATACATCATACTTGACTGTGTTGATGAGTGGACCACCGGAACCTGCATCCCCAGACTCTACCCATGCGTTCATTTGCATCCGTCTCGCAGCATAGATATACATAGTAGTCTGCACATCGAGGTTCAAGTGACCCCAGTAAGTTGAATCAGGATCGATAGACTTACTGGTTGACTTATGTTCCTTAACAGCGATACCACTGGCGATCTCAATCAATTTGTCTATCCGACCTTTGATAAATACATCAGGCACGGGATGTCCAGTCTGGGGATTGAGTAATGGCAAGCTGAAGTATTGCTCAGTAGCAACGACTGGTTCAAGTGTGTCACCGTAGTGCCAACGATAACCGGCAAGTGCATGGAGTAATGTCACTCGCTCAATCTCTTTCGCCAGGGGATCTGCGAACTCTTTACCCATGTAAGCCTTGTTCAGCACACGAGTTACAGCTTCCATGATGTCATCGGGGACTTTACCTGTGCCTTCGCAGATCGGACACTGTTCAGGATCGAACTGATCTCCCGCTGCTAAGTTCATTTCACATTCGGGACACTCACTCCCCGGAACCAGTGCGACAGTTTCCAGGAGCAGATGCCAAAATGTCCCGATGCGTTGGGATTCGCTGTCCTCTATTTTACGAATGCCATAGACATATGCGTTCCTGAATCGGACGGGGCAGCTTTTGAAAGCACCGATAGATGAAGCTGATAATATTAATTTTCTCATTCTGATTTCTCCTTCAACGGCCATTCGCAAGCCAAGCCTTCACAATCAGGATCTTCCTCATCATTGATCCATTGTCGTGCAGCAAGTGCTGATTCTAAAATATATTCTGAAGAATCGCAATGATCATATCTTTCATAAATATCAGCATTGTCCAAATCATGTAAAAGTACTTCAATCTGAGCGTCAACACTACCCAGATTATCATCCCCAAATGCAGATCTGGGACGTACATTTGGCCGAACTGTTTTGAGTGCTTCTATTTCTGTTTGAATTTGTTCTTTACTTTTCATTAGGTTTCTCCAATACGCTTTCAATTTTTTTACATTTACGACAAATTCGTAACCAATACCAAGTTCGACCATCTGTATATCTCTGGCCTGACCATTTGGACCAGTTGTGTTCCTGTGTCCACCAGCAGATTATCATGCCAAACATATAAACCACTCCATAAAAAGTTTTAATTCTTCAATACCATGCACTACATAGTATATACCATTTGCACGATTAACATCTTTCATCCGTTTCTGCTGTTCAACACTAAGACTACCACCTGATCCTCGTTTGCATTCAATTTCCAAATGTGTACCGTACTCACCAATCATTCCATGTATATCACCAGATCCTTTAATCCCATAAGTCCCCCACTGGCCACGTTCATTTTGAAATGAACCACTATCGTGACGATCACAAAATACATGATGTTTCTTTAGCCAAGCCAAACAATCAGCAAGAACATCACGTTCAAGTTTCTTAGGATCAACCGGCACCACTGCATGTGTCCGTATGCTCCCGTCTTTAGCTCCGATTCGCTTCACCTTATCTCCCCTGCGGATCTGGCCGATGGCGTTGGCGAGGTCATTGTATTTTTGGAGTTTGGTTTGGCGGTGTTTCATACAATTTCAGTCATAGTTTTAAGGAAATTATCAATCAGTTTCGTCCAAAGATTACCATTCTTACCGACATATACGACTGTTACTGGGTATTTAGCTAAGTGGTCTGTTTGTTTGATATTCGCTGTGCCAAGAACAGTATAAATACGACCAGAATGATGTTCCCATTGACTTCCAAGTTCAGGTAATTCATTTTTCATCTCGACCCTTTCAATTTCCGAGCAGCCCACCCCAGCCAGTCACTCTTCTTCAAACGAGCCATAAGCTCTTCAGCGTGCTTCTCAGGTTCCAGGACATCAACCCGGTGGATCGCACGCCTGACTGCGTAACGGATTAGGTCTATGTGATGTTTGAATCTTCTCATCATGTGCTCCTATGATAAGTGGTGATTTGAACTCAGCATTCCAAAATTCTTTCTCAAAATTCAGTTACAAGTGCAAATTCATCGGGATAAATTGTATAACTATATGAAGTATAATAATGTATCCAGGGAACCTGAAGAACTTCTTCAGAGTTACCCTTCACCAACTCACCAGGACACACAACAGCAGCCCCACACACGGTGGCTAAGGATTTAAGGAAAGTTCGGCGGTTCATTTACAATACCTCTCACTAATCATACCCTCAGCGGCTAACGGTAGTCCATTGGCCCATTCTGGTCCAGAACACATTATATCAATCATAGTTTGTAAATCCTTTTCTGCATTTTCTTTTGGTACACAACCAACCAATTCATCGTAACTATTCAAAACTATCGGTATGCCTTTAGCTTCACATGCGAGCCACCAATACCCCAACAAACAACGACACATCGCCTGAATTAGATTCTCCGTGATAGATCCACCCCAGAGATGGCCATGCAGGTACTTGATGCTATTGTCTTTGGGTGACACTGTAGCGAAACGATAGTTCATTACTCGTCCTGATGGCAGCCGCATTCGTGTAGTCGAGCCTGATCGAGTAAACTCAAGTGCCGCATGATCAGATATTTTGTATGTAGTTCGTTCATTAGAATACTTGGTAGGCCATCGGAAACACTTGGCGATTTCGGTCCAGAACTCTGGAATTTTGCTGTACTTAGTGCGATAAGCTTTGATAAGTCGATTGCAAAAATCCCAGTCGTATTCGCCAGAATCGAAGAGGGGACGGAGACTATCGTTTTGTCTGCAATTATCGTATAAAGTGTTAGCTCCCATGCCGAAACCATCTCCCAAGATATTATCCTTCCCAAAACCTCTTCTAATACCAGCCGTTTGGCCTTCAGGAGTTTTCTTTTCTTCCTTTGTTGGCTTCCAAACTTTTTTCTGAAATACTTCTGAAGCGAACTCAGAATAAATATCTTCACCATCTGCAAATCCTTTCAAAAGATCATCCTGATGTGCTACCCAGGCCAATTCACGAGCTTCGATTTGTGAACTATCAACAATGATTAATGTATAGCCATCTGGTGCCATAAGTGTTCCACGCACCTGTGCTATCAATGGATGAACAGGTCTATTACGACCCCTACCACCCAGATTCATCGGGTTCCAGCCACCTGTTCCTGACCACCGCCCCGTATGTGCACCGTAGTATTTAAGTGGCATTCTGATCAACCCATCGGAGCACTTAGCTTGTGCAACCATGCGGTGAACTTTGCTCTGATGCAATGGCCAGCTTGAACAGGCGGCTTTCGCCCGACACAGGTTACGTACTTTCTCATCCTTATGTGCAAGGAGATATTGAAACGCCACATCATTCTGGGCAGTGGCCGGGATCATTTCGTTTTTGCCCTTTTTCATGGGCACTACTTCACCTTCAGGGAGAACGTCTATAAGTATTTGCGGGAAGATCTTCTTGGCACGCATAATTTTCGGGATGTTTGGCTTGACTTTAGTTCTGTATTTGAGGACCCAGGCCACTTTTTGTAAGTCCTGTGATAATGCGTTGTCCATATCACTTGCAATCTTCTCTGCTTGTGGTATATCCAGGCTAAGAAGTGGTTTGAGGTATAAGTTAAGTGTATGCCGGGCGAGGTCAAGTTCAACACCAGGATTATCCAACATCGGTAACAGTATTTCCAGTAGCGATTTTTCACCTTTAATATCTCCTAAACAATATTGACGCATCGCTTGTTTTTGCGATGCTGTCATTGTCTCCCAGTACAATCCCTTGAACTGTTTCGTATCACCCTTAGTCAGGAGCTTGAACAGTTTACATAGATCACTGAGCTTCTGGCTCATACGACTGTCATAGTATCGTGACAAATCCTCAACGTCTATGGTGAACGGAGGATAGATACCGAACTTCTCAACCAGGATCAAGCAATCGAACTTGTTATTCTTGGCAACTATAGTACAGTTGTGCAATGCTTTGCCGAACCTTTTCTTCAGACGTTCAATCATGTAAGGTACACCAGGACCCGGAATGAATCGTGGTTCGTTATCATTGAACTGGATTCCAAGCCCAGTGAATGTGAACCGGGGGTCAGTGACATACTCCACAATAGATAGGGCTTTCTTACCTTTGCCCAGGTGATAGTCGGCATCGAAGTACGTCTCGAAGTCCAGGAGTAGAGTGTCCGTTGGCCAGTCTATTTTGTCGAGAATTTGGTCAACTCTGTGAGTCACGTTTGATTTCCTTATAGAGTTTGTCGGAGATTTCGACTACCTGGCCATACATCCAACCGCCGTCTTGTCTTATATCAAGCATAACCTTATGCTTCGGCGGGACCGAACGCAGAAAACCACCGTGAATAACTAATACTTCATCGCTATCAACAGCTTGAATTGTTGTGTCGCTACGATATTTTTCAGGTTGGCCAAGTATTAAAGGAAAGTAACATCCAATATCTAAAACTCTATAATATCTGGTGCAATCCCTTATATAACCAGCCGTTTTAGCTCCGAGTATAGCGAACCAGGAAAAATCATTAGCTGTTACAATATCGTTTCTTTTCATTTCAGTACTCTCCCATTTCTCTGAATTAAATCTTGTTTCATTAACTTACGATACGCCCGTTCATACTGCTTAAATGTCATGTCACCGTGTGCATACTTGTCCCGCAAGTTCTGTTCTTCTCTCGTAGTAGATGATACTCGGTATCGATCACCCTTACCCATCACTGTCTCCTGTGAGTCCACATCGTATGGACCAGCATCCAAAGTGCTAACAATATGATCGCGTATTCAATTTTCATTTGAATCTCGACTTGTGATATTTCTCACCTCGTCCACACGGCATGATGAAGTGCTGAGGTACGCCATCAATGATAACTGCCGCCGACAGAATAGGTCGTTTCCGCATGTGTTTACCATAAGCAAATTGCCAAGCGTCAACATCAATCCCACAACCTACATCCATACCAAACGTCCGTTGATCTGGATTCGCTGACCACTTGACACTCGATGCTGTATGGCAGTGCCCCATAGATACAGACATCAGATGATCCTTCATAGCGTTATATGCCGGATATAAGCCACTTCTACCAGTACCGTGAAAATGATACACCCCATCGATAATGATGTCCTCGACCCACTTCCAAGTCGGCGTATTCCACACCGTATTGAAATTACGTAGATATTGAGGTGGAATGTTGACTGATTCTGCAAGCCGGATAACTCGCATATCGTGATTTCCTATCGTAACAATCGCATTCGGGAAATCTTTATGCCACAGTCGCATTTTTTGTTTGGTCAACTGATACTCGTCATTAGGACCGGGACACATTGGATTCGCAGCATGAAAACTAATCGCATGGTGATCGCAGATGTCACCTTTTATGATTGTCTTGGTCGTTTTGAACTTTCGCCTCAAGCCCCGGCAAAATGCTCGGTATCCGAGATGGCATACTGGTTCATGCGGATCTCCGATGTCAAGGACTTTACTCATATTATCCTCTCCAAAAATTCTTTAACTACTTCAACTGTTCGATCTGCCTGAAGATGAGCACGATTCCAGGGCCTCGGTATCAGCAACGCCTTACCACCAGCTTCACGGAAGCCGTCTACGTTCTCATTCTTGTCATCGATGAGAAGCGTGTCAGGCCGGGCTAATAGATGTTTCGGGGCTTGGGTGATGATGGTGCGTTTGAGATAAATCGGAAGATTATCATTCACCCATATCATTTTGCCGGATGCTGATTCAAGGTTTGGCATGGGTGTGGTGAGCAAATATACAGTTTCAAGGTGGAAATCGAGCGTATTCATAATTGCTCGTAATATATCCCTACCATCGTGCATCCACTCAAGGTGTTGCCAGAATGATGTGTTACAACAATCATTACATTGATCAAATGTAATAAGGGAACCATCATCTGATTTAATTTGATAACCTAATATATCCCAATTACCCTTTTCATAAGGATAATTAGAATAATCATACGAAATATTTAACGCTTTGTGTAATCCTTTCATAAAATTAGCAAGAACATCATCAACATCAAGAAATACTGTTTTTATCATTTCGTTCCTTTCGGATATACCAGATTAACATCCCTAACCACACTGTATTTATTCCTGTCACGGCCAAGCTGCCAGCAAAACTCATCCACTGCTCAAGGTTAGAATAGTATTCAATATTCCAATAACCCCAGAGCGTGAAATAAGCTATGTGTATGAAACTCACACCCCGTACTTTCTTATCTCGGTAGAGCTTGATACAACTAAGTGTGATAAATAAACCACCCAGGAGTTCAAACAATCCGTTTATTTTGTCTTGCCACATCTTGTTTCTCCAAATACGCAGCCAGAGCCGCTTCTGCATCTTCTTTCGTTGGCCAGTAACCGGGGGCTTTGCCGTAACTGTGGCGGTTCCAACCTGTGTCATGTTCATGGACTGCGAGATCTTTGTGTAAAAACGTATTTATGTCAGTTTTTTCAACAGACCATCCACAGTCATTGCTACCGTCAATAGGTTCCATAAGCTCTATCACCCACCCTTCGGGGCAGACGAACTTCTCTTGCTTCTTATCTTTGCCTAAATGTAATGAGAAATCATTTTGCTTTGCATGAACAAAGGCACTGGCGATCTTGAGCAAATTATTTGCATCCCGAATTCGCTCATCCCATTTTTCCAACTTGATCTTGGTGACATCATTCTTTTCCAAGATTATTCCCATCGCCGTGATATGCTTTCCCGCCATTACCAGACTCACGTACTCCGGTGAATCTCCAAGCATTCCGGCAAGTCGATTTTCCATCGCAAGAAAATCGTTATCTATGGCATATTCTTCTCCCTTTGATGTCATTAATGTTCGTGAATGCGTATCATAGGCATCTGAAAGGCTCATATAATCTTTGTGGCTTACTGGTATTAGTTGTTGTTCAGTCATAACATCTCCCATTAAGTAAGTGACCGGTTTTAATGCCTTCTATTATTTCTATTTACTTTACGAGTTACAATCCTTATGTTGTCTGGTTCATAATAACCATTATTGTCAATTCGATCAATTTCAAGACCGCGTGGGTCTGTTTTTAGTTCATTAACAACATAATCAACAAATTCTTTACTTGAATTAAATAAACATTTAATACCTCTACCACCATAGTTTTTATAATCTTTATTTTTGGGATTATTACAACGTTGTTTTATAGTATTAAAACGGTGTCGAAGACAACCTATAATAGTTTTATGGTATTCTTGTACCGTATTGTTTATTTTAGCTTTGTGTGTTTGTTGATATTTTTTATTGCGGGCATTATCACACATTCTACAATATCCGAAAAGACCATCTTTAGCTAATGAGTTTTTATTAAACTCAGAAAATGGTTTTCGTTTTTTACATTTACTACATTGTTTCATAAAATCTCTTTTGGATAATCTGATTATTTCGGCTCTCTTTCATTCCTGTTCCTGCTATTGATGTGGCCACAAGGCGAGAGAGCCGAAATAATCAGGTTAGAATTTCTGTTTAACGTCAGCATCCATGCTTGAATCGTATGATAATATACGACCTTTGGCTTTGGTAAAATACATCCCTTTGTCTCGTGCTCGTTGTAACGCTTCATATATTGAACCAGGAGTTACTCCAAAATGCTCGGCGATGTTTTCAACAGACCAACCTTCCACATAAAGATGATAACGCTCAGCTTCTATCTTAGTCAAAATAGGAAAGTATTGTGGAAGTTTCTTTTTAATTTGTTTTAATACGTTTGATACTGCTGACTGTGATATACCCAAGCGTTGTGCAGCTTCAGTTTGTGACAAACCACCAAAGTCGTGATGGACTAATCTAAATATTTGTTCTTGCCTTTTTGTGATAAGTCTTTTCTCAGCCATAAAAACATACCCTTCTATACTACCGAGATATTCAGGATAATTAGCCCACTGTACCAAAAAATTCTGAAATTTTTTTGAAAAAATACTTATCGGTCGTTCTGTATTAGTGAGCAACAACCAGCCGGTAATGCCGGATCGCTATGCCGGATATTGCAGCCGGTTGTTGCTCGTGGTTTTGAGTTTAGCTTTTGTGCAAAAAATACATAGCCACAATTCCAGCAACAGTTACACAAATCATTGCTACGCTTAGTAATATTACTATGCCCATTCTGTCACCTCACTTTTTGTTAAGTTGTTTCCATTTCACTACTTCGGCCAATCTCTGCTCAATACCGACTATCGGAAAATCCCATTCTCGCGGGTAATATTCCAATAAGTCCCTGACAGTGAACACTCCCAGCTTATTGAACAGCTTGGCCTTAACTGGCCCGACACCTTTTACATATTGTACTGGTGTATCTAAATTCATAAGCTATGCCTACCGAAGTAGGCAACGCTTGTACATTTAGAGCCTAAAACAGTCGGAAATTTGCCATAAGTATTCTGACGAGAGTGCCTTTTAGTTGCCTCTTATAAATGTGAGGGCTTGGTGTCAAAATTTATATCTTATTTTAGAATCCATCCACGATGAATATGTATCTACTCTGTGGATACAATCAGGTTGAAGGAACATACCTTTTCTCCGCATGTACCAAACCGTAGCTCCCGAAGTACCGGCAGACATGCCCAAATGTTTTTCGACTTCAGGGTGGGTCATGCCCATCTTTTCATATAAGATATACACGTCCATCTGTCGTTGTGTAAGGATGGGAAAAAGCTGCGGAGCTATTTTCTTCATCTCCCGCATGTGGCTGTTAATACACTTCGGCGTGACACCGAGCATCGCTGCTACCTGCTTGGTGCTCATGCCACCGAAGTCGTGGTGACGTAGGCGGTATATCTGTTCTTGGCGATGTGTTATGTGGCGGGTCATGCCGGTTCAATCCTCACCTTGACACCTTCTGTGCTCTCATACGCATCGAGTGCTTGTTCGAGCAGTTCACGCCATGAATTATAATCAGCCGACAACATTATCACACCTTTGTTGGTTGTGATGTCAATATTCCGGTTTTCAATCTCATGCTCAATATACTCCATCAAATACTGAGCCAGCGGCTTCGGAGCAGGTAACTCGCATGCCAATGTGCCGTGTTCCGGCTTCACATCACGACCGTGTTGGGGGTCGGGGGGTGTGGCTTGGGCTTCGTTCCAGGGATTGACCAATGGGTTAGATATAGCCCTATTGTTTTTAATATTTGCCCAAGACCATTGGAATCTACCATGCACATGAAGCATAAATTTAATCTCCGTTATAGGTAATTCAGGGTGTCCAGTATCACGTAAGATTTTCTGTACTGCATTAGCTATATCTCGTTTCTGCTCAACTGGAAACATATCTCACCTCATTTCTTATTACCATACTTACGTTCCAGTGACTTCCGAGAAGCCACTACCTTCTCATATACCAGCTTAGCTATCCGCTCGGCATCTTTGATACCATACCCACCGATAAACTTAACAGCGAATATCTCTGCGAGTTCGTGGACCGGCTTAGTCAGTTTGTTGCTGCGTTTGCGGGTCATGTTAAGCACACCACCGGCAAAAATCGATTTTACTGGTTGTTAAAATAATTCGAGCTATCCTTCCAACTTTGCCTTTTTCTGTAGCTGCGTATCTGATAAAATCATCACGTAAATTATCTTCAAATCCATGAGCAGCTTCATCATCACCAGCAATTTCTTTAAGTGTTTCAACTTTCTGTTTCGCTTCGTTCACTGTCATCCCGCTCACCTCACTTTCCTAACTTAATATTAACCATATTCCAATACTGCCATTCCTGCCTTGTCTGCGGTATCGGCCCGATTTTGTATGGTGTTCGCATCAGGTGATTGTAATGGTATGTACCAATACAACCGATGGCATCTTCCATCTGTCTGAACCTGCTCATGTCCGGTTTATGCGTACTGGTGGAACAGCCAGCTATGAGCAGGCAGACTATACATAGTATTTGTTTCATATTACTTCGCCTTCCACAAACACCACGCTGTCACACCTGCTAAGCAGCCGATAGCCAACAACACTATCGCTGCACACGCTGCGAATCCTGCTATGTATTCGTATTCCATTTGATTACCACCTTTCAGCTTATATATGGACAATCAATTTTACGTCGCTCAGTATCAACAACACAACAGTCCTTACACTCGAAGTCCTCACACTC
>Ga0209977_10000653_pt1 | contig 13950 bp, 10 predicted proteins | sample SumtaG_2_FD_183113 | JGI IMG/M metagenome (GOLD analysis project Ga0209977, IMG submission 183113) | Deep subsurface microbial communities from Indian Ocean to uncover new lineages of life (NeLLi) - Sumatra_00607 metaG (SPAdes) (version 2) | ecosystem: Environmental > Aquatic > Marine > Oceanic... | reverse complement strand
CTACGAAACCAGGAGTGTAAGGTCCGAAGTTTCCATAGTATCTTACAGCTTCAATATCCGTACTAAATCCTACTATTGTTATTGACCTTCCATGAAAATTATCTCTGCAAATAATTATTTTTGCCTCATTTTTAGGAATTTTCTTTTTAATATAACCCCAAGCTCTCGCAACCTTTAGACCGGAGGAGACTGCTTCAGTTCCCGTGTTCATTGGAAGAGCCATTATTCCAGAATTGTTTGGATCGTTAATATGTGGTCCAACAACTTCGCACAATTTTTTTAAAAAGGGACCCATCATATCGTTATAGAACGCGCGAGATGTTAAAGTAACCTTATCTGCTTGTTCTTTTAAAGCTTTTATAATTTCTGGGTGACAATGCCCCGTATTTAGGGACGAATAGGCAGATAAACAATCTATATATTTTTTTCCTTCAGGGTCGTAAACCCATACGCCCTCCGCTTTTGAAATAACGACGGGAATTGGGTGGTAATTATGAGCGCAGTATTTATCATCCATTTCCATATAATCTTTTGAACTTGGCACGTAGTTTCACTATTCTTTTTTTATAAGGTTTTTAATATATATCTAAATTTACCTATATATAAAAATTTTTTAATTTTGGTTCAGCAAATCTTTTGGGAAAGCTGTGGGATAAATGAACCAAATATCAAGGTGTTTTTTAAGGAAAACTATTCAAATGATCATGATTTTATATATCGTAATCGAAAACCTTGATTTAAACAATTTAAAGTAATAAGTATTATGCAGAATAAAATCATTATCAATCTCATCATAGCAAATTTGCTATGGAGTTTTATTCCTGTTATAGTAATTGGTTTGTTCAACGAAGTTTCTGTTTTAATGGTTATTTTTCTAAGATTTTTATTATCAGGAGTTATTCTGTTTCTTCTTGCGATTTTATTGATATTTGTAAACAATAGATTCACTTCAAATAAAAAAATTCCATTTGAAGTTCTTAAAATTATTTATACTCATAAGAATAGAAGGTTTTTCAGGTTAAGGAACATCTATTATTTCGCTATAATGGGGTTTTTTGGCATCATAATGCAACTTATCTGGTATTTTATGGCTTTAAAAGTTACAGAAACTATTGCTTTAGCAATGATCGGATTTCAAGTTAGTATTATCCTTGTAGCTCTTTACGAACACGGAATCAAATCAGAGAAACTGGATATATTCAAAATACTATATCTCTTGTTGTTAGTTGTTTCAATAGGTATCATAATAAACGTAAAGAGTCAAGAAGCTGCTTTGCATGGAACCGGATTTTCGTTGATGGGGTTGATATACATTACATTCTTCACGTTAAGTCTCGTATTTTTTCAAATATCTATAAATAGAGATATTTATTCGAAACGTGAGCTAAAAATTGCTAATAAAAATCAATACTATAAGATTATCCGTCTCCTTATAAAAATATCAAGTACATTCTTAATAGGTGTAATATTCATGTTTCCGTTTCTTTTGATTTTTCAACTCCTTTTTCCAATTTCTGATTTAACTACTGAAACCGTTAAATTCTATGGTGAATTCCCGAATATGTTTACTATCCTAATGCGAGGGGACATAATCTTTTTGATAATTTTTTCTACAATACTTCCATTTCTGCTTGTATTTCTTACGAGCGTATATTGGAAACCTTATAATTTGACCTATAGCCAATGGAATAGTATCTTAACTCTAATAGAACCAATAGGTGCTTTGATTTTTGGTATAATTTTTGTTGGCGAGTATTTCCCGTTAGAATATTTATTGGTAGTATTCTTTTTATTAATCGTCTCAATTTTATTCCGGTACGCTCACGAACTGAAAAACATTGTCAATGCGTGTATTCTTTTAAACAACAATATTGGAAATTTAAAGAAATTACCAATGAAATTATTGAAATTTCAAGGAGTAATGAGCGTAGACACCTTAGCAGGAACACACGACCTCTTACTAAATGTTAAGAGCAGTTCCATAAAAGATTTTTATTATTTAGTAAATAAACAAATAAAAAAGTTAGACGAAGTTAAAAATATCAAAATACTTTTTGTTAATGAAATAAATAAATTAGAAACATAGATTATATGGTTGGAAATTATGACTATGAAGGCAATAACTTTATGTAAATTAGGGATGAGCGTAATAGAAAAGGTAATTGACGAATTAAAAGAGATTCCTCAAATCAAACGCGTAATGTCTTTAACTGGCGATTACGATGTGTTGATTGAAATTGTAGTGGATTCGTCCGAAGAGTTGTATAGTATTTTTGCTAAAAAAATTGACTTAATAGAAGGGATAATTGAGTCAAATACGCACGTAATAATGCGATCTTGGGAGAAATAGAGTGTACATTAGTTCGATTAAATGAACCACTACTTGGCCGTTGGATTAAATTTATTTGGAAGATATAATAATTTTATATCGGAAAATATAGCAAGTAATAATTATCCTACTTTCAATTGTTGCAAATACATCTCATGAGAAAATTTAAGGAATAGAAGAACTAAAAGCCATACCAGAAATTAAGAAAGTCATGTCTTTGACTTGAGACTACGATATATTGACTGAAATTGAAGTAGAAACATCCGAAGAATTATTCGATAATTTTTCTGAGAAAATAAATTTGATAGAAGGAATTTTTGCTTCAAATACTCATGTAATTATGAAAGCGTGGGAGAAATAAAATATAAAAGAAAAACAGTTTCTATAAAATAATTTAATAACCGATCAATTATTTTCGATCGAGAGGAGAATAGGTTCCATGAACGAAAAGCAATTATGCTATTTTTACGAAATAAAAATTAAACTAATAGATAGTTACAGTATACGATTTTTTTTATTGAATAAAATTTATATTATTATTGTTAGAAAATTTAATTTTCAAAACTTAATAAGGAAGTTAAAGAAATATGAATTCATTAGATCTAATTAAAATAATTGAAGATTAGCGTAAGATGTATGAGATAGCATCAATTATTATTTCAGCTGTTTTATTTATAGCAATAATGGCAATCTTTACAAATGAACGAATAGACTATATTTCTTTTACAATACTTTCAGCAGTTATTGCTTGTATTGTTGCAGCTATCACCTTTGGTGTTGGGTTTACAGAATTTATAACCTTTATCGAATTTGAACCGTTATTTTTTATAATCTGTATGCAAATTATTATTGCTATTATGGAAGAGCAAAAAATATTTAGGTGGGTCGTCTTAAAAACGATTCATTGGACGAAAGCTGATCATAGAAAATTCTTCTTTTTAATCTGTATTATGGCATGTATAACATCAGCATTTGTCTCTGATATCACAGTAGGGATTATTTTTGTACCCCTTGTTATACGAGCATGTAAAATCTTGAAAATTAATCCAGCACCTTATCTTTTTGGCCTAAGTTTTACGATTAATATCGGGTCCATTTATACTCCTTTTAGTTCATCTGAGAATATTCTTATAGCGAATGCTTTTTCACTTAATTTTGCTTACTTTATAGCTAATTTTTCTCTAATTGTTATTCCAACCCTAATTTATACCCTTTTCCTTGTAGATTTTACTATGCTTAGAAAACAGGACCCCCCTCCTGAAGATTATAAGAAAATTCTTCTTGATATCATGGATCCTAACATGATTATTGTTAATAAGAAGAAATTTGTCTTCATTTCAATAAATTTTATGTGTATAGTTATTGGACTCATCATTATCCCTGAAGCTTATATAGTTGCTGTTGTTGGTGCGGTTATAATGTGCCTTATAAATCGAAAAAAGTTTGCAGAAGTTCTTCTAAAAACTGATCTAAAGGTTATTACATTTTTTATAGGAATATTCCTCCTTATGGGTACAATGCAAATAAATGGAACTTTTATAATTATTGGTGATTTAATAGAAACCTTTATTTCGGATAATGATCTTATTGCTGCTATAACCGTTTTACTGATGATAAGCGTATTATCAGGTTTTTTAGCCCAAATTCCAACAGCTCTCGTATTTATCTCATTAATGGAAAATATTTATGGTATAGGGCAAGTTCCTAACCTTATTATTATGGCAATCATCCTTGGAATAAATATTGGCTCTAATTTTTTACCACAAGGAGCTGCATGTGATTTAATAACCTTAAATCTAGCAGAAAAAAATGGCGTATCAGATTTTAACTATAAATCATTGTTAAAATATGGTTCTGTGATAACTTCAATACATATTGGAGTTAGTATAATCTACTTAACTTTATTTTCATTACTTATTCCCTAGCTTTTAGTAGTGGAAAAACAATTGTTCTATTCAGTAATCAAGCATCGTAAATTAAATTATAAAATTTATATTTTGAAACTTAACTTTTAGGAAAACTTTAATTATAGCTATTGGTGGGGATTCCCTTATCCATCTAAGTAAAGAAGGAACTGTCGAGCAAATATTGGATAATTTAAGGATATAAATCAGTCTTTTGCTTTTCCAATTTTAAAACCCAACCGCTTGACCATCTTTTCGTGGATCGGAGGCTGCAAGATAACCATCTTCGAGTTTATATATGATTTGAGCGCCACCAAATTCGAAATAATGTCCATTATATACTTGATGACCCAATTTTCTTAAGTGTTCTTGCGTTTCTTTATTAAAACTACGTTCAAGATTAACTTTAAGTCCTTGCATTATTCGCCACCTTGGGGCATCGACCGACGCTTGTGGGTTCTGTCCGTACTCAAAGATTCTTACCATCATCTGAGCATGACCCTGAGGTTGCATGGACCCTCCCATCACTCCAAAACTCATTACTGGTTCTCCTTTTTTCGTGACAAATGCGGGAATGATCGTATGATACGGGCGCTTCTCCGGACCGACCTGATTTGGGTGTCCATTGATTAAAGTAAATCCGTTTCCCCTGTTTTGTAGGCTAATACCAGTCCCAGGTATCACAATACCTGAACCGAAACCCATATAATTCGATTGAATATACGATACCATCATACCTTCAGAATCAGCAGTAGCCAAATAAACGGTATCTCCCGTTTGAGGATTACCAAACTGAAACATCTGAGCCTTTTTTACGTTAATTAAGTTCGCTCGGTCTCTTAGATATTCAGTGCTAAGCAATAGGGAAGTGTCAAATTCCAAGAATTTTTTATCTGAAATATATCGATATGCGTCAGAAAAAGCTAGTTTCATCGCTTCTATCTGCAAATGGATTGACTTTGGAGAATCGGGGTTGAATTGACTAAGATCAAAATTTTTTAATATACCCAGTGCTATTAACGCAGCTAAGCCTTGATCGTTTGGAGGTAATTCGTGTAGAGTTAAACCTTTATAACCCATAGTTATTGGACTCTCCCATTTTACCTCGTGATTCTCTAGATCTTCAAGCGTTATCAATCCGCCAGTATTCATTGCATGGCTTACAATTTTTTTTGCTATTTTTCCACTATAAAAAGATTCTCCTTCCGTTTCTGCAATTTCTTTTAAGGTCTTTGCTTGATTCGGGTTTACAAATAATTCTCCTGGCTCGGGAGCCCTTCCATATGGGAGGAAAGTTTCGTGAAATTCCGGGAATTTTCTTTTTTTATACATAGTGGCCAATTGCTTCCACAATTTTGCGGTTATTGGCGACACTAAAAATCCTTTCTCAGCGTATTTTATTGCAGGTTCAAATAATTCTTTAAACTTCAATTGTCCGTATTTTTTTGAAAGCTCAACCCAAGCTGAAACTGCTCCTGGAATCGTGGCAGAATCCCATCCTAAAAGTGGCATTGATTTATAATGAGAAAAATGTTCAACTGTCCATGCTGCCGGAGATTTACCAGAAGCATTTAATCCTACTAATCTTTTTCCGTCCCATATGAGAGCAAAAGCGTCGCTTCCAATACCATTATTAACTGGTTCAACAACTGACAATGTTATAGCAGTTGCTATTGCTGCATCTACTGCATTCCCTCCTTTTTTGAGCATATTTAACCCCGCTTGAGAAGCAAGGGGTTGAGATGTAGATACTATATTTTTAGCTAATGTTGGCATTCGTCGAGAAGAATAAGGAAAATCCCAACTAAATTCTTTTAGCAAAATAAATTACACCATACTTTTTTTTTCAAATTTTTATAAATTTTTTCAAATGTTAGAATATTAATTGTATAATTTTAGGGGTTATATTATTAATAACAATACTTTTTTCAAAAATAGTGAAAAGAAAAATGAATGCGATCGAAATATTTTGCTAAACTTTACGATATTGACATTGATAGCACGATCTCTTATTTGAAAAAAAAAAGAATGTTAATTTGGAATGTCTTTTTTGTTGAAAACTATGAGGCTTCCGATTACGAGCGCGGCATTTATCGATGTTAACACAATTATGTCCCGAATATATAAATCTATATCCGCGTGTACGAGATAATCGATGGGATTGTAATAAAAAAACACCGTAAAATACTTCAAGTTTTCGATCGCTTCCATGTAAGAATAAAAACCATCGATAAAAAACATCGAAAAGAGCGCGATTATGCCTATTACCATTGCTTTCTTGGAATTAAGGAAAATTGTCGAGCCGAAAAAGGCAATCATAGATAAAGCACTTAAAAACAGGACAACTATAACATAAGTCCCCCACACGCGGTCCCAATAAAGGCCCTCGTCTATAAACATCTGAGAAGTTGCGATCCCTCCAGAGAGGATAAGAAATGCCAAAGCCATCATAATTGTTATAAACATATATAGCGAAACAATTTTGCTACCCAAAAACTTGGTTCGAGTTATTGGTTTTGACAAGGACAACTCGATAGTTTTTTCTTCGATCTCTTGCGATAGAAGCGAACTGGCAGAAAAAACCAAATATATCCCCGCGTACAACCAAATAAAGCCTAATACCTCCAAGGTAAGGAAACCATAAGGATTAGTCATGGCAACCAATCCCCCAAAAAAATCAAATAAATCTTCTGGGAACATAGCCATAAGAGATTCCATGGCTTCCAAATCGAACTCGTTTAATATATATGTAGTAAAAAGCCCAAACAATCCTATAATTCCCCCAAGAAGAATGGTCGCCCACTTTTTGTCTTTTAAATATTCTTTTACTATTGTTAGGAATTGACTCATCTAATCTATCAACCCCTCCGCGTTAATATTGTCCTTTTCTAAGGAACCAGCGCTGCTCGAACTTGTTTCGTAATATTTCATAAAAATATCCTCGAGGTCGGGACTTTGAACTTCTAAATCGCTTATGTTTCCGACTTGTCCTAGAACATCTATGATTTCGATTAGATTTTCGCGAGAAACTGTAAGAGAAACGCTCGTCTCGCTTGTTCTTAAGTTATCAACCATTCCGGTTGGGATTATAGAGTTAAATTTTTGAAGCTCCAAAGTAGTGGGAAATTCGATCGTAATTTCTTTTAAGGCGATTTTTTTCAAACTTTGAACGGAATCTGATTCCACAATCGTTCCTTCTCGAATAATACCAACGCGATGGGCAACCTTTTCGACTTCCCCGAGTAAATGAGAGCTTAAAAGAACCGTTGTGCCAAAATCTTTTTGCTGTTCGTAAAGAATTTTGTAATATTCGGCCGTAATAAAAGGATCCAAACCCGCGGTTGGCTCATCAACTATTAGTAGCTCAGTTTCTGGCGCAAAAGTAAGGACAATTCCGATCTTTTGCTTGTTCCCTTTGCTAAGTTCTTTCACTTTCCTGTCTAAAGTTAAGTCAATACGCTCTGCCAACTCCTCAATCTTTCTATTGGGTACAGGTTTGTTATACATCTTTAAAAGGAATTGAAGATTTTTTCGCACTGTTTTGTCTTCATAAAATCCCAATTCACCAGGTAAATATGCTGTTCTCCGTCGAATTTCGGTGCTATGTTTCTTCACATCCAATCCAAATACTTGAGCTTCTCCCGAAGTTCGTCGAATGAAGTCAAGTAAGACCCTAATTGTGGTGGTTTTCCCAGCTCCATTTGGTCCGAGCAGCCCAAAGATCTCGCCTTTATTTACCTCAAATGTTAAATTCTCAATTCCACGAGATTTCCCATAATATTTTGTGAGAGCTTTTGTCTTTATTACTACTTTTTCATCCATACGTCTAAAAGTTATATATAAAGATATAAATGTATCTCATTTAGATTTTCTATTATAAATTTCTTTCACAAAATAAGTTGCTACATTCTCCGAAAATGTATTAGGTCCAAAACCCGCATCAAAACCTAATTCTTTCGCAAGTTCATTCGAGATTCTTGGACCCCCGCAAATTAAAACAATTTTATCTCTAATATCTTCAGCTTCTAAGAGGTCCACTAAGTTAGTGAGGTTCTTTACATGAATATCTTTCTGAGTAACAGTTTGAGACACCAGTAACACGTCAGCTTTTAAATCGATTGCTTTTTTAACGAATTCTTCATTTGTTACTTGACTTCCAAAATTATATGCTTCAATCATTTCATATCGCTCTAGGCCATAATGACCTGCAAATCCCTTCATGTTTATAATTGCATCGATTCCTACTGTATGTGCGTCAGTTCCAGTCGTAGCGCCAATAACAACCAATTTTCGTTTTATTTGTGTTTTTATATAGTCATTAATTTCTTCCATAGTGAGTGCTTCAATGTCTATGGATTCCACTTTTATTTCTGTATAGTTAATAGAATGTTTAAAGCTCCCGTATAACACAAAATATGTAAAATCCTTATCTAACGATACATGATAAACAACTGAAGGATTTTCTAATCCCATCTTCTTAGCTATTTCTAACGCAGCAAAAGTAGCTTTTTCTCCATCATCTACAGTAAGAGTAAAACTAACTTGAACTTTCCCGTCATTCATTGTATCTCCATAAGGTTTTATTCGAGTTAGATCTAAATTCTTATCGAACTCTTGCTCTTCAGTAGAATAATGTCCTCCACCCATTTAGTTTTCGCCTCCCAAGTTTAATTCTATTGACATGTATTCTAAGAACGGATTAAAATATTCTTTATCTTTATGAATTACTCCATCCAATCCCTTCCCCCCATCAATCTGTCTTTTGATCCCAGCAAAAATCCCTTTCTCAATGGTCTTAAATAGTCCTTCCTTTTCAATTTTAGTCAAAAGTTCAAGGGCTTTATTTACTACTTCGTTTGCACGTTGTTGCATTATCCCTCCTTCTTTAAACATGATCTCGTTTCCTAAATCTTTCATATTTTTAAAAATATAACGCGCATTTTCAATGGATAAAGCCCGATCTGACATGAATGGAGTGTGAATTGCTTCCGTTAACATCCCAAGTAAGTGAATCCTCTGATTTGTAAGAATCGTAATGATGTTGAATAAAGCATCTTGAACGTGACCTTTAAAAATGTTTCCCGTCATATATTTTGTCGGGGGCATGTATTTTAACGGAGCATTAGGAAAAATTTCTCGTGCCATTTGCGCTTGTGCAAGTTCGTAAACGAATCCATTTTCCAACTCAGGGTTCATTTCAAACGCATGTCCTAAACCCATTTGCTCTTCACTTAAACCTGCTAATTTCGCAAATTGTTCATTAATGAATTGTGATGCTAGCACTGTATGAGCTGCATCATAAGCGTCATCAGTAGTAAGATAATTGTCCTCCCCCGTATTAATGATTACTCCCGCAAATGCATTAATCATCCTTGAGAAATATTGATCAATTATCGTTCTTTGCATATTTATATCTCTAAATAAAATTCCGTATAACGCGTCGTTTAACATCATATCTACTCTTTCAAATGCTCCCATGGCAGCAATTTCTGGCATGCAAAGTCCTGAACAATAGTTAGTAAGTCTAATATATCTACCTTCTTCCTCACTGACCTTATCTAAAGCTGACCTCATGAGATGAAAATTTTCTTGTGTTGCATATGTCCCTCCAAATCCTTCAGTTGTGCTACCATAAGGGACATAATCTAATAAACTTTGTCCCGTAGAGCGTATGACAGCTATAACATCAGCACCTTGTCTTGCAGCCGCTTGAGCTTGGATTATATCTTCAAAAATGTTCCCTGTGGCAACAATTATATAGATTAGAGGTTCAACTTTTTCTCCGTATTTCTTAATTAATTCTTCTCTTTTTTGTTTGTTTCGTCTAATTATATCTATATTCTTCTGTATTATTGATGTTAATGCCTCTTTTATCTCAGATAAGCTCCCCCTTGGAAAATCTGTGATGATTAATTGACCTTGACTGATTTTTTCTGCGATATTTTGGGGTGATAAATTTTTGTGTATAATCGCGTTCCCAAGGTACAATGCAACACCCTTATTTATTTGTCCTGTTTTTATGATATGATCAACTACAACGTTGGGTAGAGGAACTCCAAATTCATCAGTTCCATCAATCCCTAATAATCGACATATAGTTCTTTCAATTGAAGTTGTGGTATGATTATTTATAAATATTTGAGTATCATTAGCAATTATTCTGGCTATGTTTCTGGCTTTTTTGACTAATTCAAAATTCAAATTTAGCTTGCTTTTTGCTTTCAATGTTATTATAACCTCTAAAGGAAATTAACTTTTTTAAAATTTATATTTCATTTAGTAATTCAAACAAATTATACTTTAGTATTTACTCGGTCCAAGATCATAAATCGGAATAGCGACTCCTCTTTTTAATTCGTTTAAGAACTTAGATTTATCAAATTTATAACCTAAAGGCGAAGTTGGATTGATTGTGACGACAATAATTTTAATTTTATTTAAAACTTTTATGACTCCACCTTTTTTAGAATATTTTTCAAATGTGGTTTTATTTAAAAACAATTTTGTTGCATCAGGGACCAAAATTTTAATATTTCTATAAAGATCTGATTTTTTCATAAACTCTTCAAGGAATTTATCCGTGATTGCTCCGTTAATTACAAGAATTTTAGATTTATTCGTCATAAAATTTAAAATTTCGTCTGCAGAATCCAAAGCTGTTAATAGTTCTAACATTATAACTGAATAGTCTTCATTAATGATTCCAACTTTTGCCTTGGATATGATATTTTTTGCTAAATTAATTATTTGAAAATTTTCTTCATTTTCTAAGGATATTAAATTCATCGTATGATGCGTTATATCAATAACTTCTTGCATTTTCTTAGATACAGAGGCTCCAGTAGAAAGGATTGTCGCTTCTGATACGAGAGGCGAAGCATAAGATCTGCGATCAAATGCACCATCAATTAGTATCAAATTACTACCTAAATTTAACAATTCTTTACATACAGATGTTAATTCTGAGTTAATAGAAGGTCCTGCCAATTCAATATAACCATTTGATATAACTCTTGCAATAACGATTTTTCCCATTGGAGTGTTGATTCCAGTTGTCTTTATGATCTCAATTTTAACTTCACTGTTTTTAATACTATGAGTAGCTGTAGCTATTAATACCCCTGATTCGACAAATATGCGTGGTTTAGGTAAAGTCGTGATAGCATCATATTTTTCACCATCTCGCCCAATAGAAGTAAGTCCTAAGATATATTTTCCTTTTAAAGCTTGAATAATGTGATTTAATGTAGTAGTTTTACTAACATTCTTAGCAAGTCCTATAATTGAGATTATTTTATAATCTTTTATTTTTTCTTGGATGAAATTAGCAAATTCCATTTTAATGAGAGTATCAAATGTTTTTATATGATCTAATAAGAAGGAATAATAAATTAAGATAACTTTAATTATCTACTAAATGATTCATCATTTCTTATTCTAAATACAAGATATTTATTTGGATAGATTTCTTTTTCTAACATTTCTTTCCAAATCATCGGGTTCAATAGTCATCTTTTGACCGCTTAATAATGCTGAAACCCCTATTTGTTTTTCGCAATCTTCGCAATGACATTCCGGTATGTAATTAGTTGGTTCCTCGTATGTCGTAATTACGCCCTCAAAATTTCTTAAGACAACTCTTGAATTTCCTTGTGAGATTGTGTAATCAGGCATTACAGGAATTTTCCCTCCTCCACCCGGAGCATCAACAACAAATGTGGGAACACATAAGCCCGATGTATGTCCTCTTAAACCCTCGATAATTTCAATTCCTTGTGCAACACTTGTCCTGAAATGCCCTAATCCTACGGATAAATCGCATTGGTAAATATAATACGGACGAACTCTAATTTTTACTAGCTCATGGACTAACTTCTTCATTACATGTATACAGTCGTTTACACCCCTTAATAACACTGATTGGTTTCCGAGGGGAATGCCTGCATTTGCTAACATTTCACAAGCCTTCTTAGAATCTTCAGTTATTTCGTTCGGATGGTTGAAGTGAGTGTTAAACCATATCGGATGATATTGCTGAAGCATCTCGCATAAATCAGGGGTAATTCTTTGTGGCATAACAACCGGACTTCTAGAACCTAATCGAACGATTTCCACATGCGAGATTTCCTTTAGCTTTATCAGGATGTCCTCTAATAATTTATCTGAGATAAGCATTGCATCGCCTCCTGATAATAAGACATCCCTAATTGAGGGAGTTTCCTGGATATAGTCAATACATTTATCTATCTGATCCTTTGGAGGTGCTTTATCGTGATGACCCGCAAATCTCCTTCGAGTGCAGTGCCTACAGTACATAGAACAATTTTCCGTGACCAGAAATAAAACTCGATCCGGGTACCTATGAGTTAACCCGGGAGTGGGACTATCGACATCTTCGTGAAGCGGATCTTCTAAATCAGCAGTAGATCTATGGAGTTCATGGATTGTAGGGATTGCTTGTTTGCGAATTGGATCGTAAGGATCGTGAGGATCGATTAACGACAAATAATAAGGTGTAATTGCCATTCGCAATTCTTTTAAGATTTTTGGGTCGTCCTCCTCTTTAGTTAGTGGAATATATTGTTTAAGGTCTTCTAAATTGTTTATTCTATTCTTAAATTGCCAGCGCCAATTATTCCATTCTTCGTCGCTTACTTCGTTAAATAATTCTTTTCTTCTATTTACTCTCATAACAATTTACTTTACTTATTTAATTATCTTCATATTCTAAATTATTTTACATATTTTTCTTCAAATATTTTTCGTAATTTTTCAGACTCTCGTAACTCATCTAAAGCTATTTGAGCATGTCCTTTGGTATAACCATTCCCAATTATCATCGTGACATCTTTTCCGACACCTTCAGCACCTAATGCGGCTTTGGTAAAACTAGTAGCCATAGAAAAGAAATACACGATCCCCCCATCTTTAACGGGTAAAATACTTGACATTTCTGTGTTCGGTATACTTAGACAGTTAATGGAAATGTCAACTTCATTTCCATCGTTAACAGTAAATGTCTTTTCTAAGACATCCAGCGGTTTAAGGATGTCAGCAATAATCACTTCATGACAAAAATCTGTTTTCTTAAGGAACTCAGCTCTTTTCTCATTTCTAGCTTGCCCTATTACTTTACCGTTTGGTCCAACAATACTTTTTGCTATAAAAGAGCACATTAATCCAGATTTTCCAGTTGCTCCAAGTATTAAAACAGAGTTTCCCGGTTTAACAATCTTTTTTGTTTGAGCCGGAGCACCTGCTACATCAAGAGCAGCTAAGGCCAATTTATCGTCCATATCTTTTGGGATTTTAGCATAAATTCCGCTTTCAAAAAGTATGGCTTTACCTTCAATTTCGACTCGATCTATATCTGGTTTGATATCTAAAATTTTTTCAATCTTAAGTGGTGTTAAAGAAAGAGAAACTAACGTAGCAATTTTGTCTCCTTTTTGTAAATCGATTTTTTCCGTTAAATCTGGTCCTATTTTTTCTACTTTACCAATTAACATTCCACCTGAACCAGTAACTGGATTTTGCATTTTTCCCCTTTCTTGAACAATTTCCATTATTTTTGCTTTTATATTTTCTATATCTCCTCCCGCTTCTTCTTTAAGTTGAGTAAAGCTTGCGGAGTCAATATTCAAATAATCGACATCTATTAATATTTCGTTGTCGAATATGGTCGTATCGTTGGATATTTTAAAAGCAGGTTGAGGA
>Ga0209977_10000652_pt1 | contig 13950 bp, 10 predicted proteins | sample SumtaG_2_FD_183113 | JGI IMG/M metagenome (GOLD analysis project Ga0209977, IMG submission 183113) | Deep subsurface microbial communities from Indian Ocean to uncover new lineages of life (NeLLi) - Sumatra_00607 metaG (SPAdes) (version 2) | ecosystem: Environmental > Aquatic > Marine > Oceanic... | reverse complement strand
CAGCTATATCCCCATATTTTTCAATACTAAGGTAAAAAAAATAAAAAAATACAGAAATTTACTAATTTCTGAAATTGGAAATACATTTATAAATATAATAAATACATTATATTTATATTTGTGATATTAGATGTAGATGGACCTTGGATCAGCGTATGCAGCTTCTTTTTCATTTTCATGACCAGCAATACGACCTTTCCAATCGAGAGCGTTTTTCAAGCTACTTTGGACATAATTACCAACCCTGACTTCATAGAAATTAGCTTTTTGTTCCATTGCAATATCATTCATCCAACTAGGAAGAGTTGAAAGAGATGTATTGTAAAGTTTAGGATATCCAGCAGACAAAAGAAGGTGATCAGCCAAAACACGAACATAATTTTTAGAGTCTTCGATTCCTAGATCTTCAATGGACTCGGGCAATACTTCATCAACGAAACCAAATTCTAATTCAACTGCGGTATTTACTAATGTATGTGCTTCGTCAACTGGTAATAATCCTGCACGTTTATGACGAAGAATACCATTATCACGGTGCATATTTTCATCTTTTGATATTTGTTCATTTGCAAAAATAATATTCTGAAATATACCTTTTGATCTAAAATAAAAGATAAATAAGAATGATGATGTAAAGAAAATACCTTCACCACATGCTAGAACTAGCAATCTATGGGACAGTGATTTATCGGATCCAATATTTTCATCAAGCCATTCTGCTTTATTTCGTACACAAGGTAAATTATTAACAGATTCAAACATTTTATTTCGTTCAGTAGGATCTACAATCAATGTATTGATTATCAAAGAATAAGTTTCAGCATGTACGAATTCGATAAACATTTGAGCTAAATAAAATCCTTGTTCTTCTAGAGTTGAGCATTCAAGTAGGAATCTAAGTGCAATATTATCAACAACAACTCCATCTGTAGCTGCAAAGAAACATAATACTAAATCTAACATTTTTTTAAGAGCTTTGTTTTGTTTCATAATTTGGAGATTATCAGATTTTTCGGAAAGGGCCTGATAATCCTTTAAATCTTTTGTAAATTCCAATTCATTTGATGACCAAAGTGCAATCTCCTGTGTTTTATACAATTTGTATCCAACTTCATCTTGTATGGGAAAGAGACCATATCTTTTGGCATAGTCCTTGTTTTTATATTTACCAATTAATTTTTCAACAAGTCCTTGTGAATCAGTCATAGTTTATTATAATTTTATTTAATGAAAAAATACAATTATATGATCATTTTTTATAAAAAATCTAGTAAATTTCTGATGTATGGGTCATGGTCCATTATTAATTGGCTGTACTAATATACTAGGTTGAATACCGTGATTGAGTGGTCTTATAGTTTGATATATAGGATTAAAATTAGTTGGCATACCAGCAACTGTATTCATTCCAACATTACCAAGTGGAACACGCGTACTATTCATTGATATATAATTCATTTTATCAGCTGGAAATACAGGAGCATAAGAAGGTGATACTGATATTTTTGGATTAATCTTCAATGATTTCTGTATAATAATATTTGTTGACTTCTTTGGCATGATTACCTTAACTAATTCATTTGAAAGAACACTGTGATTACGCAGATATTTATCTAAAAGATCATATAATGTAGGAGTGTTTACATTTGATCTTATATCAGTTGAAATAACAAATTCAGAACTAAAATAATAGTCAAATAATTCATATATTTGATCAGAATTTAAATGAAGCCGGAATAGATCTATACTCTCATATAGTGTTGGTCTGTATATCTGATAATTCATTACAATAGTAATCATTGATAACTCAAATTTTTCAACGTCTTTTATTGCTTGATTTGTTTTAAAATCATTACCAACAAATTTATGATATGAATGTACTTGTCTCATAGTTGTATAGTATTTAAGGGAAATATAAAAACATGCTACAGCTCTGAGTTCAGATTCAAATTTAGTATGGTATGGACCTCTGTAAGATCCATCTTCCAACATGATTCCATTTGGTGCTATATTTTTATGATAGATGCCATTTTTATGTAAATAAACAAGATATCGATCAAACATATCAAGTGACATGAAAATCATCCTATCTTTATAATTATGAAAATCTTTCCTCTTGTTAATTATAGATTTTAATATCGACATAGCCCATACACGTTCAATAGTATTTACTGTTTCGTATTTTATTTGCTTAGGATCAATTAAATCAGAAGGTGTTGTTGTAAGTGGAAATCTATTTCTAACTTGATTGATATATTGTCTAAATCCATCGAAAAATTTATGATCCAATGCCTTTGTCGCTGTATATCTTTTTTTTGGATCAAACTTAAGACATTTATGTAATAAATCAAGGTAATCATTATATTTTCCATACCTATCAGCATTAAATGATAATATATTATTTGTACTTAAATTAATGAGTGAATCATAGGTCGGTCTACGTTTAGAATACATATAATAATTAAGTTTAATACTATTATTTCCACTATCCAATGAATTTATTAATTCTTGTGATGGAACCTCTGGGATAATTTCCATCAATTTATTTATCAATACTACAGTGTTATCTCGTTTATCTATATTGTATAATAATGCCTTTCTTGAAATCATTTCAAACATTATACATCCTACTGACCAAATGTCTACTTTAGCATCATATTTATTGTTTCCAAATATAATTTCTGGAGCTCTATACCATGCAGTCATTACCCTTAAATTATTACTTGGTGTAATACTAAAAAATTTCGACATCCCAAAATCGCATATTTTTAACACTCTATTTACACCTTGACGAATCCACAACAAATTATTTGGTTTTAAATCCCTGTGAATAATCCCCCTAGAGTGCATATATTCAACCCCTAACAATAATTGACACATTGCCATCTTAAGATACGAATATGATGTTTTCCCTCCATGTATTAATGTATGCCCATCATACGCACCATTTTCAAATATAAAATGTAGACTGTCTACTCTCAATCGTTTATCATCATTATGTTGAATATTGATGTTTGGTTTAATTGGATTACCAAGTGATATACTTTCTAACCTTACAATGCACGGATGATCTCGTAACCTTGTAAGGATATCTAATTCCCTGATAGATCCCAAAAATGATGTTTGTTTTGGTATTAAATTCCTTTTAACCGCTAATTTTTGATTTGCATTTGTAATTTTTGCAAGTATAACTGATCCATATGATCCAGTCCCAATCTTATTAATACCCTCTAGTGTATAGGGGTGCCATATTGGCAATTTTGGTGTCGTCATCCAAAAAATTAGCTATTATAATACAAAAATATTTATGATTAAATTATTATATATTTTTTTAATCATTTTTTTATTACATTTTTTCAGAAATTAGTAAATTTCTGTAACCAATATTTATTATCTTTCTGCCGCTTCTCTTTTTATCGTATAATCATCAATGATTTTAGTAATCTTATTTTCAAAATTATGTACATTGTACACATGTTTGTATACAGAATATCCTTCTTTCCATGGTACATTTCTTTTTTCATTTCTTTTATTCACATAATTATGGAAATCCGAAATCCAAATAAACATACCTACATTTCTATTGTCATACATTTTACTAATATATGCAGAACCTGTATTTTCACTTACATATTCAGTTGCGTGATCTCTACATGTTGGACACGGAATATGCTTACTCATTTCACGTACAAACATCATAAACTCCTTTATTTCTATGTTAGATTTGGATGCATATGCAGTTAAATGAAGTATCCACCAAGCTCCAGGTCCAAATACTTCCGGATCCCCGGGTATTGTGTAATGATGATGTTCTGGATTTGGTGATGAATATGCTTTTAATACGTGCGTCCATGTTCTTATATTTTCCCCCTTTCTACGATTCACATCATTGTGGAATGCAACCATCCATACGAATGCTCCTACAAAACGACCTTTGTACATCTTATTCATATATTTAGAACCGTCATTATTCTCAATATACTTGATGGCATTCCTTCTACATGTTTTACATGGAATATTTGAGACGACTATGTGCAAAAACCTCTTAAATTCATGGAATTTTTCGACTGTATCAGTTAAATATGCCTTCAGATGAATTAACCACCAGGCACCAGGTCCAAATACTAGTGGACTTCCTGGAATTAAATGATGGTGATGGACGGAAATTTTGTCCATTATTTTATTTTTCTAATTTATTTTTTTACTTTTTAAATTTTTCCAAAAATTTAAAATTTTTGAATTTTTCTTCTTGCTCATTTTTTAGGTCTTGCTCATTTTTTAGGTCTTGCTCATTTTTTAGGTCTTGCTCATTTTTTAGGTCTTGCTCATTTTTTCGGTCTTGCTTAATTTTTCATTATTTTGTTATTGGATTTTCGATTCTTTGCTTTAAAAAATAAACTATGATTAGTGAGCATCCAATGACAAATAAAGTTATTAGTAGTATGATGAATGAATAATTCAAACATTTTTTATTTGGTTCAGAAAACCTGGAATCATGAAATGGAAATAAACATCTGTAAAATGTATAATATAAAAATCCATCATCCACTCTATCGTTGGCTGGATCATATTTATCATATATATTATTATCATTTTTAAGTATTGGCGTAGATTCATTGTTTTTATTGAGTATTGGAGTAGATTCATTGTTTTCATTAGAATATTCTGTTTCCTCCCCGGAAGAATATGGATATGGATATGGTACCCTACCTTCTATGACATCATCAGAATCATATATAAATTGTCTGGAATCCATTTTTATATGATTTTTTTGTTTTTTAAGCTGTTTTGTTAAATTCTCGGTACTAACATTCCATGTTTTATTTTAATTGTCGAATATTTATATTAATTTTATTAATATCATATCCATTATTTATTGCTACTGATTTTATCAGAGGTATATAAGATCTATCTAGTACAGGGTTCCGCGATAGAATCCAAAATTGTCCAGGTGATCCCACTAATGATATATTTATGTAATCTGTATATAAAACATTATACTCACCATCATTATCAAATGGTAGATCTATTCCATTATATGTATATTTATTAAATTGTATTTTAAAATTACCATTATTGTTTATAGGCACTGCTACTCCAGTTGCAATGCTTACTGGACGAGTATTTTTATAACAAATATTTGATATATTAATACTATTTCTATTATATGTATAATCAGCGGTTGAAAGATCACAGTCAATTTGGAACTTAAACGGGATTTTTCCAATTTCCCACCATCTGCCAAGGTACCTAACGATGTCAAAATTTTGCATTAAATTAAAATCTAATTATATAGATCACCTTTTTTGACAAAAAATTAAATTAATTTATTTTTTTGCAGCGTTAGCTCGATTTTTCTAATTTTCAGCGTTAGCAGCGTTAGCTCGATTATATATAGATTCAAATATTTTATACATTGATTGATCAAATGGTAATGGCCATCCATTTTTTATCATCCATGATACCATTTGACTATGATTATATTTCATACCGATATATACATCATTCTTAGTTTTATTTATATTTTCTTTATTATTAATCCATTGTAATAATTCAATATTACCACTTAATAGGATAGATTCATATATATTTTTATTATATCCATCATAATATTTCTTAAATAATTCATTTCTATGGTGTTTTATTGCCAATAATATTCGTATGGGTAAATTTATCCATAATATCTCATTTTTTATAACCCAATCAAATATATCTTTACTCATATCATCAATTTCAGTATTTAAAATAAGACCAGAGTGAGGAATATTATTTTGATCTAACCATTTCAATGAATTTATGTTATTTTTTGAAATTGCTCTAGAATACAAAATTTTGCTGTGGTGATATATTGTTTTTTTATCAATATGATTAATTAATATATTTAATGTATCAATATTACCAGCTGCAATGGCTCCACGAAGACCAAATATTATACCTGTACCATTTTTCAATATTGCATCCACCTTGTTATAATAACCTAAATATTCCATTGTATGATCGTGAGGATGTAATTCTTTATTAATTGCCCAATTTATAATTTCATCATTATTATACTCACATGCATATATGTAAATTTTATCTGTAATATTATTTAATCTATATTTCAACGGTAATATCCTAATAAATTCTTCTAGATAATCAATATTACCAAATTCAATTATATCTCTTAGTACATCATAAATATATATAAATGATTCTCCAAATTTGTCTAAAAACCACAAATAATAATCTATCGATTTGTTCGCTTCATATGCTCTTTTAGATATTTCTTCAAATTGATAATATAGTCTATTATTGACTTTGATTTCTCTTTGTAATTTCGATGATAACAACAGAATACATATTTTCATTTCATCTGATTCAATATTATTAATATCATCAACTGTAAATTCTTGATACATTTTATATTTATTTATGCCCGGAATATGTCCGCCTTTATGTGATAAAATTTTATCTAATTCCATATTTTGTTTTTTTTGCAAATTTTAATAAAAAATATCATTTTTTCATATTAATTAGTATAATTATTACACATTAATATGAAAAAATGATATTTTTATTAAAATTTGCAAAAAAACAAAATATATAAAATATGACAAGTATTTTTTCTAATTTTTCGATACTCAAAGGTTCATATCTTAAAGCTGGTAGATATGAATTAGGTGAAGGCACTGATGAATCATCAATAATACTATGGAATGAAAAAGGGCCAGTTCCATTTGATGTAATATCTGTTGATAATAGTTATCAAAAAATACGAGTTTATATGGATCATAATGAAAGATATTATGAAGGAACATTATATAAATTATCTGAAAAATCTGTAGTTATTAAAGTGGATGGTAAAAAAATAATCTTAAAGGACTATCATAAAATCGAATATATGGATTCTGATAATGTAATTATTGTTCCTATACCTACTGATTACATGTATTTATCATATTCAGTCCGGTGGAATCCTTCATATAAATTATTTCTTGAAAAACAAACTGGTAAAGTAGGCACACTATTACTTTTTGGTCATATTTATTCTGATGTTGAATTACAAGAAATTAAAAATGTTAGATTAATATATAATCATAGTACACATATACAACCAAAACAAATGAAGATTGATGATATGATTTCTCAAAGTACGGGTGGTATTGCTAATGATGAAATAATTGACTATACTATTCAAGAACCATTAGTTTTTAAAGGTAATATGAAAACAATACCATTGCAATCATCATTTGTAATTATTGATAAGGTGTATATCCATGAATTTGGACAGAGAGGGACTTTTTTCGGATATAGATATGAAACAGAAAATGTAATGCCTAGTGCAAATGTACTGATATATGAAGATAATAAACTTGTATCAAAATCATATTTAGATCCAAAAATAGGATCTAATATATTGAAAGTATCTACTTCATCAAAAGTACAAGTGGAAGAAGAAATAACAAAAAAAGATGAAAAAGAAAATAAAATTGAAATTATATCAATAGATACAACTATACATAATACTTCGGGTGATGAAATACATTTAATATCAAAATATTACACTAATTATAAAAAAATAATTTCCCCAATGCAAGATAATATGAAGATACACAACAATTATGTCGAATATCATTTTAAAATTTTTAATAAACTAACTAAATTAAAAATACAATTAAAATTACAATAATTTACTGAAACGATGAGGTAAATATCATGCCTAGCTCAAATTACATCTATCATTAATGCATTCTGAATTACTTTCACATTGAGAATCATCACAACAAGGAATAAAAGACAGTGTTGAAATTTTACATCTATAATCATCACATATATAACCTGGATCACATGGATGGCTAGCATTACATCTACTATTTAATCCTCTCTTTACATCAGTACATATACCATTACTACATGATCCAGCTGAATCAACACAATCAGATCTTTGTGTACATACACCTCCAATTGGAACTAAACATTTACCTGAATCTACCACTAATCCATCTTCACAAGGCGGTAATCCTCCAATTCCAGATAATGGAATATCTATACATTTACATCTATAACATGCTGTAGCTTCCATTACACAATCTTGAACTAAAGAACAATCACCTCCTACTGGGGCTAAACATACATTATTTGTACAAATTAATCCACTTTGACACTCAGATGTAGACTTACACTCTGATCTTGCTGGAAGATTATTTGTTGTTAATAAATTTAATCCATCATTAATTTCACTATATTTAATAAGTATAAATATTATAACAATAATGATTACAAATATGATTAAGATGAAAAATATCCAAAAAATCATGTTATTTCATTTTATAACATTTCAGAAATTAGTAAATTTCTGTGTTTTTTTATTTTTTTAAATAAAATGAAATTGGGAATATATTATGAATAATATAATTTATATTTATATATTTCTAATTATACTAGTTATTATCGGAATTATTATATTTATATCTTGGATATCATCTTTTAATCCATTTTGTTTTGGTCCACTTAATGGATCAGCAATATGTGAAGTCTTTGGTGGAATAATAGGTGGTGGTACAACAAATGGAAGTGATCAAGGAGGGTCATGTAATATTGATACTGATTGCAAAGGATGGAAAGCACTAGGATCTATTGCTTGTTGTGGTAATAGGTGTGTAACAAAAGATTCAGCATCTGAAACATGTCCTCAATATTGTGAACGTCATCCTGAAGCTAAATGTGGTACTAAAATTGGTGGAAAATGTTCATTTGATTCTGATTGTAATGGATGGACAGTTGGAGGAAAAATAGCATGTTGCAATAATGTTTGTGTTGATAAAAATACAAGTGTTGAAACATGCCAAGTTTTTTGTTCAAGTGAACCACAACAATGTGGACTTCCATCAGGTAAACAATGGTGTGTCATTGATTCTGACTGTCCTAATTGGACAGTCTTTGGTAGAATTGCATGTTGTAAGAATAGATGTGTAACTAAAGATACATCAGTTGAATCATGTGGAGTTTTTTGTGAACGTAATCCTAATATGTGTAAAAATACATGAATGAGACTTAAAATATGAGACTTAAAATATGAGACTTAAAATATGAGACTTAAAATATGAGACTTAAAATATGAGAGTAATAATAAAATGGAGAAATTAATTCAATATAATTTTATGGACTGACTATTTTTGGAACACCTGGTTCATCTATACATTGGAGTATGTATCCATTGATTGTTTGTTTTTTTATTAATCTTTTATTTGCGGAATGGAGTTTTTTATGACAAGTATCACATAAACCAATTAAATTAGATTGATGATTTTTATGAATATCATCTATATATCCATTTATATCAGCTTTATGTTGTTCATTGCTATGATGAGTAACTACATTTTCGACAGAACCACACATTTCACATTTATTTATATATTTATTTTTATTATAATTTGATTTTTTTGTAGATATAATATCTGATATAATATCTTTTGATTCACCTATACCTCTTGCTAATTGAATAAAATCGGATGGTAGATGTAGTGATTCTGCCACGTCAATTCCATAAAAATCACTTCCTGATCCATCAATTAATTTACGATCATATACAAGTACATCCATATCTTTATCATAATGAACTGATAAATGCGAAATTCTAAGTTCATTAGTCTTCATTTCAATTAATTCGTTATATCTCATCAGCTCATGTAAATGTGTTGAAAAAATAAAAGATGATTTTCTCTTTATTAATGTTTGTAGTGTTGCTAGTGTTAATTTAATTGCCGAATTATTCTCTGTTCCACGGCTCAATTCATCCCCTAGTACTAATGTAGATTCATCAGCTGATCTCAATATAGTACATAATTCCAACATTTCTACAACAAATGATGATTGACCCTTAGACATGTCGTCATTTCCACTCAATCTAGTTATAATTTTTTTAAAAGGTGAATATGTACATTGACCTGCTGTATAACAACCGGCCTGTGCCATAATTATATTTACACCAATAGCTTTAGCAAGTGTTGATTTACCACATGAATTTGTACCATATAATAAACATCCGTATGGGGAAATACTTGATTCACTGTCGTGATAATTTATTTTATCTCCTAATCCAAGGCTTATGTCATTTGGGATATATTCATTGAAAATTAGTTTTTCAGAAATCGGATGACGTAAATTTTTAAAATCAAAATAACTTTTGCAGCTTGTATTAATTATTGGTTTATAATATCTATTTTCAATGGATGTCTTTGCATTACTAACAATAAAATCTACCTTTGAAACAAAATCAACCAAATAATCGTAATAATCAAAATTAAGGAAATATACTATCACTTTACGATATATTTCCCATATTTTCAGGAAATACTCCCTGATATTTTTCCCAAGCTCATCTATATATGTATCTATGTAATTAGAACAAATTTGTGATTTTGATGATTTAGTAGCAATATAAATTTGACCACACAATTTTGTATTTACTACTCCTTCGTTTTGTGATGATTTAATTTGAGTACCAATTGATTTGGTACATTCAATAAATATATCTTCTCTATACCCTTTTACATTTTTTAATTTCTTTTTCTCAAGTTTTATATACGATTTCGATGTTTTTTTACTAGCAAGTGTCTTCAGATGTTCAATTATCGAATTAAGTGTATCCCTATAAAATTTTATGTTTTCTTCATATTTTTTTAACAAACTAAAGAAATTATCATCTTCTCGCACATGTGTTATTGTTTGATCTATCGACCAATCTAGAGTTATACATTGTTCATTATTTATTGATGAAAGAATACATTTTGATAATGTGTCCATATTCAAATTATTTGTTATATATGAATAACACCTAATCATATTTAATAGTTTTCCTCTATCCAACAATTTTGTCATATTTTGTAAATTCGAGACATCTATTATTTCATAGATTTTCTGTATACTCAAGTATGATTTCATTAAAAATGTAAATTCTCTTGGCGTGATTGTATATAGCCTCATTTTTCTATGTAATTTAGATAAATCTTTAATGGTTTTTAATATTTTTTGCATCTTCGTTATTTGTGCTGGATTATTTATCATTTCTTCAATACAGTCATATGACTGATTCAATTCATCAACATCTATAATCGGATTTAAAATTCTCGATCTTAATAACCTTGATCCCATTGGTGTTTTTGTTTTGTCAAGTAGTGGTATTAATGAAACTATTTCTTTTGTAGACTTATTATCAATTAAATCTAATTGTTCTATAGCATTATGTGCTAATATTAGATGTTTATCTTCATCCAACCATTTTATTTTTGGCTTATCTAGTAACTGTACTATCTTTTTATTATGTTTAATCGCTTCATTTATTAAAAGAATATAGCTGGTTCTTCCATAATTCATCCTTTCAATTCCAAATTCATCCAAAATTAGATTATTATTGTTAGAATAAAATAGTCTATTGAAATATTCAATATGGTATTTTGATTTACAAAAATCCCCCGGTACCTCATTTGTATAATATAAAACGTGCGGTATTTTATCTAATGATAAATCTTGGTACATTTTCTTCCTATATTTTTTTATTTTCTTTTCATAATCTTCGTCACTACGATTATATGGCAATTTATTAATATTTACTATTACCTCCTTAGGATTCATTGTTTTAATAAATCTATATATTTCATGCAATGCAAACGATGAATCATCTTGTTTCGAATATACTTCTGCTATACCATTCTCCCCTGTTAAATAATCTAGGTATGCTAGTCCCGATATTAATACTTGATCTTTAAATATATTATTTGATTTTAAACACTCTATGTAAATAGACACTATTTTATTTGATTCATCAACATTTTCAAGTGAAATATGTTTCGATTCTACTTCTGTTACCTCTCTTCTAGTTCTTTTTGTTCTTGGATCTATTTCTACCCCTTGTTGATCACACTTAACAATAATATAATCACATTTTAAAAGTATTTTCCTTTTATCCTCATATGCAATTTCAGGAAATCCAAGTGAATATGGATTATTCAGTTCATATGGTTTTGATGTCTTATATACATGTACATTACAATTAAAATCTCTTATTTCTTCTAATTCTCTAATTATCATTCCTATTGGCTCTTTATATAATTCGCTAGGATTCGGGTCATCATACGGATTATATCCAAACATTTCATAAAAATTCCCAACTTGCATTAATAATACAACCCTGTTTCCCCATTTTTCCTGATATTCCTTCAGTAGCTTAAAATATTCAGCTGGTATTGACTCTGACATCTTCAAAAATAAAAATTTATTTATGATTATTTTTTTTAATACTTGTTTCATTTTTCCAAATTAACTAGTACTATTACTTTTACAATCTCCATTCAAACTAGATTTTTTGAATTTTCATGCAAACTAGATTTACTCAATAAGCTTGAACACGAATCAGTATAACTAGAATACGTACATGAACAAGACTCTCCTGCATATCCACAACACATACTTGCATTTGATGAACTATAGGATGATGAACATGAGCTTACTGAACCACTCGATGATGAACTTGACTTACTAGATGATGGGCAAGTTTTCACTGAACATGAACAATCATCTGATGACCTTGATGACTTTGAATGATCTGATGTACTTGAACTATTACAACATGAACAATCATCTGATGACCTTGATGACTTTGAATGATCTGATGTACTTGAACTATTACAACATGAACAATTATCTGATGACCTTGATGACTTTGAATGATCTGATGTACTTGAACTATTACAACATGAACAATCATCTGATGAACTAGATGACTTTGAATGATTTGATGAACTAGATGACTTCGAATGATTTGATGAACTAGATGACTTTGAATGATTTGATGAACTAGATGACTTTGAATGATCTGATGAACTTGAACTAGTAGAACATCCACAATCATCTGATGAGCTTGATGACTTTGAATGATTTGATGAACTTGAACTAGTAGAACATCCACAATCATCTGATGAGCTTGATGACTTTGAATGATTTGATGAACTAGATGACTTTGAATGATTTGATGAACTAGATGACTTTGAATGATTTGATGAACTAGATGACTTTGAATGATCTGATGAACTTGTACTAGTAGAACATAATACAGACGAAATAGAAGATTCTGATTTACTAGATGTACTTAAACTAGATGACCCTGAACTGACATATAATCCAGATGAACTGGAAGATTCTGATTTACTAGATGTACGTGAACTACATGATTCTAAACTTACATTATTATCCTTTTTATATTTTCTTTTTATTTTAGATGCATCATTCATAGTCTTATACTCAGATTCTTTTTGATGCGTCTTGTAGTCAGAATCCTTTTCATAAGTTTTATAGTCATATACTTGAGCTTTATCATGTGTCTTATATTCAGATTCTTGATCTTTATTATGTGTCTTATATTCAGATTCTTGATCTTTATTATGTGTCTTATATTCAGATTCTTGAGCTTTATTATGTGTCTTATATTCAGATTCTGGAGCTTTATCATGTGTCTTATATTCAGATTCTGGAGATTTATCATGTGTCTTATATTCAGATTCTGGAGCTTTATCATGTGTCTTATATTCAGATTCTGGAGCTTTATCATGTGTCTTATATTCAGATTCTTGAGCTTTATCATGTGTCTTATATTCAGATTCTTGAGCTTTATCATGTGTCTTATATTCAGATTCTTGAGCTTTATCATGTGTCTTATATTCAGATTCTTGAGCTTTATCATGTGTATTATAATCAGATTCGTGAGTTTTATTATGTGTATTATAATCAGATTCTTGAGCTTTATTATGTGTCTTATATTCAGATTCTGGAGATTTATCATGTGTCTTATATTCAGATTCTGGAGATTTATCATGTGTCTTATATTCAGATTCTGGAGATTTATCATGTGTATTATAATCAGATTGCTTTACATGAGTTTTATATTCAGATTCTTGAGATTTATCATGTGTA
>Ga0209977_10000651_pt1 | contig 13951 bp, 7 predicted proteins | sample SumtaG_2_FD_183113 | JGI IMG/M metagenome (GOLD analysis project Ga0209977, IMG submission 183113) | Deep subsurface microbial communities from Indian Ocean to uncover new lineages of life (NeLLi) - Sumatra_00607 metaG (SPAdes) (version 2) | ecosystem: Environmental > Aquatic > Marine > Oceanic... | reverse complement strand
AAGAATTAGCAATCTTATTGCTCCAGAACATCTTGAAATTCTAACAAAAGAACCAAATGAGCTAGTTAAAAAGGTAGTTAATGCTGGAGCTATATTTCTAGGACCATTTTCACCTGTACCATTGGGAGATTATTGTGCTGGAACAAATCATGTCCTACCAACTGGAGGAAGTGCTAAAAAATTTTCTGGCTTAAATTTATATGATTTTTTAAAAACTATTGATGTATTAAAATGTGAAAGAGAAGGACTAGTTAAACTCAGTAGTACTGCTATTAAATTAGCAGAATTCGAAGGATTATTTTCTCATAAAAGATCAATCGAAGAAAGACTAAAAGATAAAAATTAAATTTAATCAATTAAATACATAAATTATTGGTTTTTTGAGAAAATCAATGATTAAACCTAATTTTTAAAATAGAACAAAGGTTACAGAAATGGAGTTAAATGAATTACTAAGAGAAAACTTAAGGAAATATTCTGCTTATGAGCCTGGTGAACAACCAAAAGAAAGTGGATGGCTCAAATTGAATACAAATGAAAACCCTTTTCCACCAATTCCAGAAACTATTGCAGATATTAAAGATGCTACAAATGAAAATCTTAGACTTTATCCCGATCCTACATCATTCGAACTACGTAAAGAAATTCTAAATGTGTTGCTGCGAGATAAAAATACATTAACAAATAGAAATTCTGTCTTTATTGGTAATGGGTCTGATGAGATTTTTGATGTCATCTTTAAAGTATTTATTGATCCGGGAGATGAAGTTGTTATTTTTTATCCTTCTTATGGATTTTATAAAGTAATAGCTACACTCTATGATGCCAAAATTAACGAAATTCAGTTAAACAGTGATTTCTCAATACCTGATTTTGCTTATGATTCTAAAGGTAAACTAATGTTTATAAATTCACCAAATAATCCAAATGGAAAATCATTTGGTAATGCAACCATTCTTAAATTATGCGGGAGCTTTCCGGGTGTCGTTGTTGTTGATGAAGCTTATGCTGATTTTTCTAATCAAACATGTCTCCCCCTATTAAAAAAAGTGAAGAATTTAATAGTAAACCGATCTTTTTCTAAAAGTTTTTCATTAGCATCATTGAGAATGGGTTATGCCTTAGCAGATGCGAATATAATTAAGGAAATGAATAGAGTTAAATTACCCTATAATACTAATTATTTGGGTCAAATTGCTGCTTTATCATGTATTAAACACAGTAACAAGGTTTTTGAAAGAAACAAGAAAATTATTGAGGAAAGACAAAGATTAACTGAAGAACTAAATAAATTCGAAGGAATTAATGTGTTACCCTCTGATGCTAATTTTATTTTTGTAAAATTCGAAGATAAATCTAAGGCGCTAAAGTTTGTTTGGGATTTAAAAGAGATGAAGATACTTGTCCGGCATTTTAGCAAACCAGGCCTTTATAATTATATTAGGGTTACAATTGGAAGCGAAGAAGATAATGATAAATTTCTAGATGGTTTTCAAAAAATAGCAAACAAATATTTATAGCAATAATTTTATTAAACTTATAATATTGGAAATTTAGGCGAATTGGTATTAAAAAAAAATCCCCACATATCTTATTTTCTTCAGATAAAGCAAAAAATAAAGTTGAATGTCAATTTTGTGGGTATATTATAACAAAACCCTTTCCCAAGGATTTCATGTGTCCTAAATGTGGTAAATTTTTACCTGACTTAATAACAACAGGAAAGATTGAAAAAGCTCAACCGAAGCAATTTGAGACAAAAACCACTACATTATCGTCAAAATTAAGAGGAAAAGTAAAAATAAAACAAAAGCCTTTAGATATTTCTTTGGAAACAGATAAAATCCAATTAACTAAAGGTGAATACGTAAAATTACTTGGAATCACCTCAACCGATAGGACACAGTTGTTTTGTAGCAATAAAAACTATGAATATTTCCTAGAATTAACAAATAATTTAGATTTAATTGCTACAGGGGTGTTAGGGGGAGAACTTGATAAAATGCACCTTATCTCAGAAGAGGATAATACTGAAGAAAAATGCCAATTCTATGTCAAAAATGAAATTATTTACCTTGCATATGGAAGATTCCTTGATAAGAAAGGAAAATGGTTACTTGAACAGATGGCAAATAACTTTGAATTAACAATAGAGAAATTAATAAAAGAGAAATTAATAAGAGAGATAGATGTTAATCAGCTAAATAAAATTGAGTTAAATGAACTTCAATATGAATTCCAGAAACGTGTAAAGCTTATTCTAAATGAATACCTAAAATTACAAGAAATTAAAGGTATGGATCAAGAAATCTCTTACATAGATGATACTATTCGTATTGATTATCTTGGCTTATCTTCTATGTCAATAGGAGTAATATCATTGTTATTGGGAGACGAGTTAGTTACTGAATTACAAATGGAATTTGAAAACCCCGAAGAGGAAAGAGAGATGAAAGAATCGATGATAACCGCAAGAATTGAAGCAATTGCTGCGAATACACAAGGAAATACCGGTGCTATCCCTCGGTGGATTGCTGTAAAACTTGGATTTCAAAAGTATAGATTTATAACATTTCAAAAATATCAAAATGATTACTTTCTTTCCCTGTTATCAGAGGGGAATTTAGGAAAAGTGGAACAAGTGGAACAACTACTGGAACCTAAAATTAAAGAAGCAACAAATAGTGTATTTTCAGGAAATCTAAAGCCATTTAATAAACTAAGAATAGGATTAGAAGACAAGTTTAAAAAACGGCGGAAATTCCCCCCATTTAAGTTTACTTGATCTTTTAAGAAAGTTTTCTATTAGTTTTGCTGTATCTATAGTTCTCTTTTCTTTAAATGCTGGTTTGAAAAAACCCCTCGTAATTTTAATGAAAGGATTTTAATGAATAAACCCAAACATAATTGTTCTTCTACAATACATATAAAGAGAAATAAAAAAAAATTATTCTATCAATTTAGTTTTCCCAGTTCCCCATACTCCAAGAGCTACTCCTAGTTCCTTATGTTCTTTTGCTGCTTCTTTTACTTTCCGTCCCTGCATTACTGCATCAATAGCTTGCCTAAAGGCTTTTGCTCCTGCTATTGGTCCATCTGGGTGGCTATGAATACCCCCACCACTACCTATAAGAATGTCATTACCTGCTTCTTTTATACATTTCTCTACCATTCCTTGCGTAATTCCCCCAGAGGGCATAGGTAGGGTTGGTTTAATATGTTGAAGCGGAAATCGGAGGGCTTTAAGATTCTGTTCATATCTCTCTTCTAAAATGTCTGCTTTTCCATAGGGTGCAGGAATTACAACTGTATCTGCTCCACAAATCCGTGGTAATTTGGCAAAAGTTAACATACTTGTCATCCCTGTCCATACTCCCCCAAAATATGCACCTCCAAAGTCCATGTGTCCCAGAATTGGAACTTTTATTGAAGGATCTTCTGCTAATTGTCTCATTGCCTCAAAACCAGTTGTCAAATAGTTTATCATTAATGCATTTGCACCTAATTCAATCATTTTATCAGCGTATTCAAACATATCGGGGAATTTAGTTGTAATATTGATGGTGTATAATGTTTTTTCACCTTTCTCTGAATCAGCTTTATCAATGGCTTCCATTACTTTAGTAATTCTCTCTTCTAAAGTATTAAAAATAGCGTTGGAAATTAATTCATCATCTTTTACAATATCACAACCTCCTACAGCTGCTTTATAGACTAGATCTGCTGCTACATCCGCTGTGTGTCCTGTACATGGCTTTACCATATTGTTGAGTAGCGGTCGTTTTGGAATCTTTAAGAGTGTACGAAGTCCATCAATTCCAAATTTAGGTCCTTTATAATCTTCTAAGTAACTTTTAGGAAATGCGAGATCCACTAATTTTAATCCATAAGTTATGCTAATATTCCCTATTACAGTAGTCAACAGTAGTGGTATCCCATTGTTTTTCACGTTGATAACAGGAAATCCTATCTGAACAAAGTATGTTCTTTCTTTTATGTCCTTTGGAACAATGTATTCATACATTGGAATTTCATAAACCCCTAATACTCTTGCGACGTGGTGCTTTCTAACTTCTGCAGTTTCAGCAGGAACTCTAACCCACGTTCCTGTAGATTGTTCAATTGCGGCAAACCTAGACAAATAATTTACATTATGTCCTTTTGGTCTTTTTATGATGAAGCTTGCGATTATGTATTTTTCTAAATCAATACCATCTAAGCCAATCGCTTCTGGGGTGTCTAAATATTGTTCACAACTTTTTTCCATATAAATATCACCTTAATTTATTGATTATGCTAAGTGGGATTAATGCAAATCAATTCAAAAATATTTTGATATAAGAAATAGGAAAAAAAAAAAAAATTAATCTTCAGCTTTAGCTTTCGACGCTGATTTTAAATTAGTGTAAGTATTTTCGAGAACTGTTAGGTATTCAATTAAAACCTGATCAGCTTTAGACTTTTGGTTATATACTGTTTTAATAACATTCATTAAATATTTCGGAAATGTTAGATCTAAATGGAAATCTGAAAGTAGTGCATAATATTCATTTTCTCTTTCATCTTGGAAAACCTGTACCATTTGGGTATCCCATAGCATCTTTAAAACATCATCGAGATCTTCCACACCTTTCTTTCTAAGCTTCTCTAAGTCATTCTTAGTAACAACTGCGGTTCTTAATAAACGTAAAGTTTCGTATACCTGTGGGTTTGTAAGAATATCTATTACTCGAAGATTATCTCCTTCTGTAGGTCGATAATTCTGAAAAAAGCTCCTAACGTCAGTCTTATAGTTTTCGACTAATTGAGTTGGTAAACCTCGATCTGCTGGATCTTTAAAAATTTTTACAGGAGGAACACGCATAATTACAACGTCTTTTATCAGAAAAATTAATTCTGAAGGCATCCCCTTGACAGAAGCTTCCTTAACAATTTCACGTTTTATAAGCTCCATTAAAACACCGTCTACATCGATAAATCCTTGTTTATACCTGTCTTTTAACCAAATCATCAGTTCTGATTTTGAAACTACACCCTCATCTCTTAAACGGTTGATAATCATTCGTTTTATCTCATCTTGATAAGTGAGTGCAAGGCGTTGTTCATTACTAAGTGTAGGATATACTGATAATCTTCGAAAGAGTGTTGGGATCATTTGAAGAAAGGCATCATCTTCTATGTTTCCTAATATGATGCGAGAAATATCTATTAATCCCTCTTCATAAGCATCTGGATCATCATCTAAATTTAAAAGTAGAAGAATATAGAAGTTTTTTTCCGGGCCAGTATAGTAAGACGCGATGTTCAACGACCCAATCATTAAACTAATCATCCCCGATTCACCACTATACTCATGAGTGCTATATACTTGCATCAACGTTTTTTCAGTTAATAAAATTTCCTCAGGATATTTAGTTAAGATTTCTGTACCAGCTCTATCATCCCACTTCATTATAACTAATCCAATAGGCATCTATATTTCACCTCCTTTAAGATCTTTAAATTCCCCTGTTGTTTCGGGTAATTTTTTCTTCGTATCTCCGGTTCCTAATATCTTTTGTAAAGAAAGTCCAAGCATACCCCATTTATCACCTAATTTTTTTACCAAGAATTCTTCTTTTGATGGATACAGAAGAGAATCAGAGATAGATTTCTTACCTTTAATCTCCTTCTTCATTTTTCTTGCTTTTTTAACAAAGGTGGGTATTCTAGCTTGTTGAACCGTCCGATAAATAGTTAAACTTGCAACCACAGCAACCACAGCTCCAATAATCATTAATAGATAAAAGGTTGGGAATCCAAAGGTTTCATGCATGTTCACTACGATTGTCATTTTTTCAATCTTTGTCTCAAAATAATCCTTTTTAATAGTTATCGTTGCCGTCAACGTTTCAGGTATGAAGAAGGCTTCTGCAATCATAGATGTAATAACTGAATAGGTTCCATCATTATTATCGGTGAAATTATAATAAGCGTTCCTAAGAGTAAGAGACACGTTAGCTCCAATTATTGGAAAAGAACCGTTATTAGGATCTGTAAGAGTTAATGAGAATTGTAATGATGCTCCTGAACCTATTTCAATCTTAGAACCTATAAAATTTACTGGCCAGTCAAAATGTATCTCTCTTTTCTTAATTGTCAAAGAAATTATAGCTATTCGATGCTCATAGTTTAGTTTGTCTAATGTTACGATTATCGAGTATTCACCATCTAAACGTGTTTCAGTGTCGAGATCTAAGATATATTTATTTCCCGCAGTTTCTGTTAATTCTCCTGATTCAGTTGTTCCAGGAATAATATCTCCAAATTCATCAATTTCTTGCATGAGAAAACTTTTTTCATCCAAATTTGAAACGAGATTATCTGTAAATACATCCACATAATCAAATATAAAAGTTTCTTCCTCAAATATAAAAATATTCGAAGAAACATAAAGCAATCCAGAAGATTCATTTATGGTTGTTGGTCTTGATATAATGTTGATGTACACCCCATAGTTTTCAATCATCGAATAATTCTCTTTGCTAACAGATATTTCAATTCTATATTTCCCAATATTAGCAGCAAGTGTAGTATCTAAACTAAAATAATAATATTCCGCCATAGGCCCTGGTACTAAAGAGCCTGAACCATAATCCCAGTCATAAGTGAATGCATCAGGCGTTAAAGCTCCATCTGTTATCACATCATAAAACCTAGCAGCAATGTTTACTGTATTTCCATAGTATTCTGAAATTTCATAATCAAGTCCTACGTTTTTAGGTAATTCAATAGGCATAGACGTATAATTATGTAAGGTTAGACCTGATGATTTAGCAACTACAGTAATTCCAAAATATTCATCAATCGGATCATTCCAAAATGGTTTATAACCAGACACAAGTGCAAAATAGAATTCGGAACCATCTCCAGCAGAAAGAAAACTAGAATTTATTGTGATAGTAAAATTACCCGTTGGACCTGATGCGTGAACCATTGGTTGCTCATAGATTTTTTGTCCATATTTCGTGTATATTGTCCAAGTAGCAGATGTTGCAGAAGAATTTTGATTCCAATCACCAGTCCAATTTAGTCCACCATCGGATGAAGATTCATATAAAACCCAGAAAGACATATTTTCTCCCCACGCAACTTCATTATCTCCTCCACGATCAGTAAAATTAGCTATCCTATCTGAAAAGTCCAAATCTAGCTGAAATACGAGAGATGATGCAGAATCCAATGTATAATTATACCATGTAGTAAAAATTAGAGGTTTGGGTTTATCTGAAATGTTGACTTTAAAAGTCTGCTCCAAACTAACAATCCATAATGTGAAATTATAAGCATGGTCAGTTAAATACCAAAACCCAAAATCTTTGGTAAGATCTCCATAGGCATATCCAGTAGTATCTGTCTCCAATTCAACTACATCTGTTTTCGTTACATTGTCTTGAACCTTGATAGTTACCCCTGTTACGGTCTCTGTACCTGTACTATCTATTACTTTTATATCTAATTTGGAAAGAGCTGTCGTCACGGATTCAGTATAATTCATTATTCCAATACGGTTAACTGTACTAGCATTTAGTGGAGTGGGATTTTGGATTGTATAGTCGCTATTGTCATAATATATTGTATAGTTATAACTCGATGTATTTAACCAACGATAAGTTGTTTCCCCAGCAGAGTCTAGTGTTAGAGTATCTAACACTTCACTAGTGCCAGCGCTTACATTTACATATCCATAATTTAATGGATCTCCATCCCAATCTTCAACTTCAAAATCTATTGTCCAAAGATTAGCGGTGATGTTAGTTAAGGCAGTTAAACCCTTGAATTCAACTTCTTCAGCGGGTGTTTCTCTACTATCATATACCTTCTCTTCATATAAACCAGAAGTCAATGTATAATTAGCGGTAATGTTATAAAATCCAAACGGAACTCCCGTAAAGGATACAGTACCCTCTGATGAGGTAAAATCAGTATAAATAGTACTTCCTACTTCCAATATATGTGTTAGGTTATCCCATAAAGAAACTTTAGCTCCTGGAACTCTTCTACCATCTACATCTTCTACTATGATTGTAACGCTTGCGGCTCGTTCTGTAACTGGTAGTAAATCTGTTGCAATTGGGTAATAATTTGCTAACCATTCTATTTCGTCTGGTGCAACAGCATACCCAAAGTATCTAATCTCGTCCAGATTTCCTGAGTAATATCTATTATTTCTATTTCCATTTACACCAGCAGCTTCAGAACCATCCCCAAAGAATCCCCATCTATCTAAACCAGTGCCAATAGCTCTTCCTCCCATAGCATTTGCAGATCGTATATCTTCCACACCACTATCAATATAAATTATCTTATCTGAACCATCATACACAACCGTGGCAAAATGCCATTCACCGTCGTTTAATCCGGTAGTGGTGCTGGAAAAATCATGAATTCCATATCCAGAAGCTGAAGTCGCAAAGCCAATGCTTCCATCTCTAGGATCAATGTAAAAATTAAAATATTCAGATCTATCAAAATCAAAGAAAGCCCAATTACCTGTCCAATCACTGCTGGTAAACGATGTCTTGAACCAACCACTTACTGTTACCGCTGAAATTTCATTAGGTTCAGTAAAGTGTAACTCATCATTTACATATACAAAATCATTATTACCATTAAAGTTAAGAGAATAAGACCCCACAGCACTATCAGTATCATAATCTGGTGAGTAACTACTACCTGTACCCCAAAGGGTAGCATTGGCAAAATCTAATGAATCTACTACATTTGAGCCATACACCCCAGAACCTTCTTCAAAACTCCACCAAGAGGTTCCTGAAGGATCATAATTAACATGTGTTATTCCACGATCATTTATAGACGTATTACCCCAATACATATATGTGTCATATTCTGAAGTAGCTAATGTAGCATTGGTTTCAAACCATATTATAGCAAAACCATTCGTAGGAAAATCTTTTTTTACATAGTAGTTTCTAACCGTATTGTTTTCTACAATTCTAACATCATATAAATCAGGATCCATGTTATAATTGTCTCTCATTACGGTATAATCAAATTCTATGCTAATAAAATTATCCGTTATGTTGTAGTCTCCAGGATTAGTAATATTAATGCATTGTCTCCATTGGTAAGATGCATTCCACCACGGATCCTGGCCAATACTAGCACTTATAGCTGGAAATATAAAATCTTGTCGACTGTTACCGGCTTCGTCATTAGTATTAATTTCTGAATTATTAGAAATTAATGGAATAACAAACAGTACAGAACTTATCGTAAGAATCAATAAGAAACTAGCTGTAATCCTATGTTTAAATTTTTTAAGTGTATTTATCATTTTTGTTTCATTTTTTTTTTTTTTAAAGATTTCATTTAATAATACTAATTTCTGTATTTATTTCTTTATCTATTACTAACTAATTTTTTATATATTAAATTTAGAATGCTATCTAGATCTACAAATAATTCTTATTTTGTATCAAAAAAATCATCTAGAATCGATTCATTTTGAATAAATTAGATGAAAAATTGGGGTATAAAATACACAACCAGAAAATAATAGTAATCGAAAATTTATTGATAAAAAAGAGCACTTAAGTAAAATCTAAGGATAATAATAGGTATTAATTTAAATATGAAATTCGTATTGCCTACTACTTCTTTCTGTCGTATCTCACGTTCTAAAATTCCTAAAAATTTAAATATTTTAATTTAGATTGAAGAATCAAGGAATAATTTCAAATTTTTATATCCTCTAAACTAAGTAAATTAATTTTTCTTTAGTCACGATTCCATAATAAAAGGTCAGAAATTATGTTAAGACAAGTCTACATTTTAAAAGACGAGAATATATTGTATAACAAGAATTTTGGAAAGTCACTATCAGTTGAAAATTTTCAGAAATTATACCAAGAGATTTTAGAAGAAACAGAAAAAGGAACAAATTTAGATAGTTATGATTTTTTTAAATATAAAATTGTGTATTCGCTAGTAAAAGATGATAGATTAGCGTTTATGTTCATAACCGATATAAATGACGACACAGGCAGATCTAAAAGAGAATTAGAAAAACTGAAGAAAGAGTTTTTAGAAATCTTTGGAGATAATCTAGAAAACCTAGATCCAGCACTCATGGAAATACTTGACCCTATAATGGACACAACACATAGAAATCTTAAAACTAAAATCTCTTTAGTAGGATTTTCGGGAGTAGGGAAAACGACCTCGACCAATTTGATTTGCGCTGACGAAATCCCTTCTGTACATATTCCTACTATAACTGGGAAGATCGCAACAGTTAAAATCGGAAAATTATATTTCCATCTATGGGATTTTGCAGGGCAAGAACAATTTAGCTATTTATGGAATGATTTTATTATTGGCAGTGATGCGGTTCTTATAATTACAAACTCTACATTAGAAAATGTGGAAAAAAGTAAGTTTTTTATTGAATTAGTGAAAGAACATGCACCTTATGCTCACACTGCCATTATTGGGAACAAACAAGACTTACCGGGAGCATTAAGTATTCATAGAATTCAAGAAATTTTAGGATTAAAAACTTATTCAATGGTTGCAATAGAGCCTGGAAACCGCGAAAAAATGATCCAAATTATTGCCGATATTTTAGAAATTAATACTGCTGCTTCACCACTTCTAAAACCATTATTTGAAAGAGATCAACTGATAAATAAAGCTAGAAATTGCTTGGAAAATGGAGATATCGCCAAAACCGCTGAATATTTTGAAAAAATCTCGGATTTGTGTCTTGAATTAGGAGATGACACTCTTTACAAGGAATTTTATGAGAAAGCAGCTAAATTAAAAAGCTATATCAGCCAATAGGATGAATTTTTTTTTTTAAATTCTCTTTATTACCTATATGGTCCTTTTAGTTTAAATTATTAAAAAAAAAATAAAAGTAAAAAATAAAATTAGTTTAATCTTCTTCTTCTGCAACTATTTTAGTAGGTCTATAAGTGTCATCCAGTACATTAAGATATTCAATAAGAACTGCATTAGCTTTTGATTTAACAGCATATTGATGAATTATAATATTTATAATGTATTTAGGGTACATCAAAGAATTATGAAAATCTGTGAGTAACGCATAGTACTCATTTCCCTTAGCATCCTGAAATACATGTATCATCTGATTATCCCATAGCTTCTTTAAGCCGCCATCGATATCATCAACACCTTTTTTTCTAAGTTTCTCAAGGACATTTTTGGTGACAATCGAAATCCTAAGTAGTTTCATAATTTCATACACTTGAGGATCTGCAATTATTTCATCTAAAATTTTAAGATTGTCTTCATCTGATGGACGATACTTTTGGAAGAATTTTCGAACAGTAACATTATATTCCTCTACAAATCTCTCAGGAAGGCCTCGCTCAGAAGGGTTCTTAAGCAAAGTAATTGGTGGTCGTCGAATCATAAATAAATCATTGATAAGAAAGATTAGTTCTGAGGGCATCCCCTTAACAGACGCTTCTTTTATTATTTCCTTTTTAATTAACTCCATTAAAATTGCGTCTACATCGAAAAAACCCTCTCTATACTGATCTTTTAACCAAATTTTTAATTCTGATTTTGAAATCACGCCTTCTTCTCTTAACCTATTTATAATTAATCTGTTTACGCCATCAAGGTACGTAATAGCTAAACTCTGTTCCTCATTTAAATGAGGATAGGTTGAAAGTCGTTGGAATAGGAAGGGAATCATATCTAAATATGCGTTATCTTCATAATTTTGGAAGATAACACGTGAAATATCTGCTAATCCTCCTTCATATGCATCAGCATCTTCATCTAGGTTTAAAAGTAGAATAATGTAGAGAGGTTTCTCTCTTCCGGTATAATATGATGCAATGTTTAATGGTCCAACTAGTAAACTAATCATTCCTGGCTCACCTGTATATTCATGAGCCGCATATATTTGCATTAATGTTTCCTCGGATATTACAAGCTCATCTGGATATTTTGCAAGGATCTCAGTACTAACTTTTATATCCCATCTCATAATTATTAATCCAATTGGCATTATTCAATCTTACCTCCTTCTTTAGTTATCTTATCATTAATTGGCAGCTTCTTTGCTTTTGAATCTTTAATTCCCAGCGCTTCATTAATTGAAAGACCGAGTTCTTTCCAATCATCTCCGAATAATTTTGCAATCATTTCTGCTTTTGATGGAATTGAGATGGTTTCAGCAATCTTCTTCTTAGACTTTATTGCACCTTTGATTTTCCTTATCTTTTTCACATGTTTAGGAATTCGTGCTTGTTGAATGACTCTGTATCCCACTATACTTCCTACGACACCAATTACTGATGCGGTAATCAGAATGAAGTAGAATGTTGGCATTCCTGGAAAGATTTCTTCCATCTTAACTACAACAGTTATAGAGATTTCTTGCAGTGTAAAATTAGCCATTTTAACAGTAAATTTACCTACAAACGTTTTTGACGCGATAAATGTATCGATATTACTAGTCCTAAACATTCCAGTGTAGACTCCTGGTGTATTATTTGAAAAAGGAATATCAACACCATTGATATTTAGTGTAACTTGAGCCCCTTCTAGATTTATATCACCACGTGTGAGATCTATTAAATTAACAGTAATTTCTACATTAGCTCCTTGATCAACAGTGATTTGATTATTGCTTCCTAATCCTGTAATAGAAACATCAAATTCTCTTAGTTTAATCTGAAGATTTACATATGCAAATCTTGGTTCGTAATTATCCTTTTGAATCGTGATGTGTAAGAAATAAAATCCTACTTGTCTTAGTTCTGTATTAAAATCTACATAATGGGTTTTGTTTAAGTTTTGAATGAGTGTTCCAGTGCCTTGGTTTCCAGGAATTCGATCACCAAATTCATCTAATTCATACCAACTATAAGAAGATAAAGATAAATCACCTATAATATCTAATGTATTAGCATCTTCATAAGTAAATGTGAAGTAATGAGAATCTTGAACCCATATCCATGGACTCATATATACTAAATCTGTTTCGCCGTTAAGTGTTGTTTGTCTCTGAAGAATATTAAGATAAATCAAGAAATTTTCCTGAAATGTATAGTTTTCAAGGGAAGCTGCTATTGTAATTATTTTTAATCCCGTTGTTAGAGCATCAGCTGTATTTAATGTAAAGGTATAAAAATCCGTATTTTGTGGATCAGAATAGATATTTACAGGTGTTAGACCAATCCAAGAATAAGAGAGAATTGCATTATCTAATGGATTTCCAGATGCCTCAATCGAAAACTTGACCGTAATATTGAGAATTTCATCAAAATAAGCAGTATATGATTGATCTGCTAAGGTTGTAAGTGTATCATAATCATGTGCACTGAGAATTGTAGGTATCGATTTTATTTTGACTAAATATATTACCGGGGTTGGATTATCATAGGTTGGATGATAACCATTAATAGAAATATCATAATATTCTTTATCATCTCCCGCAGAAAGTAAGCCTGAATTAATGACTACTGAAAAATTCCCCGTACCAAAATACGTCATTTTCTGTGAAATTAATATTTCTTCTGAACCAGCCTTCTTTATGTTTAAATAGCAGGTTGCTGGAGGCTCAGAAACAAAATCCCAAGTATCCCAGTTATCTGTAGTAGATGTTAATTCTGCCCAGAAATTTAGGTCTTCACCCCAAAATACATCTGTGGTTCCAAATGTTCCATTGAATGCGGTATCATAATTTGTAATATTTATCCCTGTTCCTTCTAGTCTAAGGTTAAAAGTAATTGAGGAATTGCCATAAAGTGTATAATTATATTCATTAATTTTAGTCATTCCAGGAATCCACTGAGTTGGTTCTACGTATGTAATATTAAAAGGAGCAGCGGTTAAATTGCCAATATCTAGGGAAAAATTATATTTCCGACCTATTAAAAACCAGAATGGGGTCTCAAAACTATTTTTT
>Ga0209977_10000650_pt1 | contig 13955 bp, 6 predicted proteins | sample SumtaG_2_FD_183113 | JGI IMG/M metagenome (GOLD analysis project Ga0209977, IMG submission 183113) | Deep subsurface microbial communities from Indian Ocean to uncover new lineages of life (NeLLi) - Sumatra_00607 metaG (SPAdes) (version 2) | ecosystem: Environmental > Aquatic > Marine > Oceanic... | reverse complement strand
GATTCTTTAATTTATATTGCTGTTGCAGGATTGTCTGCTGCTTTACCAGGTGTTATTGCATCAAAAACAGATAAACCGGTTATTGGTGTTCCTGTAAGTTCAAAACTAGGGGGTTTAGATGCATTATTATCAATTGTACAAATGCCTCCAGGAGTTCCTGTTGCTAGTGTAGGTATAGATAGAGGTGAAAATGCAGCGCATTTAGCCATTAGAATACTTAATTTATTGAAATAATAACATAAATTAGGGGTATTTATGAGTGAAAATCTGATTGAAGAAGGCAAAAAAAACGCGGCAATCAAAGCAGTTGAAGACCATATCAAATCGGGAATGGTTTTAGGAATAGGAAGCGGTTCTACTGTAGTTTATGCTGTAGAAAAAATAGCAGAGTTAAACGAAGAGAACAACTTAAACTTAAAGTGTATTCCTACATCTTTTCAATCTTATCAATTAATAGTAGAAAATGGATTGACATTAGCTTCACTAGATCAATATCCTGAATTAGATCTTGATATTGATGGGGCGGATGAAATTGATAAAAATTTAAATTTGATTAAAGGTGGTGGAGGATGTTTAGTACAAGAGAAGATTGTTGCTTCAAATTCTAAAAAGCTTGTCATTGTTGCAGACTTTAGGAAAAATTCAGAAAATTTAGGAGAAAAATGGGAAAGAGGGATCCCAATTGAAGTTATTCCTATCTCTTACGTTCCAATAATGAAAAAATTAGAAAAATTAGGAGGAACTCCCGTGCTTCGAATGGCCCAAGCAAAAGCAGGCCCACTAGTATCTGATAACGGTAATTTCATTATTGATGTAAATTTTGGTGTGATAATGGATCCGGGAAAATTAAATTTAAGTCTCTTAACTATTCCTGGGATTGTTGACACTGGATTATTTATTGGTATGACTTCTAAAGCATATATTGGATTAGAAGATGGCAAAGTAACGACAATGACAAAAAAATAAAGGTCTAGATAGTAATGATAAATAACTCTATTCTTCTTGATTAAACTTAAGAGATTCTCCACAACTAGTACAAAATTTCCTTGGTGTACCTAGAAAAACTCCACAGAAAGGACAATATATTGACGTACTCGATGCAGCTATTGGTTCAGGTGTTAAGTATTCCCTTTCACTATCATAAGAGGGCTGATAATAATAATCCGTAATTTCTGGTTGTGTATAAGTAAGTCTAGGTTTTTTTTTCCTTATTTTAAAATAAATTAACGTACTCACAATTCCAATGCTAGCTAAAATCCCTATTATTACAAAAATAATAAAAGAAGAATCACTAAAAAAAGAATCACTGGGATTCCCAAGTATTTGCACGATAATTATAAAATCGTCCCAACCTCCTTCACTGTCATAAACAGTAATAAATAGAACCCCTAAATATCCTTGATTAGTTGAAACATCAAAACCTGCAGCAGTTGATACTGTTTTAGTGCCTTCTAATGTACTGTATTCAAATGAATATGGTATAACGAACGATCCTTCATACTTTTCTGATAGACCATCATAACTTAATTCAGCAACCTCAATTGTTCTCGGAAATATGAAAATTAGATAATTATTAATAACCGAAGCCATAAACATGTTGATAAACACTCTCATGTTGGATTTACTATCTTCATAATTAACGCTATCTTCTACATCTATAAAGAAGTTAAAAGCTGAACCCTGATTTGCAGTGTATAATAAAGAACCATCATCTGATTCAGTGTCCTCAAAGGTTGTGTCTGTATTTCTTGGGGAATTAAAAATTGAACTCGCTTCTAGTATTACTGGATCATTATTTTCTATTTGAAATGAGTGTCTTGGTGAGTTTGGATTGGTATAATTCTCAAATGAGGGGATTACGTAAAATAAACCATAACCAGAAGGATCACTAGTTTGAGGATCAAATGTGTTTCCGTAGTCATTTGATGTGAAATGACTAAGAGATAAAGTTTTATTTACAGATTTTTCTGAATTGAGGAAAGAATAAGAATATATTGAGAGAAACCCATCTATACTACCATATGTTGATTTATCCAGACTAGCAATTAAATTCACATTTTGTCCAATACCTCTGGTAATTGAATTCTGACTTGACGATAAACTAGCTATCATTGGAACTTTAGAATTGTCATAGTAAAGCAATTTTGAGGTTTTAACATATGAATCCGATCCTATTGTTAAATTTACAGTAAAAGTATATGGGATATAACTTGTAGTTGGTAAATTAAAACTATTATTAAAATAGATTCCATTATTTGAAAGACTTTCATTGATGATAATTATTTCTGTATAGGCTTCATTCTCCACGACGATATCTAAAGTGTCATAATCTAAACTTGTCAGTGGTGTTTCAGAAATTTGATCCTTCATAAATATCGAGAGATTGATTAAAGAATTTGAAGTACGTTCAGGACCCAGGTTTATATTAATGGATACTTCTTCTTCAGGTAAGAGAAAATTAATACTATTTTTTAACAAGTTAAAATGATCTTGGGAATAACTCAGCAATGAATATCTATTATACGCCCAATGAAAATCTCCAAAAGCAAGAACACTTCCCTTTCCTTGTTGAGTTCCGTTATACATGGCAACAACAGTTTTTCCGTCTTTAGATGCAATTGATTCTGCATTATTTGAGACTGTGAAACTATTCCCATAGAGCCATTGAAATTGCCCTACATTAGCAAAGATTGATGAATTAGTAAAATCTGTAATACTCTGATAGGTAACCCTAGTGGTTATTCCTAGCCAGTTGTCATTCATTATGTTTTCTTCATTAATTTGGATATCAACTTCTAATTGCGAAAATAAATTATTGATATTATCAATCACCATATCTTGATATCTAGTACCAAAGAACATTAAATTTCCTCCATTATCAATATAATCTTTTAAGTTATTCACTTCTAGGGGGCTATAAGGTAATATAGGAGTTTGTAACAAAACTAAATCATATTGTGCTAATCTTTCTTTTGTTAAAATCGAATTATCTGTAGCTTTATTATAATCTGGAGTCCAATATTCCATATCATAATCAATAGAAATATTCATATCATAAATATCACTCATAGCTTCATAAAAACCCATTTGATTAAATGAAATTTCAGGGAACCAATCATTTAAACCATGATAAGACTCCATAAGCATACGGTATTCCGGCAATCGAATATCTAAATGAATATCAACTGTATCATACGTTTGCCCACCACTTGTTAGGTTAATTTGGATGTCCCTTACACCAGGAATTGCATCCTTATTTACCTTAATATCTAATTCTATAAAATTTGTTCCTGATTCAGAGAAAATTATTGATGTTTTATCTGAATTAAGAGATATTCCTTGAGTGTTATTTGGGATCTCTATATCAAAGGTATTAATTGCTCCAGAAATCACTGTTAAGTTAAATTTTTGATGATCACCAGGAAATCTAATTAAATCATAGGGTTTTACTGGTAGGTTATCAGGAAATACCTTGGCTGTATCATTATAATTTGGTGATATACTGTTAAGATAATTAAGTGAGGCGGTTATGTTAATTAAGCCCGCTCCAGATTTAAGAATGTCGTCATCCTGCTCGCTCAATAGCTTTCTTGATCCTTCCAATAAAGCTATTCTTGCTGTTTCGGGAGTTAAATTTGGATAAGCTTCTTTTAGAATTGCTAAAGCACCTGAAACAACTGGTGCTGCCATACTTGTCCCACTTAAAGGAATATAATCAGCATTGCCTGAGAAATCAAATACATTTCCTGACAATCTTTCTTCTTTTGAAATTGCTGAATCTTTTGCTTCTGCTGAAATTATGTTCACTCCAGGAGCAACAACATCAGGATAGCTTAAATATCCAAAAGTTGGACCCCAACTACTAAACGAAGCCAAATCATCGTTACTATCGCTGGCACCCACAGAGATTACATCAATCCCGGAAGCGGGAGAAGAACTCGAGTAATAATCAGGGCCAGAATTTCCGGCAGATGCTACGAAAATAACACCATAGGCATCTTGTGCATTTGAAATCGCTTCAGTTATTATATCACTAATGTATGGATATCCTCCACCAAAACTCATTGATACTATATCTGCCCCAGCACCTCCCAGACCTGTTGGTGTAGAGCTCCATTGGATAGCGCTAATAATATCACCTTCTCCTAAACCACTTGCATTTCCTGCCCTTGCGTTAATTAAAGAAACCCCTGGAGCTATTCCTCGATATTCTCCATCAGAACCTATACCATTCCCTCCAACAATTCCGGCTACATGTGTTCCATGCCCCACATCATCATAATAATTAAATGAACTTTCATCTGTGACAAAATTTTGATTTTCTATAATATTTAAAGCAGGGTGGTCATAAATTCCTGTGTCTATAACAGCAACTTTTACACCTGATCCATTATATAGTAGATTTTCTGCTCCAACTGACGCTAACCACCAATTGGGATAAGAATTTTTGTTTAAAGCGTTCAATTCAAGTGAATCATCAATAATATATGGACTTTCGAAGACTTCTGATTTGTAAATTCTTTTAATTTCTTTTATCCCCTCCAAAATATCTTGTTTTAGTAATAGTTGTATGGGAGATATTGTTATATAAGTTCCAGAGATAATGTCATAATTACTAATAATTTTGAAATCTTCAAATACAGAGTTTAAAATTTCAATTCTTCTCGCTTTATTTACGTCATTTCCAAAAAGAAGGATTACTTTCATATAATTTTGATCACTATGGGCAGATCCACTTAAACTAAGTAGAGAACTTTTAAGATTATCATCAAAAACAGATCCTAAGTTAGTAGATAACGATTCTGATCCAGATCGACTAAGATCTACTTCACTAGGAAGAATTAAATTTGAGTAATCAATTTTATTAATAGTTGATTGATTTGCAAGGAGAGCATTATTATTAATCTCCCCCAACCCTAAAAGTGGAAATAATTGAAAAGACATAAAAACAGCTATAAATATAAGGAAAAAGATATTCTTTCGAGATTTTCTCATAGATAACACAAGATAAAGTAGGTATTTAATCTTTCTTTTAATAACCTAAAAAAATACTATTTTAAAAAACTATAGATTCTACAAAACTAGAATTGTTAATTTATGGTTTATATAAAAAAAAAAGGATTTGTAATTCAGTCTGGAAGACTATTCCTTCTGAGCAATAAAAGTTAATCGATTTACTAAATCATAGAAAATAATCGAAATTGTTAGTTAAGAGAAACAATAATTTTTCATTTAATTACTTAAAAGAACAATGATGGAGTATCAGTTTTTGTTAAAACCTAAGAGATAATAAAGATAATGAATGCAAAATTATAATTAAAAAATTCAACTATCAGTATTATGAGCGAAAAAAATGACTTACTCAAGGAACTTGAAAACTTAAAACACGCTGAAGTTCCTCAGAGATCGCAAGAAGAAATTACCGAAGAAATAGAAAAATTATTAAAAAAAATGACGTTTGATGAGAAAATCTGTCAATTATTTCAGGTGTATAGTTCGTTATTCCAAGAAACAGATTCAAAAAATGAGAGAGTAATTAAACCTAAAATAAAATACAATATCGGATCGATATTAGGTGCTGCCTTATCAAAGGGAGTTTATCGGATTCAGAAACAATTTCTAGAAAATAATAGATTGAAAATTCCCTTGTTATTTATGCTTGATGTAATCCATGGTTTTCGTACTACTTTCCCAATACCATTAGGTTTATCTTGTACTTGGAATATGGAATTGATAGAAAAATTAGCTCGAGTTTCCGCAAAAGAAGCTTCAGTAGCGGGAGTATGTGTTACATTTTCCCCGATGCTTGATTTGGTCCGTGATCCAAGGTGGGGACGTGTTATGGAAAGTCCTGGTGAAGATCCATATTTGGGAGTCGAATTTGCGAAAGCTATGGTTCGTGGATATCAGGGGGACAGTCTACATAGACGTGATACTATTGGAGCATGTGCAAAACACTATTGTGCTTATGGAGCTGCTGAAGGAGGAAGGGACTATAACACCGTTGATATGTCTGAAAGAAGACTTAGAAATTTCTATTTACCCGCATTCAAGGGGGCTGTTGACCAAGGAGTCACTATGTTCATGACATCATTCAACATTTATGATGGGATACCTACTACTATCAATAAATTTCTCTTTAATAAAGTCTTAAGAGACGAGTGGAAATTTCAGGGAGTAGTTATTTCGGATTGGACTGCTCTTAAGGAATGTATTGATCATGGTGCTGTTAAAGATATACGAGAAGCAGCTAAACGAGCTGTTGAATCTACGATGGATATAGAGATGGTTTCCTCAGCATATATCAAAAATTTGAAAGATCTTCTAGAAAAGGGTGAACTTAATTTGTCACTTATTGATGATTCAGTGCGAAGGGTACTGTCTCTTAAATATAAGCTAGGATTGTTTGATGACCCCTATAGATATATTGATATTCAAGGGGAAAAAGAAATTCTTCTATGTGATAAACATAGAAAAATAGCCAGAGAGGTTGCCCGTGAATCGTTTGTCTTGCTGAAGAATGAGAATATTTTACCACTCGATAAAAATGTTAAAAATATTGCTCTTATAGGTCCTCATGCTAACAATAAGCAAATAAACGGAGCATGGAGTATTATGGGAAATGCTAGTGATAATATTTCTCTTAAAATGGGGATTACCAAAAAACTAGGCGAAGAAGTAAATATTATCTATGAAAGTGGTTGCTCCTTTAAGAAAAATAGCAAAATTAATGTTGAAAAAGTTAAAGATGCTGGTGAAAAAGCAGATGTAATTATATTAGCACTGGGAGAACCTGAAGAAATGTCTGGAGAAGCAAAGAGTAGAGGATTTATCACCCTACCTAGCCCTCAAGAAGAATTATCCCAAATAGTATTAAGCATTGGAAAACCTACGGTACTCGTACTTTTTAATGGCCGTCCTCTTGAAATTAAAGATCTAGTTGATAATATACCGGCAATACTAGAAGTGTGGTTTCCCGGCACCGAAGGTGGAAATGCTATCGCTGATGTCCTTTTCGGAGATTATAATCCCTCTGGGAAATTAACTATGTCATTTCCTTATACTATAGGACAAATCCCTGTTTATTATAACTATTATAATACGGGACGTCCATTTAATCCCGATGATAAAATCGAGGGTAATTACTCTAATTATATTGATATTCCAAATGATCCGTTATATCCTTTCGGTTTCGGATTAAGTTACACTACATTTGAATACTCTGAGATTGAATTGAATAGAACTAAAATGCATTCTGATGAAGAATTAAAAATTAAAATTACCGTTACCAATACTGGAAAATTTGAAGGAAGTGAAGTGGTTCAGATGTATATTCAGGATCTGTACGGAAGTGCTGTTCGTCCGATAAAAGAATTGAAAGGATTCAAGAAAATTATATTGAAACCAGGAGAAATGCAAGAAGTTGAATTTTTGATAACATATGATAAACTAGCATTTTGGAATTCTGAAATGAAATTCGTTGCTGAACCAGGAGCTTTTAAAGTCTATATTGGGACTAATTCCGAAGATGTAAGGGAAGCAAATTTCGAATTAATCCCTTAATTACTTTCATTTTTGACTTTTTTATTTTTTACTCCCTAAATTATATAAAAATTATATTAAATACTAACATATATAGAATTATCTAATATATTAATTGAAAAGTATGGTAATCGAAGCGTTGGAGAAAACTTCAGTAACAAAAGAAGAAATTTTCGTTAAAGCAAGGATGATTTCCGAGGGTGTACGCGTAGAGGTTTCTGAAGATAAAACTTCTGAACTCTATAAAATGTCAATGCGTAAGGATAAAGTAAGATCTGATGCCCTCAAAATCCCTGATAAACTTGATTTAAATGATCCTGAAAGAATTATCGAGTTATTTGCAGAAGTTAACAAAACTGATACCAGTAGTGACTTCCGTCAGGTAATAATTTTTGATGGTAGCGGTTTACGTGCTCCTATTTACTTAAATAAACGATCACGTATGGAACTCGATATTCAAAACGATAAAGCAACTGTGTCAGAAAATGGTGATATTCTAGTTACTGGCACTCTTCCAAAGAGATTTGAGTGGCTAGATGAGAAATTGTCAAATGGACTCCCAATATCCACCGTTTTACCTTCGATGTCAGCCTCAATCATCAATGTAGTTTTCAGCCTCTCTTGTATAAATTATAATTCAAATCGAGGGTGTCGTTATTGTAATCTCTTTTCTAATCCTATATCACAAAAAATTACAATGCTACCAAAAGCGACGTTAGCGGTATGGGCTAAATATCAGAGTGAAGCTGTCAAGATAGCAATTAAAAATGGATGGCGTGGAAGTCTCGCGATAAGTGGAGGTGCGTTACCTCCAGCCCAAAGAAATGAGTATCTTGAACGTCTCGAGATTGTGCTTTCTTCTCTTAAGGATGCTGTCGGTGATGAGATGTATAAAAAACTCCCAAAAGCATATAACAATTATCCACCCGAGAATTTCTCAGATATGCATAAATGGAAAGAAATGGGTATTACTACAACGAGCTTCGATTTAGAAGTGATGGATGATGCGTATTTTGCTGCTATATGCCCCGGAAAAGCTGCTTACAAACCTCTTTCTTACCTTAAAAAAGCTCAAGAATACTCCGTTGAGGTGTTTGGGCCCTTACTTGGTACAATCAGCTGTGTTGTCATGGGAATAGAGCCTATGTCAACCCTAGTCAATGGTTTTGATGAAAGAATTTCTAAAGGAATATTACCTCTACCTCTCGTGTTTCATTCAACTCCGAGATCTTCCTACGAGGGATTCCGACCCCCTACAGCAGAATGGATTATTGAAGCATCTGAAAAAATGGCAGACTCCTTCATGAAACATATTTTTAAATGGATTAAACCAACCAAATCTAAAGCTGAACAAAAAGGGACTATTGTCTCTAGGTTTTCCTCTAGAAGTATGCCGACAACACATTTATCCGTCGTATTTGATGAAATTAGTCATAGAATTAATAAATTATTGCGTGGTAAATCAATTAACGAGTTTTTAGAAGGAAAAAAGAAGTGACAAAATTAATCCATCCAGATTTTTAGTTTTAATCATTTTATAATATTACACTGAAACAAAAAAATGGTTTTATTTCTGACCTTTCTTCAATGCTTTTTTATATTTCTTTTTCCCTTGTAATCTATTTATATTGTCTTGAATTTTTTCGATAAGCATCGTCGCATTCATTCCAAGCGGAGCTAATACTTGAATGGCTCGTTGATATAAGTTCATTGCTTCAATCACTTTACCAGAATTTTCGTAAATCAAACCTATGTTATTATATAAAGTTGTTAACTCCATAGGACTCATAATCTGCTCGAACATCGGTAAGGCCAATTCGTAATACTTCAACGCGTTCTCAGGCTTTTCCATATCGTCGTAAACAAGTCCAAAGCTTAAGTGAATTCTTGCTAACAAAACCACATCGTTCGATTGATTTGCAAGTTTTAAAGCAATCTCGAGATATTTTAAAGCTTCCTTGAACTTTCTTAAGAATCGATACACCCTTCCAATTAAATTATGCAACAACCCAACGCCCGCAGGTAAATTTAATGTATTAAACAACTCTAATGCCTTTTGAAAGTTCTCTAAAGCTTCAGGATAATGATCGAAGATGCTGTACGTCTTCCCAATGTTCATGTAAGAAGTAGCCATACCCAATGGATCACCTAACTTATTAGCAATTTTAAGAGCTTTATTAAAGTATTGTAAAATTTCTAATGATCCAATGAAGTCAAAATAAAAATTCCCCGCTTGATTTAATAACATGACCTTCCATGGGGTATCCTCCACTCTGTCTGCGAGTGGAAGTGCTTGTTCGAAGTAGTTTTGAGCCATATTAAGATTCCCCTGAGATTGATAGATGACTGCTAAATTTCCCAGACTTATAGCCATATTCATTAAATCGTTTATTTGACGAGATAACTCTAAACAATCGTTAAAGATTTTAAGAGCCATGTTGAAATTACCTTGATTCAAGTATATCTGCCCTAAACTGTTCAAAGTCGTTGATTTAATCGAACTTAAATTATATTGATTGGCAATTTCTAAACATTTATTAAGATAATCTTCGGCTTTTAAGAACATTCCACTTTGCAAATATATTTTCCCGATTTGATGAAATACTTCAGCTTTGCCTAATGGATTCTTAATACTCTCTTGAAGTGCAAGTGCCCTTTCAAAATATTCAAATGCTTTATCATTGTTACCTTGTATGATATAAAGATTTCCTAAGAAAAAGAGAACTTTTGCTTCTTCAGCAGCTCTTCCCGTCTCATGGTTCAGCTCAAGAGCTTCATTAAAATAACTTGTAGCTTCGTTGAGTCGATTATTCAATCGATGAATTTCACCTATATTTAATAAAATGGTCGTAACTTCTACTACATTTCCGATCTCTTTATAAATTACTAAACTTTCCTCGTACTTTTTTAAGGCTTCTTCGAAACTACCCTTACTATGGTAAAAAACGCCGATATTATTTAAGCTTAAAGCTTTAACAGCGGGGTTTTCTGAATTTTCTGCTGTGTCAAGTCCTTTTTTAAAATATTCCAAGGCTTCGTCTAACTTGTTCTGTTCTTTTAATAACAACCCTATGTTGTTCAAAGACAAAGAGATTTCTGAGTTATTTTCTAGCTCTTGGTTTACTTTTAAAGCTTCTTGATTGAGCTCTAAAGCCTTATCGAAATCGGCCACTGATCTATAAATTTCGCTCAAACTATTAAGAATAACAGCTTTATTTGAAAGTAGTCCCACATCATTGCAGATATTTAGCGATCTTTCCAGGAAACTTAAAGCTTCCTGAGTGTTTCCCTTTAAAATATGGATAACTCCAATATTATTTAAACTATTTGCAATTCCAGGGAGGTTTTTTATTTCTTCCCGTATTTCAAGAGCTTCTTGATTGGCATTTAAAGCTTCTTCGTAATTTCCCAACGCTTTATAAATCTCACCCTTACTATTCAATATATCCGCTAAATTTGAGGTTAACCCTAACGCTTCCGTTATATCTGCTGCTTTTTCAATCATTTCTAGAGCCTTTTCGTGCTCTCCTTGGGAATGGAAAGTCATGGAAATATTATTGAGAGAATAAGCTTGACCAGAAGGATTAGAAAGCTGGAGTTGTATTTGATGTGCTCGTTCAAACATCTTTAAAGCCTCGGGGTATTTCCCTTGTGAGAAATATACATTTCCGATAAAATTTAGTGTATTAGCCTTATGCATAAGTTTGCCAAGGTCTTCGAATATGATCAGTGCTTCTTGAAATTTGTCTAAGGCTTTTTTGAGATGACCTTGCTTGTAAAAATTACTACCTATATTAATTAACGCCATTCCTTTTTCGTTTAAATTGAAGGTTAATTCAAAAATCTTTATTGCCTCTTCTAGATATTTAATTGATTCAGAGATTTTCCCTTGTTCTTGAAATAAAACCGCAATAGCATTTAATATCAAACCCTTTCTCGCAATTAGTTCTTCCTTCTCTATGATTTGGAGTGATTGATTGAAAAAATCTAATGCCTCCTCGTATTTGGCTTTGCGGGTATAAATCAATCCTAAATTGTTTAATATATCTTTGGTATATATATCGTTAATTTCTTCTGCTATTCTCAATCTCTCTCTTTCACACCTTAAGGCATCGTCGTACATGTCAAAATCGAGATAAATTCTAAATGGTATGAAGTATTTTTCTAACTCACTAGGTTGATTTACATTTTCTTCTACCCATTGCTGTGGACTTAAAGAAAATCCTTCTGAACTAAGATTTGAAGCTGTTTTAAATAATCTTTCAACAAGTTTGGAAGTGTTTGCATCCACACGATATACATGCTCAGTATTTTTCATCCAAAATATATCTACGAGAATTTGATTTACTTTGTCTGTTTCCTTTTCTGAAGTAGATTCGTCTATCTCATAGATTTTTATATCATCGCTAGAAGAGTAATTAAGCCAGATAAAGTCTTTTACATTCGATAAGACCTTTAGGGTAGGTACTATGTCAAAATCGTCGCTTCCAGAATATCCCATTACTACAATTGAACGCCCTTTAGAAATATTGTCAAATAAGGGACGTTTAAACGGTTCAATTTGAAACACATTCATCCCCTCTTTATTCGAACCGAACGCTTGAATCGTTGCTACTAACGAATCTTTAGTATATTCGTCGGTAATGATGTTTTTAGTAGATCCATGAACTTTAAAAAGTGATTTTTTTCCTTGTATAAACAATTCGTATGGATCTTGATGTGTCTCGAAATCGGAACGCGTAATCGCCACGATTATTTCATCTTTAGAGGTTCCCGACTGTAATAGGGCATGCTCGATTAAAAAATCAAAGTTGGTTGTCATAACAAAATGGCCTTGTTTTATCATTTCAGCCAAGAAAAAGTGCTGTAGATTAGGTTTATCGCATAATCCGTAAAAATCAATAACTCTTAGTTCTGGATCAAGACTATCACGTATGATTTCCATTAGTTGCTCAAACCGAAATTCTTTTAACTCTTTAATCTTTTCGATTTCTGACTCAGCACAGGTATAATCTATGATTACATTCATAAAAGCCTTACCTGCTGGTAAACATGAGGGAGGATCAATAGAACACCCCGCACCTACTAAAAAGGTCGAATTAGATTCTGGGGTGATTAAATCTTTAATTGAAAGGTTTGTGAGTTTCATGATTTAGATTTCCTTCTCTCTTAGTATAAGAATAAAATTATTTTTGTTATATTTATATTTAATATGTTCTGAAACAATAATAACATATTAAATTTAGTGTCTTATTTAAAGCTCTAATCCTAAACAAAAACCATCTAATGCAAAACCAGCTACTGAAGTCCTCTTGGAGAATCCCGCTTTGATAGCACTTTGTGAATTGTATTATGAAGAATTAGATCACACTAATGATATTGCAATTCTTGAAGAAATTCAACCCTTAATTGAAAATCTAATTAAAGAGTCAAATGACACAAATTCTTACTTACTCCAAACTAATGCATATCTACTACAAGGAAAACTCTCTTTATTAAATATGAATTTAGGAGATGCGAGACTATACTTAACCAAAGCACAACAAGTTTTTGTATTTATAATAAAAAGATGGTTAAAGAACAATTTTGAGAATCCACTCAAATATTTTAATTTAGCATTAATTGTTTATTAGCTTATATTAATTTTGAGGCATTTGTGAGAAATTCACAATAGCTTTGTTTATGCTCAAAATTTTTATAGAACTAAAATTTAAGTAAATTTGATTAAAAATGTCACTAAAAGATGAAAAAAATCCGGAGCAAAAATTTGTTAGAGCTGCCGAAATTTTGACTGGAGCAAATCCAGGTACTAAAATGCCGGAAGAGTTAGTTGGAATATTAAAAATTGCTGTTGGGGAAGATAATGTTGAATTTTTAGAAGCGTTTGCAGAGAAAACCTCATTTACTATGGAAGAATTAAAGGAGAGTTTAAAAAATAAAGGTATTGAATTAAATGAAGACGAAATCTTAGCTAAGGTTGACTTTCTCGCTAAGAATGGTGTAATGATGGATCAACCTACAGGTCAAGGTATAACGATTTACCGTACACTCGGTATTGCTAGAATATTTGATTATATTTTTATGAGAGATGTTGATGTAGAGGATGGTGATATTAAAGAGCTTGCTAAATTACAACATGATTGGATAGAGAGAAGAAGAGAAGGTGTTCAAAATAAATACGAAGAGTATGAATCCACAATTGATAAAGTGATGCCGATTGATAGAACTATAATTAGTAGCTATTCGAATCAGAATACTGGTGATGAAATTGAAATACAAGTTGATGAAACAATAGAGATACCGCAAGAGATTATTTTACCGAGTCAGACAGTTCAAGAAATTATTGAAAAGTATGATGATATAGCAGTTGGTAATTGTTATTGTCGAAACCATACAAAAGTTCTTGGAAAGCC
>Ga0209977_10000649_pt1 | contig 13965 bp, 13 predicted proteins | sample SumtaG_2_FD_183113 | JGI IMG/M metagenome (GOLD analysis project Ga0209977, IMG submission 183113) | Deep subsurface microbial communities from Indian Ocean to uncover new lineages of life (NeLLi) - Sumatra_00607 metaG (SPAdes) (version 2) | ecosystem: Environmental > Aquatic > Marine > Oceanic... | reverse complement strand
GGGTTTGAAAATATTGAAGAAGATTTTACAGGATATAGAATGATCAAAAAAATATAGATTTTCAACTAGACAAACTATATTTTTTCAATAATATGCTCCAAAAATCTATCTATCCTTTCTTTTTCTTTAGGAAAATAAGCTAAACTTGCAATTAAAGGAAAACACATAAAAATTTCATGAGATGCGATAATTAGCTTATATCATAAAATAATCAATATGCATCCTTTTTGTTATTTGGATGCAATTTTTTACTTTATTCTTGTTTTTCATAGTTGTCCTAATATTTTAAAACTAAACATCGAAAAATGGTTGTTTAAAGATATAGCTCTAGAGGACGTTTAAAATAAAACATGACCCATTTCCCAAATGGAAATATATATTGAATTATCGCTGTTAAAACGATAGAAACTCCAACTACATAGTCAGTATAAAGTTTTCAAAGCTTAAGATTAAGTTCAAGATATAGTTCTAGTTGAAGTACTAATTCTAGTTATGATCCATTTCCTAAAGAGAAATGACTATACCTAATAGTTGTTAAAACAAATGCAAGTTAGAATGTTGTAATCAAAACGAGCAAAATATTATAGAAAAATAAAAATAAAAAATATTCAACATGATCAAATCACGGATCTAAAAAATTATAATTTTTTATTTTTTAACGAAATTTTATTAAAACCAATCTATAAATTCGTCCACCGTTCTTCTTTCCCTTCCGTCTTTGCTTTTTTCTAAAGCGTCGTCAATTAGTCCCGCAGTCTCTCGTAAAACTACATCTCGGAAATAACCGTTTAGAACAACTTCCGGACACGACTAAGAAGACCACGAAATTTAATAAGCGCTTTTGATAATCCCGCCATACTTAGACTGCTCTGCTATTAATCGCGTTGTCAATCTTTTTATAAGCAAAATTTCTCACGGATCTTCGAGATTTAATTAATTTCAGCAAATCGTTTGCTTTTGATTCCAAAATTTCAAAATTGTGCAAGAAAGAAATTTATACTTTTGCCTAAATAAAAAATCAATTTTAAAAGGATTAAAACAATAAAAGAAAAAATCAGAAATATAAGGGAATGTTTCTATTTTTATAGTAGAAAATGGTTATATAACTTAGCAAATGTTTTAAAAGATTATAAAAGATGCTTGAATTTACAATCAACGAATTTATTACGCTTAAGTTGGAGGAGGGTAGCACTAACATTTGCGTCCTCGGAGAAGAATTCATTCAATGCAAGTACCTGTTAATGAACATTCCAGTCCAAGACTTTTATAAATACGACGAAATCAATTCCATTGACGATGCTGCCGAAAAGCTCGACAAATCTCTGGAAAGAGGTAATCCTGAGGTTTCTAAGATCGATATCCCGCCCCAAGTGGAGTTCTGGGGGCATTGTAGCAATTTACAAGTGTGGGCAGAGCAAGATTACGATACGCGTTTCATACACAGTAACCTGGCGTTTCCGCTGCTAAAAAAATTAACTGAAGTTGGAGATCTAAAAGCAGAGAAAATTTTTAAGGACGAGATAGGAAAAAGGTTTGAAATGGGTCCAGACTCGGTTAGGCAATTTCTCGCGCTGGAGGGATATTTAAATTATTTAAGTAGAGAGGAAATGTGGAGCGTAATGCCTAACCAATCTGAGGTGACGATTCTTCGCGCCATCGAAAGAGAAACTGGAGCCGAATTTAAACTATGTTCTAACAAAATGGAGGAATTTGTATGGGGACACGCTCCCGATCAGCTCGCGTTCTCTATAAAAGGTGATTTTGTTATGGAGATCGACTTCTTAAATTTTAAAGCTCTCTCTGCTCTGAAATGGAAAAAGATTTTTGCGTTGCTCGGAAAATTAACGGCTCTAAGATGGTTGTATTTGTCTCATAGTAGCCTTAAGAAAATTCCAGAGGGCGTTAGACGCGTAAAAGGTCTCGAAGTTTTGAAACTAAACCATAACGAACTTGAGGAACTTCCTGAGGCAATTGGCGATTTAGAGAAGTTGATCTGGTTGATTCTTAACGATAACAAGATTAAAAAGCTCTCCAAGTCGATTGGGAAGCTTAGTTTATTAGAAGAGCTTCACTTAGATCACAATAAGTTAATAGAACTTCCTAATTCTATTGGAAACCTCAAATCTCTCGTAAAATTATATCTCAAAAATAATCGCTTAGAAACCCTTCCAGATACCGTGATTGGGATGGAGAAGCTTCGACAATTTTCTTTAAGCGATAATTTGCTATCTGACCTTCCCGAAAAGATGATTGAAATGAAGTCTTTAAAAGGCATAGGCTTGAAAGGCAATAAAATTAACGAGAGATCGCCTGTAATCGCTTCTCTTGAAAATAAAGGAGTAATTATTGTATTATAATTATAAAAATTTGAAAAAAAATTAGAAATTAGAAATTAGAAATAAAAAGCAACGTCGTCCACATTAGTAAATAAGATTCTCCTGACTATCTCGTAGAATTTGTTAGGATCGTCAAACTTATGCACGGATAAAGTGTTGTGCCTTGAAATAATCTCGTTCCACCTTAAATAATAAGAAGATTTTTTATAATCGATTTCGCTACCGCCAACCCATTTCATTCCGGATTTTGGAGGACCTGCTCTAGGAGAACCAATCATTTGACTGGGTAATAAACTCCCTGACATGCCAAACGTAAACATACATTCGTCGGATTTCAAGTCAGGGTGATCGGGATCTCTCACGATAAAGGCAGCAGGGCGCACCAGTAAGTTTCCTAATAAAATCGGGATCATCTCTACAAAATTGTTTATAGAATCCTGATCGTTTAAATCGAGCAAAAAACCTATTTGCCTTGGTGCTTTGATGTACCATTCGTTTAAACTGTAATCATTAGGTGGAAGGTATACATTGCTCTTGGGATCAGCACCGTATCCATCCGTAAACGCGTTGAAAGGATATAGGATTATTCTTTTATTTTCAGCGCTTTCTGCTAAGTCAAAAATAAAGCCTAAAGTGTCCATGATAAAATCTTGCATGTATCTTAAATCAGATTCTATTTGATTAGAGTAAACCTCATCAGTCTTCAACTTCGGCAAATAAAGAGAAGAAGCAAATTTTGCCCAATCGTCCTTGAAGTAACGGCGGAAATCATCAGGCGAGAGTATTAATTCTCCTTTTCCTTTTGAGAATGTTAATGTAACCCAGCTCTCTCCACGAGAAGTTAGCCATTCAAACGCTTTATTTCTAAAATCTTGTACTCCTTCTGCGAATATTTTAGAACGCAAACCCACATCAGCCAAACTTAATTGTAACGAATCATATCCTCTGTCCCTACAAATTTGCATGAGCGTTTTATAGAATTGACTTCGCCACGACCTTCTCAGAGTTTCTCTCTTAAAATGGTTGAGAGCTTTATAATGTTCATAAATTCCGCGGGATATAAATTTAGAGAAATCTGAGTGAAGAGTTACGCCAGTAGGTTTTTTATACATCGGAAGCAGGAATTTTACGGGAACTTCAGATAGAGAAATGGTTGCGTCTGAAACGTCCACGGTTCCATCTGTGGGCAATATAAAATTAAAACTCGAAGTAAATCTATCTAAAATATGTTCGTAAGGAGTTCCTTTTGAAAATCTCGAATTAATCTTAGCATTTACTCTGACCAATGCGTCCATTGAACGGGACATAAACTGAACCTTCCCTTCCATTACCATAACTCCTCCAGAAAGCATTTCTTTAAACATATATTTCCCAAAAAGCTCAGTTAAGACCGAAACAACACGCTTAGCTAACAATATTTCACGCTTATCGAACTTTTCGTTATCTCGGCTAAGATCAAATTCATTTTGGCCTCCTACAAAATTCTTCTCGCGATTTATGATAATCTCGTTCATTTTCTCTATCACCAGCGAGTTTGAATCTGTGAATTGATATTGCCTAAAAACATCTATCCAGTTTTGCAGCCATTGTTTTCTCGTCTGATCGGGATTAAAATAGACATTTTGAATAGTTAAAAGGCTATTTTTCTGAACTTTTTTAAGTGAGCATAACTCAAGTGCAAATTCGTTTGCTTCAACAATATCTCCGAATTGGACGAGATAGTGGACAAGGAGGGTTCTGAATCCTAACTCTAAGTCATCATAACCGGGACCTAAATGTAAAAGCCCGTTTTCATCCATGTACGCTCCCAATATTTGTAAATCGTAATTATCAATAGGGAAAAATCTATTCATAACAGATGTGTCGACGTATAAATCGGTTAGCAGTGAAAGTCTATCTAAAAATTGTTTAGAATTGTCGAGGATGAAATCGCGATTTTCGTGAGAATTGAATTCCGGATCTAAAAAGGAATTTTCCTCTTTGAGATTCTTCAACCACTTAGGAGAGGGTCTTATTTTATCAACGGTAATTAGGGACTGGTAAGCAGGTACTGTCATAATGTTGTCTTCTACTTCTTGTAGGAAAGCGATAAACCGATTACCAGTCGCCCAACCTAAAGCGCGATAGTAATTTAGTTGGAACAAACCATCGATAGATTTTATACCCGTTAAAAGCCATTTAAACCACTTATCTCCTCCGCTACGCACGGTAAAACCGCTTGCGTCGAAATTCAATTTGCTGAACAACCGGTTGCCTTCAGGGTTGCTAAGGTAAATGTTATGGAGTACGATCTCTCTATTGGTATTTGTGTCAAAATAAGCGTAACCTTCTCGAATGTTTTGAGGAAGATCGTTAATTATATCTGAGCCAACAACGCCTAATTGACCAGTATGTACATTTCGAACAACAAGCAGAGGTTTTTTTCCTTGGCTTACAAGATAATTGAAGCGCGCTTTGGTAAAATCTACTTTCTTACCACCAATAAGCGTAAATAAATTTGAAGGAATCTCTTCAAAGGTTAATTTTTCTCCCGAATCGAACAGAAAATCGATAGTTTCGTATTTGGTCAATTCAAAAGTTCCCGAAGAAGTGAACTGAAGCATTTTGTTAAGGTTTTCTTCGTTTGAAAAATATTTAATGATGGTCTCAACATAAGTCACAGTGATAGCCTTGTCTATAAAGGTGTCTTTTGCCAAGGCGTAGAGCTCGTCGCGAATCTCTGATTCCTCTGAATCCGGTGAATACCAATCGTCAAATAACTCTTGAATCTTGTTAATGGCGTCTCTGTAATTTGTTGCAGGATTTTCGCGCAAACGGGCATTGATTAACTTAGCAACTCTGAACTTATATAACGAAGCTAATATCGATTTCCTGCTCTTGCTCCCACTCTCGTGCTGCAAATCTAGCATGCTATTCATTTGCAACTTAGATTCGAATATGTTCGAAGCTTCGAATCTATTATGAGCGAAGGTCTGCACGCTATAAGAAGAGTGTTTTTTAATAGGAAGATTCCAACTAGTTCCATCTAACACTTCTCTAATGTGGAGCAACAAATCTACGAGAATAGTAGAGAGCTCGTCCGCTGCTAAGTCTTGAATCTTCAGATCGTTTGGATTTCGATTGTACTTTGCGTGGAAGGAAATGACCAGATCTGGATATATAGCCACGAGCAAATCGTATAGCCTTGCGTTTTGAGGTCCTCCGTTCTCTGGAGCGATTCCGTTGTCTAAAATCTCAAAAATCTCGACGAGTACATCTTGTCCGCCTATTAATTCGTTAAAATCTCCCCTCAGAGGAGCTTTTGGGTTAAATTCCACCCACGAAAATAGGCCGAAATTTGCAAACCCCGAATCTGCGTATTCAGTTGCCATAATCTTGAATAGTTCAGTCATAAATATGGTAGATTCGAGAACATCTCCAATAAATGGGCCAGCAAGTTTGTTAAAAGACATAAAATCACTTTTTACTTGGTCGAAAAATGATTCAGAAATCTTCATGAAAAGCTTATTTAAACCTTTCGAATCAGTAAAGAATTCAACTATTTCGTTCTCAAACAAACCAAAATGCTTGTGTTCAAAATCTTGAGAATATGTTCGCAGAAATTTGTCGAATGCGGCGGGTAAATCTTCGATAGAAATGGTTTTACCTTCGATAACATACGACTCTAAAAGACTATGGTCTTTACGTCCATAGTGGTAATTTCTTCAGAAGGTTCAGCTTGTAAACTTACAGCTGAGGATTTTAAGTTATTAACCTTGTCCAATTGGGCAGATAGTTTGGTTTGATACATGTTAACGAGTTCAAATATCTCACGTTGATTTTTTAATAAACCCATCTGAGCTTCGAGATTAGCAACGCTTTGAGCGGGAGCGTAAGTAACAGCTGAAGTAATGGGACCGTAATATTTAGAATCCACTAAATATTCCACCGCTTGTCCAGAAGAACTTATTTGGTAAATTGAAATGAAGGCGGGGGATCTATCGAACCTACTTTTAAGTTCGGCGTCTTGTCCTAAACCTTTCTTAACGCCTGATAATTTATCGATCTTAACATCCGTGCCTTTCGCTACCATGTCTTGCCTTGCGTTGCTAATTGCCGCGCGCATCTTAGTGGTCGTACCCGCTTTCGGACTTAAAACTCTTTGGCCCAAGTGTTTGATCATAGGGCTAAATCCGTACAAACTAAAGCCCGCAAAACTGAGTCCTGGAACTAACAGCGAAAGCCCTGCAAAAACGCCCGAACCGATAATTCCCGCCATTTTAAGTATCGTCTCGTGTCTGCTCGGAACTAAATCGAGCTTAGACATAATCGAGCGTACGTCTTCTCTATTCTCTCTTAAAAACCTTTCCGTGGTAAATAACTGGTCGCTATCTTGTTCTGCGATAAGCTGGGATAATTCGGTAGTTAAAAGAGAGATTAAAAGTTCTCCTATTGTAATGCTTGACGAAGCTGGGATGTTTTTAGACGATAGGAATTCAGAAGCCTCATATATGATGATAAAAACAACTCTTGAGAATAATTCTAATGCCATTATTCTTACCAAGATCATCAAACGCACTATATCTACTTGCAGATAAGTTAATCGGAGTTGCTAGAGTAGGAAAAAAGGAAGTATCGACTATTTTTAATCCTAAAATCGTTAAGGAAGGGTGAAAGTGGAGGAATTAGATTTATCAGAAAAAATTAATAAAAGGATCGCACTTATAAAAGATGATGTCCTCTCAGGTAAGATTAACTTATTAGAATTACAACTTAATCCTATTTTTAGCGAAATCAAAAATTCTATTAGCATATATAACATCGAAAATTATTCGCATAGCTATAAAAATGCGGTTGAATTGCTCAACGATAAATTTGAAGAGCTTAAGAATTTGCTAAGTTCGTTAGATATAGAAAAAAAGTTCGAAGATTTTTTGAAAACTCACCCCAACGAGGACCAAATATCTGACATATTTCGCGGTTGTTGGAGAAAAACATTTCATTTCGAACCAATTTCTTTGAAATTTTTAGATTACGCTTCTAATCGTTATATCAAAGAAAGGATAATGAATTTTACTATTGAACACTTAACTAAAGAGGAAACTAACGATCAATTTTTAATAGAGGTTCCAAAGTACAAATTTACTGAAAAAATTGGTGCATTTTATGACAAAATTAAAAAAAAACTCCCCTGTTTTTTTGAAGATGTGTTCGATAATGAGTTGGATCAAATAGAAATTTATGAACAATTCGTATACCTTTTACATCTTTTACAATTAAATAAGATTAAATATGAAAAAAATACCAATACGCTATATTTATAAGGTAGAGAAGATGGAAAAGACCATCAAAACGAATAAAAATATACTCATTCAATTTAAGTTTAAGTTCGATCTTTTCACTGGGGATATCTCTTATTCTACAGCTAAATATGTTAAAGGAAAGTAAACTAACATCGTTTGGAAATTAGAATTAAAACATAAAAATTGCTCAATTATTAAACCTTGAGATCCTCCAATATTATAATAATATTCATAATATAGATTCATTTTAACTAAAAAGACATCATTTAATACAAAAGTAGATGAACTATTGGGAGCAAAGGGAATATGGGTAAAATTTAGATACCAATTTCCCATCCAATATAGCGGATTATTATTATAGTTCACACTCTGAGCGATAAATATCTCTGTATGGTTTGCATACTCCGCTTTGATAATTGAATTATTGTTGTAAGTTAGATATATCAGAGATTCATTGGTAACTTCCACTGAATAAATAAAATTATGACTAAAATAAGGGTAAAAATGAAATCTCTTTTTATCATCTTCAATTTGTGCCTTAAGAGATTCTATGAATTCTCTATCGATACGGTATAAATAATCTACATCACCTACGTTATGAACTTCCCCTGAGGAATCTCGATATTTGCAGTACTTTTGATATTCAAATAATTCACTTTTTTCAATGATGCTTTCAAAATTTTGAACGTTTCCTTTATAATTTATTTTATAATATATTCTTGTTAATATTATGGAATTGTTGATAATTAGCGAGAATGTTAGGATTAATCCAGTTATTATTATTATTACTGGGATATATACTAGTTTTCTTTTCATTTTCGCTCACTTCTTTTTTTGAAACAAAATTAAAAAAAAATTAAGATTTTTTACTTATGATATTTATGGTTTATTTAATCATAATGTTGTTACCTTCAATAATAAAGATGAACTCTAAAAAATCTGTATCTCTTTCCATAACAAATTCTAAATCGATCGTTTCAGAAATACCATTATTATGTTCTTCGCCTAGTTCGGTTACTCTGAGATCATCACTATGTTTTAATTGGTTTTTTACCTCTCCTATGGTGGAATGAATTGCGGATTTTAATTGTAAGGATACCCATTGACCATTTTCTAATCTTCCATATAATCTTACATGATCAATATCTGAAATTGTTTTGGGATGTTCAGTGAGTTGAAGATTTATTTTATTGTTTAATGGATAGGGAGCTGTTTGCAGCGTATGAATATAAGTCCTGTCAATGCCATCTATATCATGTATATCCAATAATCCTTCTTCTATATATTCTGTTCCGTTAAAAGTATACAAGATTGGACACCCCCCACCACCTCCAGGAGGAGCTCCAAATTTATCTTTGTCTATATAATTCTCACAATTGTCACAAAAGTCTTGTATAAATGGATGCCAATATTCTGACATTATACACCAGCCATTGGGACAATGATAACCCGGAGGATCTGGGTAAAGTCCATAATTATGTCCAACTTCATGACAAATAACATCACTTTCAATAAAATAATAACGTCTGAGTACTATCGAATGTCTTCCATTAACAAAACCGTATCCCATAGCTTCGACACCAGGGTCATTATAATTATCATAAACAACCCCAATTGCAATGTCTGCACCATTATAATTCACGGGTTCTCCAACCTGAGCTTCAAAATTATATAATAATTGCAATGAAGTAGATCCACTTGAGGTATAAGTATAATCGCCCGAACTAGATACAAAAATATCCAAGTCTACTGCATAATACATTTCAAAAGTATAAAAAACGGAATTTACATAACAATATCCCCAAAAATCATATAAAGCTCTAGCTTCCTCATCAAAAAATCTTGCATAATTCAAACTTCCTAAATAAGGATCTAAAATGAGTAATTTATCGTCATGACCATCTAGTTTTCCAATAGACAATTGATTGAGAATTTTATTTGAATCTAATAATCGTTCCTCCTTATCTAGAAGTCCTTTTTGATTGAATGTACAATAAATCATTTTACTAGTAAAACCGATATCATCTCCCATATCTTTAATATCTAATATACATAACTCATCAGCCTCACCCTTATTTCTATCCCAAGCAACAATATCTCTAATATTTGAATACATTCCGATATTTTTATCCTCCATAATCAACTGTCCATCAGAATTAATTATTCTTACAATTGCTTCTTCCATTATTGATGCTGTTGTTTTGAATTGATAAAGTAAAATTTGATTCTTATCTGATTCCTGCTCAATGAATTGACCAATTGCAAATAAATTCCAATATATTTTAGATTCAGAATATATTATTTCAGAATTATAAATCCCTTTATTATCACGATTAATAATCATAACATTAGTTTCGAAATGCTCTACTGAATCTGTGTTGTCGCTAAATAAAATATAAATACTATCAGAAAATTTCCCATTATTAGAATGTACTTCAAGATCACTTATGCATGAATTTAACTCATAAATTATTTGTATTTTAAACTCCTTATTATTCCTATTAAAATCAAGGAGATAGATTTTAGAGGAGCCTCCTTCCCATGAAGCAATAATTATCTCTTGAGCTTCATCTTCATCAAAATTACCTACATCTACATTATGAATATGTCCAGAAACTTTCTCTGTAATAATCTTAGAAAAAACTGGGAACCAAATTTTTTTGTCTTTGTGATAAGTGTTTATTATCCATTGAGTACCGGAATCTTTAACATTTGATTTAAATGTAATTACTTCTGATATTTTATCTCCGTCAATATCTCCAATTGTAAAACATCTAGCGTTATCTACATTGATTTTAGACTCATCAAGAATAATTATTTCTTCTTGATTATCATCATCCTCCGCTTTAACTGGAATTAGGTTAAGAAGTAAAAGTTGAACACTTAGAATTATTGAAATAAAAAATATTGTTTTCATTTTGATTCTTTTCATTTTGCCTTTTTACCTCTTTTTTTAAAAATTAAATCTAGCTATGATAAAAATTAAAAAATATTTTTTATCGAATTTTGGTAAGTATAAGTAGAATGCCAAAATATATAAAGTTTTTGCATGAAAAAGCTGTAAATTCTGCTTTTATTTATATTTGCTAATTAATTCAGAATGAAGTTTGCTAGCTTTTATTAATTTTTTAAAGTCTGTTTCAGTTTCAAAAGAGTCTAACGTTAATTTTTTTTTTAAACATTCCAAACAAATCAATGCATTTATGTCTTATTAACAATAATAAATTAGGATCTCTACTAAAACCCATATTTACATTAATTAGTATTATTTATGATGGTATTAGGTATTTATTAACACATACATTTAATTCTTAATATTTTCTTTACTATTAAAGATGTTTTAATGCATTTTTGTTAAATTTAGGGAAAATTAAGTATCAAAAAGAAACTAATACTTTATATGTGTGAGGTTTTTGAAATAATGAATGAGATGTCAATTTTAATGCACTTACTTAGTAGAAAGAGAAAGTCTTATCAAATAGGGGCTACTGAAGAAGAGATACTCGATATTTTAACTGTTAAAAATAAAAACAAATCGGTCTATTTCCAAAATTTAATTACTGGACTATCTAATTATCTTATACCACTAGGACTTCAAGTAAAATTCAATTCGTTAAATTCACACTGGTATATAAACTACGATAATGAGGTCACAGAATTGATTTCAGCTAACCCTTTTGAGGGAAAGCCTAGTTTAGCAGCAACTTTATTATGCGTTCTAACTTCTTGCCTAAAAAATTCGGGTAGTTCTTCAATTCAGGAAATCAAAAAATTAAGAAGCAAAAAAGAGATAATGGGCGATTTAAAAGAGTTGGAGAAGGAGGGTTACATAGTAATAAGTAAAACGACTTACCAAGTCCATCTCACACCGCTAATTGGTTATAAATTAGATTTGCATAAATTGTTGGTGAAATTATCTTTAAAATTAAAAGAATAAGAGACATAGGTATTATTACGATCTTAACGATTAGTTGTAATACCTAATATCATTTCTGCAACGTTGTTATTAAATTCTTCAAATTCTGCAAAATCCTTTACGATTTCTCCACAAGTTAGAAAGTAGTCAATGATAGAAATTTTTCTTTGCCCGTAGAAAGCTTTCCTCGTCTCGTCGCGTTCGTATTCTATCCGGATCATAACTTTTGAATTTTCAATCATGACCTTTATAAAGGACAAGAAATCGCGATTTTTTGTAATAGAAAATTTCTGGCACATCGTTCGGTTCGTACCACATTGTTACCTCCCGATAAAAACAGCTAAAACTATCGAATCCAACGATTTGACCTTGGACAAAAAATCACCAAAATTTTTTTCCTATTTATTTTTCGAAATTACAATTTAAACAAGATGAAGAGGAAAGGGAAAAGACGACTCCTGCGACCTCGACCTAATGATAAGGTCAGAAATAAAATAGGGGGAGTTATTGAGTGCTTTACGCACTACCAAAAGACAAAAATCCAGGGTGGCGCAGGAGTCACGGTTAATTTATCCCTATCTTATTTCAACTTCGTTTTTTATTTTCTTTGCTTGTTTTTTTAAACTTCAAATCTAACTAATCTAGCGATAGATTAAAATTCAAAAGAATTGCTTTGTTCGAATTTTATCTTTCTATGGAATAACAATTATATGGCAGTATTTAAATCTTTTCACTTAGTTGGTTTAATGTATCGCCACAATTTTTCCTTTTTATGGTAACTTTTTTTCAAGCAAGAACATGTCAAGATTTTATTGTGTAGTAGCCAAGTCTAATAAGTTGCTTTAACTCTTGAGCAGTATAACGAACGTCTGTATCCAAAAACATTAATTGTTCAGAAATTGCTTCTAGCAATCTCGGAGAGGTGGTAGCTAACAATTTTCTTTGAATATTCTTTTATGCGAAGATCTTACTTAAAAAACATGAGTACTTGGCTGATAAGTATTTAAATTAAATCCTTTTTTTTTAATGAATTTGTTTAGTGAAACACCGTAATTTCTTGCTTTTTATATCAACCTTTAGTAATTTAACTAGGATTTTTTTTAATTTTTTTGGGAATTTTTTACGGTAAATTTAATCTTAGAATGTTCTTTAGTTAATTCTTATTTCAGTATTAGACATATTTTTCAAGGTAATTATAAATACCTATTATATACATCCATATTTTTCTTCATAATAAGGATTAAGATAAATACGCTTACAAATATACTAATTAAGATTATTATATTGTACCCTAAAATTGTTTTAGAATTATTCGGTATATTATTATTATCATCATCGCTATCATCATCGTTGTCATCGGGTTTTTCATCATTAGAAGAATTCTTTATTGTGAAATAATTGCTAATACCGTATACATTAGTATCGTTAGAATCTCTTATAACAATCCGATATAAATTAGATTCCTCAAGATCATTTGGAATTGTCCAGAAATGCGAGTCTTCGTTCTGAATATGGTTTGCTATATTCTCCAAATACTTTGAATCTTTATAAAGTTCTTTATAAAGTCGTTAAAAGTTTTAGCACCATTTTAGCAAATCAAGATAAGATAACTTTTTCTATAAAATCTGATACCCCTTTAAAAATTGAAATCTTTATAAAGTCGTTAAAAGTTTTAGCACCATTTTAGCAAATCAAGATAAGATAACTTTTTCTATAAAATCTGATACCCCTTTAAAAATTGAAATGTTATTCAAACAATTAAATAAAACTCGGTTAACCTTTTACCTCGCTCCAAGAGTACCAGAACCAGATTTTGATAATGTCGATTTCGAGGATGACGGTTTCGAAGACGATAACGACGAAGTTTTTAATGAGAACGGAGAAGAACTAGATCAAGACTAAATTTAATTTCTTTTAGGAAAGAAAGGATACAAAACTCGTTGATATTCCGATAATCAGACTTTTTATTCTTGCTACAAGATTTTATTATGTAACATACCAATGTTTGGATCTCGGACAATCTGTTGGTTTGGTTGAGATCGTAGTATTGAATATGGATAGGAGTTAACGAAGAATAAGAAAAACGAAAATTAAAACCAATCTATAAATTCGTCTATAGCTCTTCTTTCCCTTTCGTCTTTACTTTTTTCTAAAGCGTCGTCAATTAGTCCCACAGTAATTACGCCCATTAATTCAAATTTCTCAGTCGATAGTTTGAAAATTTCATTAATTTTTTCCTTATTTTTTAAGATTTCGCCGATCCAAACCGCTCCTAATCCCTTTGCGTGGACACATAAAAGCATGTTTTGAATAAAAGCTCCCATCGCTAAAACATCCTTTACCCGATCGTAACCTCTTTCTAAGTCTAAGAAGACAACGAAATTAAGATAAGCGCTTTCAATAATTCCCCCGTACTTCGATTGTTCTGCAA
>Ga0209977_10000648_pt1 | contig 13968 bp, 12 predicted proteins | sample SumtaG_2_FD_183113 | JGI IMG/M metagenome (GOLD analysis project Ga0209977, IMG submission 183113) | Deep subsurface microbial communities from Indian Ocean to uncover new lineages of life (NeLLi) - Sumatra_00607 metaG (SPAdes) (version 2) | ecosystem: Environmental > Aquatic > Marine > Oceanic... | reverse complement strand
ACATCATGATAATGAAGTCAACTACCACCGCCAGAGGCGGTGGCTTGAAAATTCGTACCTGGAAGGTACGCTGGTAAATGCTTTGCTATAGTGCCAAGCCCAACTGCTCAGCTTGTCTGTCTCTTTTCTCCTGCCATCTTACATATTTCCGAATCTGATCTTCATTGAGGCCTATTGTGCTCACACAGTAGCCCCTTGACCAAAGGTGCCGTCCCCAGTACCGCCGTCCCAGTCGTTCATAGCGATGAAAAAGGTTCAAGGATATTTTCCCTTTTAAGAATCCCATGATGTCTGATATGGCGTACTTGGGAGGAACCGAGAGGATCATGTGCACGTGATCAGGCTGTACACTGATCTCCTCTACCTCAATCAGATCCTTCTGACATGACAGATGATATACTTGTTGTTTCGCGTATTCCCCTATCTGGCCCTCAAATATCCTGTAGCGGTACTTGGGGCAGAAAACAATGTGATACTTGCACTCCCAAATCGAATGTGATAGTTTTTTAAAACTGCTCATTGTACCTCCCTCACTCAGCGTACCTTCCAGGGAGGTACATTATAATCCATTCAGAATACTTAATACACCGGTCGAACCTATTCAGGGGACCACTACCTGAGGTAGTGGTTTATGCCGATTAAATTAAAGTTCCTGAAGGCGTGGCAGAAATAGAAAAGGTGATTCCACTCCCAAGAGGATGGGAACGAATACTATTCGTTGATGATGAGCCATTTATTGTTGATATAGGCAAAGGGATGTTAGAGCATTTGGGTTATACAGTAGTAACCAGAACAAGTTCGATTGAGGCACTTGAGGCCTTTAAGGCACTGCCTGACAAATTTGACCTTGTTATCACTGACATGACCATGCCAAAGATGACAGGTGATGAGTTAGCCAAAGAACTTATGCGCATAAAGCCCAATATTCCCATTATCATCTATACTGGATTCAGTGAAAAGATTACTGAAGAGAAGACCAGAGCCATGGGCATTCGGAGGCTTATCATGAAACCTATTGTCCAGCGTGAGATGGCAAAGGCGATACGCGAGGCGCTAGATTGATTTTGGATTTTAGATTGCGGCCCGCCCTGGCGCTATGGACTCGAATTATTCTCCTAATCATATAAAGTGCTACGTGCTAGGATCAGCCTATTAAGTCTATACAACCAGGTCTGGGCCAGGGATTGCGGATTGCAGAATTTGCCCGTCCGCCTTGGCTGAAGCCTCGCGATGGCGGGCAAGGATTTTTGATCCATGTATTAATCATTTAACATATTTCAAGTTCATAATAACCACACTTGAAACATTCTCCCTCTTCTTTTTTTATCTCCTTAATACCTTTCTCAATCTTCTTTGGATCCATTTTATAGTTTTCAATAAACCCTATCAGGCCATCGACCTCACTACCTAAGTCCCCTTTATAGTCTATCTCTACAAGCCTTCCCAAAGCGATAAAATAGAGATACGCTCCCTTGACCCTTACATTTTTCAGTCTTTCTACCACAAGTTTATAGCAGGCCAGTTGTAAATCAAAATAATGTTCCCTGGCAAAGCTAACCGGATCTTTACCCTGCAGCCCGCCTGTCTTCCAATCTATTATAGTCCATCCCTCATTTCTCTTATCTTTAAAGAGCTTGTCTATTCTTCCCCTTAGGGTATATCCATTATTATTTAATACAAAAGGTAACTCAGAATACTGGTTTACCCCGGTAAGAAGCTCTAAAAGGGCCTTGTCCGTAATAGTTGTCAAAATCAACTCTTTCACCCCGGCCTTTATCCTTTTAAGGGCCCGGCTCTCAAGAAGCATTGTTTCTTTCTTCTGGCCTAAAAATGTTGCAAAGAGGGCATCTAATAAACCCTGATCAAAACCTGATCCAAATACATGTCTTTCAAGGTAGTTATGTACAATAATACCAATAATCCTCATCTCAATTGTTCCACCTTCGCTCTTATCTTCTGATGTATCATCTATATAGTCACTGCCTACTAAAAAAGAGGGGTCTTCAGGTATGTTTAATCGATGCCTATAGTAAAATTTCAAAGGGCATCTCTTGAACATGGCAATGCTTGTTGGGCTGAGCTGATAATAGGAGGGAATGGCCAATGAATCAGTAAAATCGAGTTTTTTTATCCTATCATCTATCTTTCCAAAATCATCAGGAGATAATTTTGTCTTACAGGAGCCGACCCCAGCAAATACTTGAGGTGTTGGGTTAGCCCATACAACCAAGGGGAACTCCTTCTTTTGTGGATATATCCCTATCATATCCTCCCGGAATCTTTTCCTGACTCCCCATATATCATCAAGGAGGTCCATTATAGGAACCCCTTGTTTATAGTCAAGGAAGGTCAGGGGATTTTTATTATCCTTATTCTTCCCCACTACCATATGACCAGTCAGGATAAGATGATGCATGGCTCTGGTGCAGGCAACATAAAAGACCCTCCGGTTTTCAGCCACATCTTCTAATGTATTTCTTCCTTTGAGTATGAAAGACAGGGGACTTAGTACACTCCTAAAATCTAGTAAAGGAAATTCAACGCTGAAGATAGGCAAAAGGCCTTCCTCGTCATTCCAGACTTTTGTTCTTGAATGATGAGCATGGTAAACTCTTAAGGGCTTTCCTGGTTTTGGTTCTTTAGGGACAGCCCTATCTAATTCAGGAACAATTACCATAGGAAATTCAAGGCCTTTGGCAGCATGTATAGTCATGAGATGGATGGAAATCCCTTTAATCTGATCTACAACGGCCTCCCCTTCATCATCTTCCTCTTCAGCCTGTCTCAAGCAATAAGAAACAAAATCAGATAGGGATCCATTTCCTTCTAATTCAAACTGTCTGGCTATCTCTATCAATTTTTCCATATTTGCCATCCTCTGGATTCTATTCGGATGGGCGGATAACGTGGCTATCAATCCTCTGTCTCGTATAATTGTTCTTATCAACTCGGGTATTTGTAAGTGGTCTGCCAATAGCTGCCAAGCATGGAGTTGATTTCCAATCCTTTTAAGGTATTCCTGGGGGGAGCTGAGCAATGTTTCATAAAGAGGCCTGTCATCTGTAAAGAGATCAAATACCTCTGGATCTGTTAAGGCAAAGATTGATCCTCGAAGGGCAGTTAAAATGGAAATTCTTTGTCTTTCATCTACAAGATATGCCAAAAGCTGGACCATCTCCATAACCTCTTCACACCGATAAAATCCTTTTCCCTTATTCACAATAAAGGGCAGTCCAGCCTCCCGAAATATGGTCTCGAATGTCTTTATATGGGTGTAGGCAAAAAAAAGGATACCGATTGCCAGTTCCCCCTTCTCTATTCTTTCCCTTACTGATTGATATAGCTTGTATTCGGGCACCCCTTTTCCTTCTCTGCCCATTATCCTTTTAATAATCTCTACAATGAGAGAGGCCTCCCTCTCTGCCTTGCTGTATTCTTCAGTGCGAGGAGATCTCCCCTTCTCAGTGGGGATGATGTGTAAGGCAACTGAGCCTTCTTCTTCTTTATCATCAGAGGATTGTGCCTTTTCTATAGGTAAGTATTCACTTTCGTATTCCTCAACTTCAGAGGCACCTTTGTTAGAGAAAATATGATTAAAGGTATTGTTAAAGAATTCTATAAGCACTAAATCAGATCTAAAATTTGAATTAAGATATATGTCTCCTCTTAGTATCTTCTCCTGCTCCTCCCCTGATATGCTGTTAAAAAGGGTGGCCTGGTCATTAAATCTTTTCCCTAGATCCTGATCTATATCAAGAATCTTTTTGACTATCTGATCATCATTCCAGAAAAAAGGTCTTTTACTTGACGCATTTGATCTTTTTATTTCCTCTGTAACATTATCAAAAACAGTTACATCTGCCCCCCTAAACCCATATATAGCCTGTCTTTTATCGCCAACAACAAAAAGTTTGTCTTTTCTTAAAACAGGGCTACCTTTTTTGTCCTTATCTGAAATAAGGAAACGTATAATCTCCCATTGGTTCCGATTGGTGTCTTGAAATTCATCCACCATGATGTATTTGAATCTTTCTTGAATTCGTTTGATAAAGGATGGGTTCTCTTCAGAAAAGAGAGCTGTTAAAAATTCAAGTGTTCTTGACTCTAAGTCCGCAAAATCAAGGACATTAACCCTCCCCTTCTCTATCTGATAGCTATCAAAAGAGGCCTTAGCCAGTTCCAAAAATCTAGTGAGCTCTTGTTTAAAGATACGATCAGGGTTAAAAATAACAAAGAGATCAGGATAATAGGAATTTAGCATATCAAGATAGGAAATCTCTCTATTACAACACCTTACAGTTAGCCTTGAGCTTTTAGCGAGTCTTTCCTGGGAAAGTCTTCTTAAGTGCGTAAAAAGAGATGGGAGACCAAAATCATCTGGGCAAGAGTCCTTTTTCTGGTACCATTCATTCAGAAGGTCCATTACCTGGTCATACTGCCCCTTTCCATATTTAAGCTCCTTCAGTCCATTATAGTAAGGGGTCAGGATGTAATCCTTTATATACCGGCAGTACTCTGTGAATACCTGATCCATCCAATCCTTTTTTTTAAAGAGATGATCCCGGGTTGCCAGTATCCTTTTTAAGTTCAGAGGATGTTCAATAACGTTTTTTATTGCCTCAAGGAAATGCCCCCTGTTTCCAAAAATACGCATGAGTTGAGTCAAATCATTTTTATTCTCTTTAGATACAGAAGAGATTGTTGATGTAATGGCCCTGAGAATCATCTCTCTTTGGGCTAACCCCTGTATTATAACAAACCCAGGATCAATACCTGCTTCAACTGGATACTGGCGTAAAAGATGGGCACAAAAGGAATGGATAGTGCCGATCCTGTTTTTTGAAAAAGTATCTAAGACTCCTTTTAGCCTCCTAACAATTTTATTGTTGCTACCTTCTTTTCGCCTCAGCTCATTCATTACACGGGAAAGCTCTATGTAGATGCGGGCTTTCATTTCTTCAGCAGCCTTCTCAGTAAAGGTCAGGGCCAAAATCTCTCCTATATCAACATCATCATTGGTGAGGATTATATGGCAGAACCGCTCAGTTAAGACCCTTGTTTTGCCTGCACCAGGGCCAGCAGTGACAACCATATTCCTTTTATAGTCAAAGGCGCAGTATTGCTCGAATGTTAAATAATCTGGCATTTATATTTGAACAAGCCTCCCCAATTCCAATCCCTTGATCATATAGATTCCTAATACATCGAAAACTTCCCAGCAAGTTGAATATTTCCTCTGATTTCCAGCACCGAAATTTCTCATTCTTGACCCATACATAACTTTCCTCTATACTCTTTATTGAAAACCAAATCCACACCATTCACAAACTTTTAACACAGGAGTTGATATGGGTAACCCCATAAAAGAAAGTCAGTTTTTCAATCAAGAGCGTGAAACCATGGATTGGGAAAAACGAAAGGTTGACCTGGACAGAAAACTCCTGAAAACCTTTCAACATGCCTTTCGGAACTCAAAGGCATATAAGGAAATCTTTCACTCTGCCGGAATTGAGCTCTCTGACATCCAGGGCTTGGAAGATCTGGAAAAACTACCTATCCTTCGCATGAATGAATTGGTAGAACGTCAGAAAAAGGATATGCCCTTTGGGGGATTCGAAACCATCGATCCCAGCAAGATCAGACGAATCTATATCAATCCTGGACTCATCTGGCAGCCTGGAGAATGGGATTATCAAGATACTTCATGGGCAGAGGCACTTTGTAGTGTAGGCTTTAAAAAGGGAGATCGCATCATCAACACCTTCAATTACCATATGTGGCCTCTTGCCTTTATGCTGGATGAGTCACTGAAGAGGATTGGTGGGATTGTGATCCCTACAGGTGTAGGCAACACACTGATGCAGGTCAAGATCATGCAGATGCTCAAGGTCAATGGATTCATAGGCACCCCCAGTTTTATCATGACCTTAGCCCAACGTGCTGAAGGAATGGGTCTGGACCTGAAAAAGGATATTTCTCTTGAAACTGCCCTTGTAGGTGCAGAAATCCTTCCTGAATCCCTGCGCTCCCGCATTGAGGACAAGTTGGAAATGACCGTCCGGCAGGTATACGGCACAGTATTTCTGGGCTGCATCGGCTATGAATGCCGGCATATGACTGGCTTACATATGCCTGATAATATTCTGGTAGAAGTAGTGGATCCTCACACTGGCAGACAGGTAGAAGCTGGAGCCGCAGGCGAAATCGTGGCAACCAATTTCAACACCTCATACCCCATGATTCGCATGGCGACCGGAGATCTTTCTATGTTTGCCCGGGAATCTTGTCCCTGTGGCCGAACTGGACCAATGTTGAAGAAAATTCTCGGCAGAATCGATCAGGCAGCGAAAGTGCGGGGTACATTCATCCATCCCTGGCAGGCTGATGAAGTCATTTCCCAATATAAAGAGGTCTTTAAGTATCAAGTTGTAATTACCCGGGAAAACTACAAAGATGTTATGACTTTTCTGGTGGAATTGAAAGAGGAAACCTCACGGCCAGAGATTCTTCGTGGCCGAATTGAACGGGACATAAAGGATATATTGACTATAAAAGGTGTTGTTCAAATCGTGCCCCGAGGAACCATTCCTGATCTCCATAAGAAGATTGAAGACAGAAGAATCTGGGAATAATCTTAAAGGCTGGGAGTAGTATTCATGGAGGAGAATAGCAAAATCGGTGGAATTATGCAGAGTGATGGACGTGCGCTGCTAAGAATCATGTCAGTACCTGATCATGCCAGTGTTGCAGGCACTGTATTTAAAGCCATGGGAGGAAATGGTATAAACATCGAACTCCTTGTAGAGAGTTACGACCTTGATGACTGTGGTAATTTCGCCGTGGTTATCGACCAGAAAGACCTGGATCACGCACTGGAAGTATTAGATGAGTTAAAACCTACAATTGATGCCAAAGCTATCTCTTACACCCCGGATGTGGCCGTAATCACAGTCTTTGCACCTCACTTACGTGAAAAACCCCGCATACACGGTATGATGTTTTCCTCTATAGCGTCTGTAGGAATCAGTTCCCTGGCTATCAGCACCTCTCTTTCCAGTGTGTCGTGTGTGGTAGAGGGCCAGCATCTTAATGCCACTATCCAAGCCTTAACAGAGGCCTTTGATATCCCATATGATGTCAAGGAGCGGCCTAAAGATTACTAATGCCCTACAAAGTCAATATACTCTTGCAAGACAATAGGGGCAGGTCCTCTCGAACACAACTATTCGGTGGAATGTAATGGCCTTTAATCTTAAATAAACGATCGAGGATACTATTTGAGTCAGGATTTTACCCATACCAAACTTGGAAACACCGGTATTACTGTATGCCGGCTTGGTCTGTCTGCTACCTACCGTCCAGGCAAGAGAGCCATCTATAAAGCACTGGATGAGGGAGTAGATTTTTTCTTCTGCTACGGTTTTGACACACACATGATCAGCGTGTTGCGTGATGTTCTAAAAAACAACAGAGAAAACTATAGTGTCGTCACCGGAGCATATAACCTTCTTTGGACTTACCCAAATCTTCGCCGCACTCTGGAGAAGAGGCTCCGTCAATTGCACACCGACTATATCGACGTTTTTCTCTTTCTGGGGGTGATAAAAGAAAAACATTTCACTGAGCAAGTCAGAGAAGATCTTTACCGTTTGCGCGAAGAGGGTAAGGCACGCTTTGTTGGTATCTCTACCCACAATCGTAAGTTCGCTGGCAAGCTTGCAGCTGAGGGCGCCCTTGATGTTATAATGATGCGTTACAATGCTGCTCACCGTGGCGCTGAGCAAGATATCTTTCCCCATCTAAATCAATACAATCCGGGCGTGGTGAGTTACACTGCTACCCGCTGGCGTTATTTGCTCAAAAGGCCACAAGGCTGGCCAAAAGAAGGACTCATTCCTACCGCAGGTATGTGCTACCGCTTTGTGCTGTCTAATCCTCACGTTGATGTCTGCTTGACAGCCCCTTCAAACATAAAACAGCTCAAGGAAAATCTGGTCGCATTCCGCCAGGGCCCGCTTGGGGAGGATGAAATGGAGTTTATGCGAAAGTTTGGCGATGCAGTGCACCATAGAAAAAAATGGTTTATGTAAGCGCACCCCATTAAAAGGTTTTGGATAGCAGTGCTCGCATTCAAAATATCGGAACCATATAGGAGGAGAAATTGAAGATCGGTTTTATTCAATTTGCACCCATATTGGGCGATGTACAAGCAACGATTCGTAAAATTGATGGGTTAATTGATCAAAGTAAAATCACAGACATTTTGGTATTACCAGAATTATGTAATTCTGGTTATAACTTTAACTCTTTCGAGGAAGCCTGGGAAACATCAGAAGAGATAGAAAATAGCATTTTTATCAATTACCTAAAATCTAAATGCAAGCAATTAAACCTATATATTGTATCTGGCTTTAATGAGAGAGATAATAAAGCTTTGTATAACTCAGCCATACTTATTGGCCCTAAAGGATATATTGGCAAATACCGTAAGCTTCATTTATTTATGAATGAAAAAGATTATTTTAAACCAGGAAACATTAGCTTGCCAGTTTTCGACATAGGATTGTGCAAAATAGGTATGCTTGTTTGTTTTGATTGGATATTCCCAGAAGTATGGAGAATATTAGCTTTAAAAGGTGCAGAAATCATTTGCCACCCTTCAAACCTTATATTACCAGGGCTAGCTCAGAAGGCTGTCCCAATCCATGCACTCATCAATCGTGTTTACATTATTACTGCAAATAGAATTGGAAGTGAAGGAGATCTGTCATTTACAGGTCTTTCAACAATTGCAACTCCCATGGGTGACATACTTTTCCAAGCCTCCCAGATAAAAGAAGAAACTGTAATCAAAGATATTGATATTACAATGGCAAGAGATAAAATAATTACAAAGAGAAATGATCTATTCAGCGATCGAAGGCCAGAGGAATATTCGCTATTGATAGAAAAAGACGTCAAAGGCTGAAATATTGTGATCCATTATAGCATTGAATTTTTTCAATATTAAATGCTATAGTATGATATTTATTTCACTACGAAAAACCTCATTGAAGAGCACAGGGCTTCCTGGAAAGGAAAATATTTATGCTAAGTACTGTATCCCAATTCCATGGAAACCAGAAACCTGGCACATGTAAACTCAGGCTTCTCAGTTATAACATACATCTTGGGATTGCCACGAATAGATATCACCACTACCTCACCCGTAGCTGGGGACATATATTGCCATACCCACAAAGTCTTCAGAATTTGGAGAGCATTGCACGCCTTATACGAAATTTTGATGTTGTAGGCCTTCAGGAACTTGACGGTGGTAGCCTTAGAAGTGGATTTATAAATCAAACTGAATACCTAGGTGACAAGGCAGATTTTCCCTTCAGATATCCCAAGGTCAACCGCAATATGGGCATGGTAGCGCAGCACACCATGGGAGTTTTAAGCAAATTCGCCTCTATAGGGGTAAGCATGCATAGTCTGCCAGGCATTATACGTGGGCGCGGCGCCCTAGTAGTACGTTTTGGAGACCGCGACAATTCTCTTGATCTGGTGCTCGTTCACCTTGCACTTGGTACCCGGTCTCGAACTAAACAAATAAATTATCTCATAAATTTGGTGAAAGGATGTCAACATGTAATCCTGATGGGTGATCTGAACTGCGTGGCAGACAGCAAAGAAATGGATCTGCTGAGTAAAAACACAGGTCTGCGTTTACCTATATCCAAACTGCCAACCTATCCAAGCTGGAATCCCAAGCGGCATATTGATCATATACTGGTCTCACCAAGCATTCAGATTGATAAGGTGGAGGTGCTTAACTATCCGTTGTCAGACCACTTGCCCATTGCAATGGAGGTTTCCCTTCCAAATAAAATGGGCATGAATTTAGTCAGGTCTTCATCCTTCTATAATGGAAAATCTAATGATTTAGTTCAACCGGCTTCCGGAACCGGGCATTTAAATTCAATCTGTTAAACGGTCGCATATAAGTTAGTTTCAGCTCTGGTCATGATATATCAAATACGTGGCTATACCATTCTATCGATTCAGCAGGAGTTGCGTTATGTTTGATAACGATGAAATCCTGGAAAACATTACAGTTAACGAAGAAATTGCAAAAAAGCTCTTTGAAATCGAGGTGAGCATTCTTTCCATCGGCAACTTTAAAGATCTTTTCGAAAAATTGCTCTTATTAATTGAGGAAAAATTTGGAATCCCTCACGTGTGGATTTCCATCATTAGCGAGAACAATATTTCGCATCTTATAGAAGCATTAGAATCGTCACAATTGCTTAAAGAACGACTGAACATTGTGGAAAGAACTGTATTCTTAAACCTTGTCAAAGATGAAAAGACTCCTATGTTAGTCAACGCGTATTTGAGGCCTTTTTATAGGCTGCTGCCTAAAAATGAGAAGTATTTTGCCAAGTCTTTGGCCATTGTTCCTCTTGTTCTTGACGGGGAGCTGATTGGCAGCTTGAACCTAGGTGATTTTTCCGGTTTCCGCTTTCAACCTAATATGGATACTTTTTTTCTTTCCCAGCTCGCTGTGAAAATCTCAGTTTGCCTTTCCAATGTCACTGCTCGAGAAAAGCTTAAGTATCTTGCAACAAGAGATGCGCTTACCGGCCTTTTTAACCGAAGGGAAATGGAAAACATATTGGAACGAGAATTCAGTCGGGCTACCCGCTATGGCACTCCTTTATCCTTGTTATTCATTGACTGTGATGATTTTAAAATGGTGAATGATTCTTATGGCCATAGCTGCGGAGATGCATTGCTCCAGTACATAGCAGATAAAATGATGGGAATGATCCGAAGAGACGATATAGCCTTTAGGCTTGCAGGTGATGAGTTTGTTATCATTTTGCCCAATCAGACCTCAAAGGAAGCAATGAAAGTTTCAGAGCGACTCCGTAGTTTTTTCCAAAAAAATCCAATGAAATTTAATGATACTATTATTCCCATTTCCTTTAGCTGGGGAATAGCATCGAGTGAAGATCCGGAAGTAATGAGCCCTGTGGCTCTTCTAAATAAAGCAGATAAACACCTCTATGAAGTCAAAAAACAAAAAAAGGCTTAAAATGGATATAGGTAAGGAAATGCAACATCTCTGGATTAAAGACATCAAGGAAAATGCTAAGATTGAAGGAAATTATCTGGTTAAGAGCAAGTCGGTTGGTCAAACAAGGCAGGGAAATCCATTTCTCACCCTCACCTTAGGTGACAGGACAGGCACGATTGAGGCCAGAGTCTGGGATAGGGTTGAAGAGATATCAACTCAATTTAAAGAAGGTAATATTGTTACCATAACTGGACAGGCAAACACCTATAGGAACCAGGTTCAAATCCAGATACATGAGCTAAAACAGAATAAATCCCCTGTTGATCCCACAATCTTTCAGGAATCTACCCCCAAAGATATAACACACATGCTTTCGGATCTAAAAAAATTGGCTAACCAGATACAAAACAGGCATCTCAAACCACTAATAGATTCCTTTATGGCTGATCATCACTTTGTCACACAATTTAAAAAAGCACCGGCAGCAAAAAATTTCCACCATAGTTATCTTGGAGGACTCCTTGAACATACCCTCTCTGTTTCTCAGATGGCAGTACTGGTGAGCGAGCATTATCCTGACTTAGATTGTGATCTTCTTTTATCCGGAGCCATACTTCATGATATAGGGAAAATTGAAGAGCTCATCTTTGATCTGAATATAGAATACTCAGATAAGGGAAGGCTCTTGGGGCATATTGTTTTAGGTGTTATGATGGTTGAGGAAAAATTAAAATCTCTAAAAGATTTCCCCTCCGAACTTGCCCTTCGTCTCAAGCACCTTATCCTAAGCCATCATGGTGAATTTGACTTTGGATCTCCAAAAAGGCCAAAATTTTTAGAGGCCTTTGCCCTTCATCTCATAGATGACATGGATGCCAAGATCAATGGATTAAACAGGCTCTTGAAGGATGACAGGCAAGAGGGTTCATGGACGGTGTTTAATAATCTATTCCAACGATATTTTTTTAAGGGAGATTCCTCTGTTCAGGCAAACAATAAAGTCAAGGATATCGATAGCAAGCAGCAAGGGCAGAGATATCTCTTTCCTGTGGATTTATGATACAGAAATCTAACAAGTACCTATCATCTAATCTTCATAAATTGAAAAAATCTGCTTCCTACTATCAGAATAATCCCTGATAGAAAAAAGCCATAGAGGCCAAAATCACTCAATCCCAGCAGTTTCCCAATCAATGCCAATCCGCCTCCAGCCACCATGGCTAAGATCGCACCTCCCCTGTTTAGATTAAGCCTGTGCCTAAAAAAACCGAGAAGAATAGGGAAAACGAGGCCGGAGGTATAAACCGTATAGCCAAGAAGGAGAGATGAAATAACTCCTTTCAGAGTTAACGCAATGAAGAGAGAAAAAATGCCTATCACCACAATAAAGATACGGGAAAGCAAAAGCAATTTTCTATCCTCTATAACTGGCTTTAAAAGGGGCTTTATTATATCAACTGATAAAATCGTACTGGTTGTCAAAAGACATGTATCTGCTGAGGACATCATCGCAGAAAGTAATGCAGCAATAACGAGTCCATTCAATCCTATCGGGAAAAGATGGTTTATCATTGTTGGAAAGGAAGCCTCGGGGCTGATCTGGGGAAATAATACCCTGGCAGCCATACCTATCATAGTTATTATAAAGGCAAAAGGTATTAATCCCAGGGCCACTGTTATGGTAGCACGCTTTGCGATTTTTTCGTTCTTAGAACAGAAGAGCCTTGAATATATATCAGGTCCTACCAGATAGGTTGACCCAACTAAAAATAGATAGGTAGCCAATGACTTCCATGTAAAATACTGATTTACTGGAAAGGAAAAGTAGTCTCCACCAAGGGCCTCCCTCATTAAAAAAACACCCCCTACTTTGCCAAGACAAAGAGGAATCGATGCAAGAATTGCAATAATAATGATCATGCTCTGTATTGTATCCGTACGAACAACTGAATGTTGTCCTCCTAATAAAGTATATATGATAAAGACAAAAGCAGTTATAATCATTAGAAGTGATGGAGGAGCTTTTAAAATTACCTCTAAAATCTTTCCTGCTGCCACTATCTGGCCTGCAATGATACCTGTCCATGCAATAACTATCAGACCCGAGGCAAAGAGTTTTGCTTCAGGCCCATATTGGACCTCAAGAATTTCTGGTAAGGTATAAAGAGAATACCCCCTTACCTTTTCCGCTAAAAAAAGGCCCAGAAAAAAAAGGCCAATAGCTCCCACCAAAAGCCACCATGATCCTACCAAACCTTGCCTGTAACCCAGGCCTGCCATTCCAATGGTTGAAGACCCCCCAATTATGGTAGCAAAAAGCGATCCAACAACAAAAAGGTAAGTGACTCTCCTGTCAGCAACAAAAAAACTGTCTACCCCTTTCACAATCTTAAAAGATCTACTTCCAACAAAAATAAGACCTAAAAAATATATAAAAACAATTGTAATATCCATATCTTACCTCATTGATACGAAAAATTCAGCTCAATTTAATTTTTACAAAATGTAATGTCAAACGATTATATAGACTCCCTGCCCCGAGCTTTAAACTAATAAAACTAATAAAATTCTTGCAAAGAATAAACTTTTTAGTTAAATATAACTGTTAAACTTTTTTACAATCCTTTAGAAACGTTATCTGAAACATGATCATTTACTTGTTAATATATGAAAGAAACCCTTTAGCAAAGGGTAAACCACCTTAGTGAAATAGTAAAAGTTTAGTTTTTATACAGTATTTCCAGAGCCCGGATCTGAGCTTTTAGGGCTATTTGATTAAGGAGGCTATCAATGAATAAAATCAAAATCGCTATCGTGGGTATTGGTAACTGTGCAAGCTCACTACTTCAAGGTATAGAATATTATAAACGAAAGAATAGCAAAGATGCTATTGGATTGATGCA
>Ga0209977_10000646_pt1 | contig 13982 bp, 32 predicted proteins | sample SumtaG_2_FD_183113 | JGI IMG/M metagenome (GOLD analysis project Ga0209977, IMG submission 183113) | Deep subsurface microbial communities from Indian Ocean to uncover new lineages of life (NeLLi) - Sumatra_00607 metaG (SPAdes) (version 2) | ecosystem: Environmental > Aquatic > Marine > Oceanic... | reverse complement strand
CCCCCAACACCCGTTGAAAGGATGCCAGAAGCCTCAAGAGATGGCTCACGATACATAATATCACGCTCAACCGTAATTGCATGTTTTGACCAAGACTGTACACCTTTGTCTTCAAGCAGATCTGGAAAGATCTCATGCAACTCTGCATTGTGTGCAATGTTCTCTCGAACTTCCATCACACGTTTTCTTGCAATAGTGTCCGAGGCACAAACCATTTTTACAAGTTCATTATGATTTTTTCCAAGCTCAAACAGAATTCTAGAAATAACTTGCGCGGTTTTTCCATGTTCTCTAGGAATGATAATGACTGGAAAGAGGTATTTCTCAATAAACGCTTGAAGTGTTCTGTGGAGAGGGGCTTGTTTGAAGGGAAAACCTGTTCTTGAATCCCTCATACAATACTCAGTAAAGGCGTTTATATTGCGGATGGCTCGACGCCTTTTTTTCTCATGATAGAGGAAGTCAAGCTCTGGGGCTTTTTTTAATGCTATACTCATTCAGCACCCTCTACTCTAGGCTATTTTAATGAGGGATATATAATCTTTTTTTATTATATATCACCTAAAAGATAAGTCAAGCGGATAGGGGCTAAAGGTATAAGTGCCAAAGAGTTTACGGCGAAAGAAAAAATGGCAAACTTAGGTGTCATTGACTGATTTCATACATTTACTATAATAAGAGGTGTAAGGAGGAGGAAAGGAGGGGAAACGAATGAAGCTACAACTTAAGGGCAGCGAGTATTATAAGCTTGAGGAGGGGAAGAACGTTGTGCTTTTCGACGATTTTCCTGAGGCAGTAAAGGAGATGAGGAAGATCATCAAGGAAGAAAAGTCGGGGGTAAAGCTTTGGAGAGTGAAGCTAGAAAGCGGCAAATGGGCTATGATCGAAGTTGGCTATCAGGAGCTCTTTGAACTGCTAGTAAAGGAGAGTTAGATGAAAATAAAAGTTAAAAATCTAGTCGCTAACCCCTACCGTAACATAAAAGCCTACCCTATCGACCAAGAAAAAATCAGGCAGCTTCGGAACTCTATTAAAGAAACTACTTTCTGGGATAATATTCTAGCTCGGTCTGCACATGGAAAACAACAGATTGCCTACGGGCACCACAGACTCATAGCAATAAGAGAGGAACTAGGAGAAGATACGGTTGTTGATATTCCAGTGAGGGATCTGTCCGACGAAAATATGCTAAAGATTATGGCGAACGAGAATATGCGAGAGTGGTCAACGGATTTGCGAGTGGTTATGGAGACTGTGAGAGCTGCAAAGAAGTTTTTGGAGGAGCATCCTGAGATTATCGCTCAATATAGAGATCCGAGGGGTTCACAAGAATTAGGTGCTTCTGTTATCTCAAGATTCTTGGGTAGAAATTGGAGTAAGGCTCGAGTTGAGGGTATCCTCAGAATGGTAAAAGATAAAGAAATTCAGTTTCTTTGCTTCGGAACAAAGAAAAAGGAACTGCCAGCTACGGAATCTTTAGAAAAAATTAGTTCTATAAAAGACATAAAAGCTAAGAAATATTGGATAAAAGAAGTAGCAGAGAAGGATATCACGCATCTTGAAATGCAAGAAATAGCTCGTTTTGAGAATGACCCTATTCTGTCCAAAGACGATAAAGAAATTCTGCGTGAGAATATCCTCGAGGGTAGAATACGGGGTAAAAAACAAATCAGAAACCAGGTAGAATTTATCAAAGTGCGAAAATTACATGAGGCTAAAAAAACTGATGAAGATAAAAGAAAGGAGGACTTAAAAGACTTCTTAAATAAGGCAGATGCACTTGCAGTAGGACTAAAGAACAAGCTTGTAGTTTTAACTTTACAATTTAAGGAGCACCCAGAAACGAAAAAATACCTCCCCCAATATGAAACTCTGAAACTACAAGGCTCTTTAACTGACCTCTTGCTTACAATTAAAGAGTTAATAGATGCAACTAAAATAAAAACTAAAAAAAATAGTAAGGAGGCTTTAACATGAAAGGCGAAGCAAAAGAAAGCAGGGACGGGGAAATCAAAACAGCTATGGCAAGTCATTTCAGGGAAAACGTAGGCAAATTAGTACGTAGAGAATACTTAGCAAAAGAGTTTTTAGGTGATGCTGAAAAAGAAACTCTTTTTGAACTCGGTAGTAGATACATACCAGATGTTCGAGATATGCTAGAAGAGGTTGACGGCCACACCCTTCGAAACATTCCAGGGAAAGGGTGGATTTTCTGTGAGGGTGGAGAAAACACTTACCAGGCAGTTCGAGCAAATGCGAGGAGATTAGCAGGTTCTGCAGATAAACTAATACAAAGGTGTAAATCACTTCAACCAGAAAAATTTTCCGAGAGCACAAGGGGATTAATCAAAGTCCAACAGAGAGGAGCAATCCTTATAAATAATGCTATCGATCAAAACAAGGCTCTAATCGATAGTATAGATAAAGCTCTTGATGAAGAAGGAAAGTAGAGTAATATCTTTGGGGGAGGTAATCTTTTGGTAACAAAGATAGGTTGGGCACGGTTAGGTATGGTTAGGTGAGGCATGGTTGGGTGAGGTGAGGTAGGGCTCAATTCTTTTCAGTAAAAAGGAGGAAAGTAGAATGTTAATTGGAAGAAGCGAGACGATATGCCAATTAGAAAGTTGTACATTTATTATGGATAAGTTACTTGGGTGGCAACAACTTGAAAACACTACTGCCGACTCCGTAAAACTTGTAAAAGAGTTAGGCAGTGAACTCATAGGGTACATGCTTGAATTAACACGAAACTTGAAAAGATGCCGCTTAGAAGAAAAGGAAGCAAAATGAGCTTGAGAATGAAGCTTTTGGAGAGTCGAGTAACACAATTAGAGAAAGAAGTTTGCAGATTGTATAAAGCTGTTCAAGTGATCGCGAAAGAAACCAAAGTAGATCTAACAGAGACGAACGAACTACTGGGTATTCCTCCATACGATCCGGATATGAGAAGCGAGCCTAGAAAAAAAGATAATAAATGACTTCAACACATGAAGTACATTGCTGTATCTGTAATAAAAAATTAGCCTGGTGGAGTATGTATGATAATATCCAGCATGAAGATGAGTGGGAGTGCAATAACACAAAATTACGAAGAAAAATCTCAGAAAGACGTCGTGTTTATAGGACGAAAAAAAATGGGGAACGTATTTATTATAAATATGAATATTTAGACTGCAGTAGTAGGTATGTAAATAACTCTGTTTACTGTGGAAAATGCGCTAAGAAACTTAAATTTAAGTGCAAAAACTGTAGAACAGGCAAAATAAAGCTATCAAGAAAGAAGTAAAAAATTATGAAAAGATGGGGTTATTGTATTAACAGCTATCATAAAACAGCTACTATTTATTGTGAGGTAGCTCCTTTTTATATTCTTTGGCTTGAAGATATTGTACAAAATATCTGTGGCTATCTTATCCCTGCAATTCCCTTTTTAAAAATTCCGTTAAGACTAAAGGATGATGAGGTAGAATGGAATGATGGTAAAAGGTGGACTACATGGAAGGATTGGTATGGAGACTTGGGTCAATGGTTTCATTGTTTTGTAGATATGCCTGTATTTAATTTCTGCAATAAATTCCAAAAGCACTATTCAATAGATGTTCCTTACCGTAAACTTAAAAAATCTTTTTATGAGATAGGGAAAGACTTTTTTGACGAGGAAGAAAAACGTGCAAAAGAAATAAGGAAGGAGGAGGAGGAAAAAAGATGAAATATATTGAGTCACCAGAAGTATACATAGGAACAAAGAAAAGTCTTTTTCTTGCCGGAGGTATTACTAATTGTCCTGATTGGCAAGAGCTAATGAGAAAAGCATTAAAGGATGTAGATATTGTTTTGCTTAACCCTCGAAGATATAATTTTCCTATTGGAGACCCCCACGCAGCAGAGGCTCAAATTAACTGGGAGTATGATCATTTGAGAGAAGCATCTATGATTCTTTTCTGGTTTCCTGAAGAAACTCTTTGTCCAATTGTTTTATATGAATTAGGTTCCTGGTCTATAACAGATAAAAAGTTATTTGTAGGGGTCCATCCAGAGTATAAGAGGAGACAGGATGTCGAGATTCAAACTAAATTAATAAGACCGGAAATTAAAATAGTTTATGATTTAGGTTCATTGTCAGAGCAAGTAATATCTGAGTGTAGATAAAGGAGAAAAATGAATGAAGGATGTTAGAATCAAGGAAGGAAAAAGAAGTAAAGGTGGACTGAATGAAATGCCTACTACCCCAAGGCCAAAAAAACCAAAACCAATGCGTACCAAAAAACATACCCTACTTAGAATTGATCTAAATTAGAAAACTGCTAAAATGAAGAACAAGGTTAAAATAATCAAAGAGTTTGACTCAAAACATATTTTTGGAGAATTGGAATTCTTTTCTTATCAATGGGCCTTCGGTGTCAGTATTAGATATCTAACATGTAAAAATATGGGATGGCTGTTCAGAATGTATTTTGGTCCTTTTAAAATTTGGTTTAATCTGAGAAAGAATGGATAAAAAGCTTTTCAAGGTAAATATCTATCTCCTGATAGCAGCTGCGGCACTGATGATCCTATCCTGTCTGATTCCTTATCCTTGGAGATTGGTCTGGATTCCAGCACTCGCCTTAGGAATCATCGGAATTGTCAGACTCTTAAAATGGTTAAATGAGTAAATGTAAGAGATGCGGTAAATGCTGTAATCCAATTAGACTAAAAGAAAAAGTTACCTCTGACTTGATTCCTGTTAGTGCACCGAAGGGCTGGATGCAAAAGCATTGGCATTTTTCAAAGAAAGAAGACGATGCCTATTTTTACTGGTGCGATTTTTATGATGAGAAAACCCATCTATGTAAAATCCATAAAACGAAGCCCGATGTCTGTAAAGATTATCCTTACATGAAAGAGCATCCTGATGATTATCAAAAGTATACGTCAGAGGGATGTGGATATAGGACTAATAAAAAGGAGGAGAAGAAAGATGCTGCCAAAGCCAGATCCTGAACTAACTCAGTATTTTAAGAAACTACCAATGGACAAAGATGATAATTACATTAGTGAGTGGGATATATTAAAGAAATTATTCTATTATTTACAGCGCTTATTAAGATGCACCCACATGCACCCCTCCTAACCTTATATATATACCCTGGGACCAAATTAGTCTAAAGGAGAAAATAATTATGTCAGAGGATATTAAAACAAAGATAGCAGAATGGGTATTTGAGAAAGGAAAAGAGTGGATAGACAAATCAAGTTTACGTAATCTTGATAGAACAGCATTGATATTTGTAAGTTTACTTGAAGAATTAGAAAGTGATTTAGCTGGAAAATTATATCAATATTATAACAGATGAATAAAACGGTTTATAGTGCGTATTTTTGTCCTCAATGTGACAAATACTCGGGTGAATCATTTACTGTGATATTCAAGGGAGATTCAGCTCCAGATTCTGAAGTTCTAAAATGTCAATGTGGTTGGATTGGGGGATGGGATGAGTGTGTTGAAAAGAGACAATAAGTGGATAAAACATTAGAATCCCCTTTAACAGAATTCCTGGTATTGCTAGAATAGTAAAGGTAGAAAATGTTTTCCTAGCACCTATATACAGAAAATGTTATTAGATTAGAAGGAGGAGTAGAATGGCAGAAGGAATTATTGTGGCTCTTTCAAAATTTCCCTCAGAAGAACATGTAGATAAGTCCTGTAGGCCGGGAAGAGGGGAGAAAACCTGTCGTTATTTAACTGTGACAAAAGGGGGGTGGAACTGTGCAAAAGCAACTGCCTTGAGACGAGAGATAGATGCGAGGGTAGAGGACGGCACTATGAATGCCAGAGGCGATAATTGTCAAGGTTTACTCGGATTAATCCTCAAGAGACATCAAGAGTTGGAAGGGGCAAGAGTAAGATACGAGGAGAGCATGCCGTCTGTTCAAGAAGAGGGCACGCTTCAGGAAATAAGGGTAAGAGATGGGATACTCCAAATAAACGTTGGTTGGAAGGAACAAACAGAAGAATTTAGCCCGGCCATTAATACTGATTGCTTGGATATCTCAGTGGTTGATAATAGTATTGTTTTCGATGTTGCAGGACTCCCAGGTTCCTTTGCAGGGAAGACCACCATTTTCCTTGGATAGACCACGATATTGAAGATGTTTTCCTAGATACGGTATACAAAAAATGTTATTAGGTTGGAGAAAATAATTATGGAAGAAGATATTAGAACAAAAATAGCAGAATGGGTATTTGAGAAAGGAAAAGAGTGGATAGATAAATCAGATTTACGGAATCTTGATAGAACAGCATTAATATTTGTGAGTTTACTCGAAGAATTAAAAAGTACTCTGGCTAAGAAATTATATCGATATTATAGTAGATAAGTAAAAATTTCGTTAAATTAAGTATACCTGAAATGGAAAACTTGTTTGAGCGAAGGAGAAATGGAAATGAGAGAAGAAAAGAGTATCGAGGAAGAATGTAAGGAGCGTCAACGAATAAGTGATGCGTATATTAAGCAGCACTATGGTAATTCCATCGGTCCCAGGCGTAGGTATCATTGGGAAGTTAGAGGTGGTGGATTATGTCTAGTAGAGGACTGACGCTTGAGATACCACTTTTATTTAGGATTCGGCTAGTGAAGTGGGGAATAGGATTACAGGGTATTTTCGCAGTTAGGCTTCTAGTTTTCTCGTTTCATATTGCCTTTTGTTATGGAGCTGGTTGGTCAGTCAGTCCGACAAATGGAAAGTGGTATTTTGGATTAGTGATACATTTTATGAAGAGAGTGATTATCGGACTTGAGTTAGGTCTCGATCTAAGTGTTTTTGTTCAGTGGAAAGTTAGCCAGCTAATTAGAGGAATGAGTCCGGTACAGAGAAAGAAGTTGGGGAAGACATTAGACAAATTAGCAGAAGGATTAAATTGAGGCGTTTAATAAATGTTTTCCTATTCCATAGATACAAAAGATGTTACTAAGCACGGTATACAGAAAATGTTACCCAGTAGGGGGAGAGAAAGATAATGGCTTACTTACTTATGCTTCTTAGTTACTTAACCACAATTCTTCATGACTTAACTATAATTCTTAATTCTTGGTCTAATTATTTGCCTGTAATTCTCACAGGTTTAGTAGTTCTTTTCACTGGTTTATATTTTTGGAATGCTAGAAGAGCTTTTCTGTTGGAGCTAGACAGAGTCGTTTTGTGGTTTAGCTTGGAGGAAACAAAGGAAGAAGAGACGCGGGTAAAAGAAATACTGAAAACGGAGCTCGATAGGCTAGTAGGTAACGCAGTAGATAGCTTGTCGCTTGAATGGATAGAGAAACACGGAGGCGGTTTAACACCCAAGAAGAGGAAAGAACTAATAAGCCTCATGAGAAAAAGAATACGCGGAGAGGTACGGGAAGACACGATAATAAGGACAAACAAAAGACTTGCAACAGAAAGACAGGTAAGGGCTTTAGCTTTCTTTAGAACAATAAAAAGTAAAAAATTGAGAGGTAGACTAAGAGATTATGAGAAAAAACAAACAGAATTATATGAAGAAGAAAAAGAAAAAGGACTAAATAATGGCAAAACCAAAGCAACAGAGGAATAAACGATTTACCGTTGATTGAAAATGTTTTCCTATACCGTAGATACAGAAAATGTTACTAGGTTGGAGGGGATCCTATGTCCTAGCCTTTTTTTTACGTGATTGTTTTTTTTGTGCACCTACTCTTCACGAATGGCAAAGAAATAGCGAGTCGATTAAGACTCGCTATTCTTAGACTACTCTAGTCTATTTGAACTTTAAAATTACTCTGCGCCTCATTTGTAGCCCCTTTAATCTGCAGTCTCTTAAAAAGAAGCTAAAGGCATTTGGTGAGGCTGAACCAAACTTAGCTTTTACTTTTGCTAGTATTTGATCTTTACCCCATATACCTTCCTTTATTAGTTGACAATACATATCTTTGCGCGTACCTTTAACAAAGCCATATTCGTTCTTGACTTTGTTATCAATTTTGACTTTGCCAACTTCTTTTTCTTTTGCCACTCTTATCACCCCCTTTCGTTTGTCTCATTATTACTATTATTATATATGAATTTTAACAAAAGTCAATCGCTTTTGCTGGTTTTTTAAAGTTTTGGTCGATTAAGCAAACTCACTATTAGAACACGTTATAGCGTTTTTTCAACTTTTTGACGAACGCGCAAATTAAGACTCGTTCTAATAGTGAGTCTTAAGAACTTTGTTAAAGCATCCCTTTAAGTTTAGAAGTAAGCACTTTTTTAAAAGAAACTACTACTTCAGGCACTTTTTAGAAGGAGGCTACTACTTCAAGCATTTTTTAGAAGGAGGCTACTACTTCAAGCATTTTTTAGAAGGAGGCTACTACTTCAAGCACTTTTTAGAAGGATGTTGCTCCCTCAAGTATTTTTTAGGAGGAAGTTGCTACTTCGAGCACTTTTTAGGAGGAAGTTGCTACTTCAGGCACTTTTTTAAAAGAAGCTGAAGCTTAAAGCTACGCTTTAATATTTTTTGCCAAACTTAAAGCGATACTTTAATTTTTGAATTTAAAGTATTGCTTTAACATTTTAAGATAAGTTTAAAGCTATACTTTAAGTTTATAATACCTAAAGTATAGCTTTAATATTTAGGGGATACGAAAATACTATGCTCTATATAGACGAAAATCCGTACCAAAACTCAAGTCTTAGAATTTAGGGGTACAAAAAAGCGATGCTATTATATAACAAAAATCCGTACCAAAACGCGGGTCTCAAAATAGGCAGGTGAGAGACTTGCTAGCAATCATCTTTAACACTTGACTTTTTTTTTATTTGATATATAATAATAGTAATAATGAGATAAATGAAAGGGGGTGAGACAGATGACAGGTGCACAAACAAAAGAGGCTACCTGCAGCAAAACAAGTAGAGTTCAAGTGATGATTCAATGTCGTCAAAGGCAATGGAATTCAGGCCAATGTAAAGATGAGTATTGTGAGGGCTGCCTGCACAAAACAGCGTGCTTCGAACTATTAGGCAGGTAAACAACTGACAGAAAATAGACAACGAAAGGGGGTGAGATAAAGTGGCAAAAAAGAATTCAAGTTACAAGTTAGTTGACTGGAATGACGATGCAAAAGAGTTACTAGCAAACATTGAACAGAGATTAGAAAACCAGCCACGCAAAGAATTTCGAGATTGGTTAAAAGAACAAAGAAGAGTGTTGCTGTACTCGAACGAGCTAGAGTTCATCGGGCACATATTAAAGATGGATAGTGAAGGTATGATTGACGCTTCGATACTAATACTAAAGAGTGCGGTAGAGAACGCAGACTAAGATTACAAAGTCAACAAAATACAAATCTAAAAAGAAAGGTGATGAGATAAAAAAGGGGGGTTAATTAGTTAAGATAGTAAAATATGGAAGTAAGATAAATATGGAAATAAATGTTGTATTAAGGAAGGAAATCCGTACCAAAACGCAATCTTATATAATCTAGAAAATCCGTACCAAAAAAGGTGGTGAGAAAAGATGAGAGCAATTTGCCCAAAGCAATCTACATTGAAGACAGTTCAATTGAAGTGCAAAATCTGTGGAAAGCTCTTCTATACAAAGAATATAGAATACATCGGAGCAAGAACTATATTTCCAGACAAAGAAGATTGTGAGCACAAAATAGACGACTTGGAACTGATTGAGCCAAAAGAAATAGACATAGAGTCGTTCAAAGAAGAACTAGAATTATTCCACAGCCAGAAAAGAAGCCATCAGGACATTGAACGTTTGTTTGAAATGTCCTACGGCAAGACGCCAAAAGAATTTGGGCTTGAGAATAAAGGCAAGGTTGACCAAGAAATGCTCAAAGAAGAAAAGCGCATTATAAGAATGTTAGAAAGGTAATACGCTAACAAAAATTTGACATCTATGATAAATGAAAAAGGAAAAGAAAATGAATCATTGCAAAGAGTATCTAAAGGCCTTCCGAAAGCAGGTGGGTGCCAAGAAAGATGAGAAGATAGATAAACGATATAAACCATACTTGGCACCGAACGATAAATACTATTCCGCACATTGTGGCTATTGCGCAGAGGTGGCGTATCTTACGGAGCTATACGAAACAAAGGCAAGAAAAAACAAAAGGAGTAAGTAAATGAATGAGGTGATAATAAAGAAAGGGCAAAGGACGCTGAACTTTGTAAGAGTAGAAAAGAATAGATTCTCAATGATAGATACGAGAGCTAACAAACAGTCTCTATATAAGACTGTGTCTCGAAAGAAACTAATAGAGACAATTAGTGAGATGGTATAAACAGGCTAGTCAATTTTACATAAATGAAAGGTGGTGAATAAGAAATGGCTGCACAAAAAGAATTCAGGTGGGAGTATAAAGAAATTGGACAAGGACATTATTACTTAGACGCTCAAGAATGTATAGATGCTGCGCTCAAAGCATCCTCGAAAGCGCCTGACCGTACTGTTCGAATCGAGCGATTCAAACCTACAAGATTCCTCATAGCCACACTGGAGCCGGTCCACGGAAAGGTGCTCGAGAAGATACGGGCAACTTTAGAAAGAATTAGGTTATTGACTTATGAGGAAAAGATTGAGGAAATAGCGCCACCGGAACTATTGCAGTATCTCCATAGTCTATTAGCTATTGAGATGAAAATGGTATTAAGGTAAAGGGGGGTGAGATAAAAATGACTAAAGCAGAAAAAGTTTTAGTAGGGATATTGATTTGTACTCTAAAAGTAGTTTGGGGAAGGATGTGGTGGAGACCTACTTTGAGGATATTAAGTATGCTGAGACTATTAACAAAGGAAGGCAAATAATGGCAACTATATTTAACGTTAGGTTGAAAGAGGTATAGAAGAGCTAAGATATAAATTAACCTGCCACAGGTAAAATCCCTTTACCTGTTATATAACGAAAATCCGTATCAAAACCCCATACCCTTATATAACGAAAATCCGTATCAAAACCCACTCCCAAAAAACCCTAAGGCTTAAAACAAAAGGGATATATCTATATATATCCCTTTTTGGACCTTTTTGCTCCATTTTAAAAGTAGTAGTAAGTTCAAAAAAAAGTAGTAGAAGAAGGAGCAGTAAGTTCAAAAAAAAAGAGCACCAGAATCACATTCCGTATAATAAAGAAAATCCGTACCCAAACTGGGGCCTTAATCCTTCAAATACTACAAAACTACTTATAATACCTATCGCCTCCTTGTCTGAAAACCCCATCGCCGCCTAAGATTTTATGTCTCTGTATACCCCTGATTTTTTTTGAAATCCGGAAGGTCCATTAGCAGCACTTAATGAGAGAACCCAAAAAAGAGAGGGTGTTTTCGACCACTACCCCTAAGATGGGGCTTTTGGGTTAGGAGGAAACCCCTAAGATGAACTGCCCTACTTCAAACCAAAGCTTCACCTTAGCTTGACATCCTCCTAAACTGCAGTATAATGGAGAACGCTCCGCCCCAATTTGGCCCACTAATGCGGGATCTTCTCCTTCTATAGCGCAAAGACTCGTGAGTACGATGTGGTTGGCACCCTTTTCTTTGCAAAGTTAAAGAGTGTTGGGTGTTATAGGGGGACAGCTCCTCTTTCCGGGTATTCCTCTTTTAATCCTTAATTCTGCAAACTCCATACTCTTTAGGCATATCTTCACCACTCTCATTACTTATTGACCTTTCTCTTCGACACTTTACTTTATTTTTATTTGTATTATAATAATAATAACAAAGAACGAACATTGGAAAGGAGGTGAGAAAAGTGACAAAGGAAAAAAGGCAAAAGATAATGGCTCTAGCTAACGATAATAGCATCGATTGGTTAGCAGTAGACTATTCTATTCTAATAGGATGTGGTTTGCCTGATTTTGGTAAGAAGTATTGTACAATAAAACAAGTTGCTGCTCTATTAAGATGGCAAGCTCTCCAACTTAATGGAGAATGGGATAGTGAGGAGTTAGACTCAATATTTAAGATAGCTCAGAAAAAATTTCTAGTGCTTTAAAGAAGCTTTGTATCATAATAAAGAATAGACATTAGAAAGGGGGTGAGCGAAATGAGGCACCTAAAAAAGGACAGGAATAAAATACACGTTGTTTGGACGGTTATGTTTGATGTATATCCTGTAGATAACAACCAAGACTTAATTATCAGAAATGCATTCCTTGATGGGGATTTCCTAACGAAGAAAGAGTTTAAGTTTATTAACAAGATTGTAACAAAGCATCACGACAAGATTAACTATGGAATACGAAACCCTAAGATGAACGACCTAATTGAAGACTAGTCAGAGAGACGAAAATAGTAGCTAATTTTTAATTAGACTAATTTATTTGACACTTTACTTTATTTTTATTTATATTATAATAATAATAACAAAGAACGAACATTGGAAAGGAAGTGAGATAAGTGGCTCAAGAAAAGAAGTACATCAGATTGATAAACAGGCTTAATGATATTAGCTTCAACCTAGACACTAGCGAAGATATTATACTCTCAGTAAATGAAATCGCCTTTCTAGACAAACTGCTTAACGTAGTGCAAGACTTTATCAATGGCAAGTTAGAGTAAACCTTATCTTAGCCTGATAAAGAACGAACATTGGAAAGGAGGTGCGAGGGGTGGCTCAGTCCTACCAACCTCATAAAAAGAAGCTTAAGTTCGCAAATCCAAAGGAGAGTGCGCAGAATGGATACGAGTTCGCAACGGCAATAGCAAAAAGACTGTATCAAGAAAAGCACATAAGATGTGTGAAAAGTGAATTATTAGTAGATATAGAAAAGATATATAATGACTATGTCTTATATGAATCTGAAATCGAGGCTCGGTCATAACAAAGAATAGGTATTGAAAGGGGGTCCGAACGATGTGAATTTATATCTGCCTCTTGACTATACAAGAGGCAGACATAAGTTCACTGACCTAAAAGAAAGGTGGTGAGAGACAAATGAGAGCAATATGTGCAAATCAATCTACACTAAAGAACGTTGAGCTAAGATGTAAAAAGTGTGGCAAGTTATTTACGACAAAGAATATTGATTATGTAGGGGCAAGAACAATCTTTGCAGACGAGGAAGATTGTGCGCACAGCATCGAAGACTTAAAAGTACTCTGCCCAAAGAAGCCTGATATTGCCTCGTTTCAAGAAGAATTAGCTTTATTCAAATCACAAGGCAGAGACAAAGGCGAAGTCGACAGAATATTTGAGAATGCCTATGAAAAGACGCCACAGGCTCTAGGACTTACATACAAGTAAAAGAAAGAGGAGAAACTAATGAATCTAAGAAAGGTAAAACTAATAGTCTGGCACAAAACCGAAAAGGCACTCTATGAAGTGCTAAGAATTGATTGGAATAGCGGAACGGTTAGTTTAGAAAGGCAAATCGGAAGAAAAGATAGTCCAAATAAAATAATAGAAGGATTGCGTCACGAATCTATTGATAGCGTGGTTCTAGCAGAAATAAGATTTATTGATATTCTTAAGGAAAGCCGGTAAAATGATTTAGGCAATAATTGACATAATGCAGGCACTAGCAATACTTGTTTTGGCAATCATTGTATCCAAACATCTTAAAGAAAGCTAAAGAGAAAGGAAGTGGGGTGAGAAAGAATGGTGGCATTCAAGAATTGGAAATGTAGTTGTGGCGCAAAACTACCCATAAGGGGCCAAATTTGGCGCTGGAGATATCATAAGTGGATAGCGAAAGGTATGCCCGAAAGTTCAGGTTATCGGTGCGATGGATGTGCAGACGCTATCGAGCGAGGTATAGACCTAAACTATTAAAGTTGGCAATCATTGTATCCAAACATCTTAAGGAAAGCTAAAGAGAAAGGGGGTGAGAATAAAAATGGCAGAAAGAGAAAAGAATTTATGCGGAAAGATGCGGCCCTTAGAAAAGCCGTACGAGACCTGGAGAGGCTACGGTGCAACTCAGGGTTGGGAATGGAGAGTTCTTAAGAAGTATCAGACCCCTAGCAAAGAAAAGGAAAACCCATATG
>Ga0209977_10000645_pt1 | contig 13993 bp, 16 predicted proteins | sample SumtaG_2_FD_183113 | JGI IMG/M metagenome (GOLD analysis project Ga0209977, IMG submission 183113) | Deep subsurface microbial communities from Indian Ocean to uncover new lineages of life (NeLLi) - Sumatra_00607 metaG (SPAdes) (version 2) | ecosystem: Environmental > Aquatic > Marine > Oceanic... | reverse complement strand
TGCCCGTTTTTGGTATCTCAAAGACAAAATTGCCAAGTTACAATTTGCTCTGATTAACTATACAATTGATTTCTTTACTAAAGAGGGGTTCGAATTAGTGATTCCACCGGTTTTGGTAAGGAAAGGAGCGATGGTTGGAAGTGGATTTTTCCCGGCAGATAAGAACGAGGTTTATAAAGTAAACCATGGTGAGGACGATCTCTACCTATCCGGTACTGCTGAAGTTCCTTTAGCGGCTTATCATCAGAATGAGATTATTGATCTTAAGAAACTGAAAAAGTATCTTGGGTACGCAACTTGTTTTAGAAGAGAGGCGGGAGCTTATGGTAAAGATCTGAAAGGAATCATGCGTGGACACCAATTTGATAAATTAGAATTATTCATTTTTGCCGATCAGAAAAATTCTTGGAAGATTTATGAAGAATTATTAAAGACCTCTGAGAAATTTTGGCAGAGTTTAAAACTTCCTTATCGAGTAATGTCAATGTGTACAGGGGACATTGCTCTACCAAATGCAAAGAAGTTTGATATTGAAGGTTGGATTCCTTCCGAGAAGCGCTATCGCGAGTTGGGATCTTGTAGTCACGATACTGACTTCCAAGCCCGGCGCTTGAAAGTACGCTATCGTGATAAAGACGGTAAAACCAAGCTTGCTCACACAATGAACCATACCGCCTGTGCAATTGGAAGGACAATTATTGCAATTGTCGAGAATAACCAGACTAAAGAGGGGAATGTCAAGGTCCCAGAGATTTTACAGAAGTATCTGAGTTTCAAAGAGATTAAGACCTGAACTAAATAATTGTTCAACTTTATCTTTATTTGATAGGGGAAAACAGTGTTTGACTTTCTAAAACAACAGGGGAGGGGAGGACGAAAAAGGCGCAGTTACTTTAAAAAACGGCGTTCTTTTTTGAAACGGAAGAGCTCCTATCGAAGTCCTGGATTGTATACCAGGACCCCGAAGCAAGAAACATTTTTTGCTTTTCCTCTTAGAAGCATTGCTTTGGCAACACTTTTGATTATTGTGGGGGGGATCCTGATGTTTATTTTGTTTTCACCGACTTTTATAATTAAGGATATTACGATTGTTGGAAACTATCATCTTTCTTCTGAAGAAGTCAAGAAAGCTACTGAGGAAGTTCTTCTGGAAAATAGTAGTGTTATTTTCCCTGTCGGACACATTTTCTTTTTAAACAAAGATGATCTCACCTATGACCTCCAGAAAAAATTGCCCTTGATTAATGAAGTTAAGTTTGATCGTCAATTTCCGAATGTTCTTAAGGTGAAGGTAAAGGAGAGAACGCCAGCATTTGTTTGGAAATCAAAGAATAGATATTATTATATTGATCCAAATGGTTATGCCTATCTCGAACTAGAGGAGAATGAAGCAAAATCAAGTAACTTAACTGTCTTGGAGGATCAAGCAAATGTGAGGGTGAAGTTGGGGGGAAAGGTAGTCACAGCAAGTTTTGTTGATTTTGTGAATGCGCTTGTAGTCAACTTTACTCCTAAAACAAAGGTTAAAATTGAGGAGATCATTTTGCCAAAGACGACCCTTGAGGTCAGAGTACAGACAAGTGAGGGCTGGCAGGCCTATTTTGACACGACCCGTTCTGTGAAGGTACAATTAAACCATTTGAGTTCAACTTTAAAACAAATTACAAAACCGCGGGAACAATTAAAATATATTGATTTGCGCCTCAATGACCGGATCTTCTATAAGTAAGAAAATTAGAAGGACTTTCTTAAGTGTGAAGCTTGCTTTGCTAGGTTTTGGAGGATTAATCTTGTTGATTCTGCTCTGGGACTATGATCTTTTCAGCCGCCGACTTGCTTTAGTAATGACAGTTGTTTTTAGTGGAATTATTTACTTGGTAGTCTATCTTTATCTTGCGAGGAAGTTTCAAATTATCTTACCGGCTTTCACGGCTTTAGCGATTGTCTTGGGGGTGCTTCTAGATGCGATGGGTAATTTCTTACATCTCTATGGGAACGTTGGCTGGTGGGATGATGTTGCTCACTTTCTGGGGACAGCGATGGTCACGATTGTGATTTTCACAATCCTTTATCTTTTGAATAAAGAAAGGAAGATTAAGGTCGGAAAGTTTGCGATGGGCTTTTTTACAGTAAGTGTCTCAATGCTTTTGGCGACTTTCTATGAAATTACGGAATATTGGGGGGACTTGGTTTTTAAGATTCACCGGATTGGGGAGCACTATGATACTGTCTCCGATCTCAATTGGAACTTCTTTGGAGCACTTTTGGTTGTAATCTTAGGGTTTATTTTCTTTCGAAAGAGAAAAAATAGGTAAATATATTGTCTAATCAACAAAAATGGCGGAATTTAAGCACCGGGCTTTAGGTTTGAATCAGAAGAATAAGGTTGTTTTCATTGCGATGTCAAAACACTTGTTTTATTTTCGACGCCATGCGGTAAAATATGTCCTTGAGAAGGGATATTCTCCAATTTCACAATTTGGGATTTTTGATTATTTTGTAACTGATACTGTTGATCGCAGTACAGTTGTGATTGCGAATAATAATCTGATTAGGATTTCTGATGAAATGTGGGTCTTTGGACCAATTAGTGATGGGGTCTTGGCTGAAATTGAGTTAGTTAAGGAATGGAAGAAACCAATAAAATATTTTAAAATTACGCGAAAGAAAGATATTCAGGAGATAGAAGAAGTCAAGAATAAGGAAGATTTGGAGTTTGAGAGCTCAGACTTAAAGAAAGCTTTCTTTAAGCTTAACTAGGTATGTTGCTTGCAACCGCGAAGACGGTTGTCGCATAAGATACATTGTGCGACTATCTTTGAGACATTGAGAGCACTTCTCTTTTCTAAATAGATATGTAAAAAGCGCGAAGAGTAATTCGCGCTTTTTTGGTTTTTAGTAGATGGAAAACGAAATAAGAGAGGTAGAATATAGAGTTATTGAAGAAAAATAGCCTCTTTCTACTTCTCTTCCCTAATTCAACCCAAAGAAAAAACGGGCTCTTGCGAGTCCGTTTTTAATTGTGGACAGGGAATTTATTTCTTCCTTTTCTCCATCGTCCATTTCAGGAGTTCTTCCGGGGACATATCCGACGGGGCAGGTTTACCGTTCACCGACGCTACTATTTCCTCGTCGCCGCTATGGGGAATGATAAGTAGAGTGTACCCACGGCCGGTTGATCCTTCGAACGAGCCGATCTCATCGATCAGCTTGTCGGCTGCCTGATTACATGCGTCGCCGAGCATGAATTTATTAGCTCCATTGGCCATTCTTTTTCCTCCTTCCAAGTTTTAAAAGGGCAATTATGGATATCTCTATATCTATTTATAGTTTCAAGGGATTACTCCAAACAAAATCCGGCTGTAGATAAGGGTTTGAGCTGCCAGAATAGAACCGGTTAGCATCGCATTGCGGTACAATTGCTCCCTTCAAGTTAATAAACTTCAAAGGATTAATCGCCCAACAAGTATTTCCCCGCCACTGGTCAATTTCAAAGTGGAGATGAGAACTGAGAGTACCACTATTACCTACTCTACCGATTAACTGGCCTTTTCTGACTCTCTGCCCTGCCCTGACGTTGATTGTGGATAAGTGTCCGTAGGTGGTCCGAAAGCCAGAGCTGTGCTTAATCACTACTGTATTGCCCTGAAATGGTCCTGTATAGCCCACAGTTCCCTCTTCTGCTGCATAGATGGGTAGACCGTAGCGAGCAGTAAAGTCAATTCCGTTGTGGCGGTTGTTCCAGGCGAAATATTTTACATTCCGGGCTTTTAAAGCGGCCTTAATTGGTCCAAATAAGCCATAAACGAACCAAGTATCCCCTCTTCTGGCGATGAATTGACTATTCTGGACCAGAAATCCACGTTGATGATTCCCTACTCGCCATTTGAAAACTGCTTTTGAGCTAGACCAAAGGTTCCGAGTATCATTATGCCAGCTTGAAGTTACCTTGAACGGCAGTTGAGGATTAAACTGACCTTTTAGTTGTCTGTAGGCCTTTTTCTGATAACGAGCTACTTTCTTGCTCGGTTTTTCTGCTTTCTTAGCAGGAATTGTACTCTGTCTCCCCTTAATTTCCGGTAAACGGAGATAAGGATTCAAGCTGATCCGGTTTGCTTCTGCGAGTACTTCTCTACTTTCTTCAATAGGGTGAACTACAGGAAGTCTAGCTTGAGAATTAATCCCTGGGGCACCAGTTTGAATTGTGGTCAGTAAACCGACAAATATACTGAGTATTTTTGTAAGAAAGACCACTTAAATAGTCCTCTTCTCCCACTCCTTTGATTAGGGATATAACTAAGTACTCTAGCAGAAAATTAATGTGTTGTCAATGGTTTTCCTAGGAAGAGGTAGAATTAAAAGGCTCCCCTTGTGGGGGGAGCTCTTACTAAGGCTAGTTTATGTCGATTGTCGTGATGCTCTCGCAGGTTGGTCTGTAGAGCAGGGGTAGGGTTTCTTCGGTTCTTTCGGGTGACAACCGAATGATTCTGTTCGGCGATAGCCAGACAATACCGAGGTTGGGTGAGGATGGTGATCGTGAATGTGTTAAGAAGCCGAGTGTTTTTGACCAGATGTTACTGCTAATTATAAGGTTCAGCAATCGGTATCGTATTTGTTGTTTTCTACTCCCGCTTATACTTCCCTTTACGTCGAATCTTGCGACGAGTTCGCTGACAGGAAGTTTTTCCCTGTTTGGGTAATAAGGGAAAGTTGCTCGAGCTTCTTTATTGAGATGTTCAATGAGCTCAGGGGTGGGATCTATCATTTTTTCTTCCCCGCTCTCAAGGATTAGTTCCAAGGTAATCAGGGGTATTTCTCCTCTACGCGGGTCTGCGATTAATCCCCAGCTGATTCTTAGGCTGGCCATATTTCTCCTTATTATTTTATGTTGTGTAGGTGCGTTGTGTAGAAGCAAAGGGAGATTATTCCTTCTCTTCCGGAATCTCCGGCGCTTTTTCCTCTTCTCCCACTCCTTTATTATTTTCTATCGTATGACTAGATACTCTAGCAGAAAATTGGGGTGTTGTCAATGGTTTCTTTAGGAGTTGAAAAAAGAGCCAGTTTGTTATGGCTGACTCTTTGAGTAGTAGGGGGAGAAACTCAGGATGTGGAGACCCTTTGACCGATCTCCCGAAGGAGTTGAGTGCGGCTGTCTACGCCGATTGCCCTTGCGAGCAGGAAGTAAAGAATTTGGGAGATCATGGGGACTACGGAGCTTTCGAGGAAAAGGGCGTCGTTCCCAGATGGCTTGGCCTCGATCTCTTTACCGATGAAGATTTCGGTGGCGCCGGGGGCTATCTTGAACCGGAGAGGGCCAACTATTTTTTTGGCGGCAGGTCCCACTAACTTCCATGGCTGTATTTCCTCCACTTCACCCCAGCGGTGAGAGGAATAATAGGGAGAGAAAATTGTAATCTTGCCTTTGTAGAGTCCTATTTCTCCCTCTTTGGGGATTGTGCTGAAGAAGAGATCAGCCCCTTCTTCTCCGCTGATAACGACAAGCATTAGCTCTCCTCGCCCTTCCTCAATTTTCTTCAGCGCTTGGGAGATTTCTTCCTTGGTAGTTATTTTCATTGTCTCTACTCCTTCTTGTCGGTGCTTGCTTGTTAAGGTGTAGGTATTATTTGGTGCCCTTTAGTTTAGCAGAATTTTTGTTGTTTTTCAAGTGCTAATAAAAACAGCCATTTGGAAATAGCTGTTTTTTATATAAACTAGATTATTTTACTTCTCCTTCGGAATCTCAGGCGCTTTTTCTTCTTCCCCTTCTAAGATATTATCCAAATTGCTACTATCTAAAACCTTATAGGTTTTGCCTTTGGCTTTTAACTTTTTTTCATCTTCCTCAAGAGTTCGGATTGTTTCTGGTTTTGGTTTCGGCTTTGGCCGTCTGGGAGGTCGTTGGGATCGTTCGGGAGGTCGTCTATCATCACGTTGTCTATCAAAACGACGCCTGTCGTCATAACGTGGTTCTCTCCCCCACCTGCGAGCTTTCTGGCGCTTCTTGCGATCACGTTCTTTTTCGCGATGCCTCTGCTCTTCCTGGACGCTTTCTACGGCAGCAGCGCTCCAGCGTCCAATCTTCTCTTCAATCGCTTCGCGACTACGACCATAGCGCTCGCGAGAAATCTCAATAATCTTCTTACGATTTCCTTCAATATCACTAAATGGTTCAAGAGTAGTAGCACTGAAGGCTCTACTGGTAACACCATCAATTCCGAGTTTGACGTAAGCATCGTATTTGTTTAGATCGACAAGGTCTAGCTCAGTGAAGATAGGAGCAACTTCATTCTCAATAAACTCTGCGTCGGCGGCGCCAATTCTAAAGATTATCATCGTCCCCACGTTTCCAAAGACGGCATCGCGAACAACCTCTTCCATCTGGGTGACGTACTGGTGCGCTAAGACTAATCCTAGTTTATATTTGCGCGCTTCGGAGAGAATATTTGCAAATGACTCCGTGGCAAAGTTTTGAAATTCGTCGACGTGGAGGTAAAACTCCTTGCGCTCTTCTTCAGGGAGATGTGCTTTGCGCATTGCTGCCAGTTGCATCTTTGTAACCATCATTGCTCCCAAAAGAGCACTATTGTCTTCTCCAATCTGTCCTTTGGAAAGATTAATCAGAAGAATCTTCCCCTTCTCCATAATTTCGTCAATATTAATCGTACTCTTAGTCTGACCCAGAATGTTGCGCATGATTGGGTTGGAAACAAACTGACCAACTTTATTTTGAATTGGAGCAACCGCTTCTGCGCGCAAACGATCGTTATAATTTGCAAACTCTGTCGTCCAGAAGGTTTTGACCACCGGGTCTTTGATAGTATCGACGACTTTCTTGCGGTATTCCTTATCAGAAAGCATTCTCAAGATCCCAAGGATTGTGCTGTCGGGATATTCTAACAAAGCTAGAATTGTATAGCGCAAAATATATTCCAGACGGGGACCCCAGGATTCAGCCCAGATTTTTTTGAAAATTCCAATCAATCCGGAAGCAACTAGTCCCCTAAATTCAGGATCAACATTTTCTAAGACATTAAAACCAACTGGATAATCTTGATCAGAAGGATTAAAGTAAATTACATCATTAATTCGCTCTTTGGGAACAAAATCAAGAATTCTTTCAGCGAGATCACCGTGGGGGTCAACAAGAGCAACTCCCTTGCCGCGGCGGATGTCAGAGATAATCATATTCCCGAGCATTGCCGTTTTCCCCATTCCCGTTTTTCCGATTGTGTACACATGGTGGACGCGGTCTTCGTCTTTGATCCCGAAGTTGGCCTTACTCTCACGGAAGTTTGTTTTAGCAAAGAGAGTCAAATCTTCCTCGGAACCTTCGATTGGTAGATTGGTTGGGGCTGCGGCGCGCTTAGAGTCAATCTTGTGAATGGTTGGGGTTTGAACGCCCATCTCGGGAAAGTGGTAAAGAGTTGCCAGAGCTTCGGTATTTAAAACAATTCCACGATCCCAATAAGGGAATTCTCTTTCCTGAAATTGTTTTAAGAATTTACGCTTTTTCCAACGGGTCCAAAATTTTAATTCAAACCAACCCACTCTTCCTTTAGTGAAAGGTCCTGGTTTAAAGGCATTTAAATTATTGGTCTTAAATTGCTGGAAAGCACCGATAATTTGAGCATTGCGAGGCATTGAGAAGATGTCTTTTTCACCCATATAGATCACGCGGATTTTAGTTTCGTAACCCGGTTTGGCAATATTCTTTCCCACCTTCATTACAATTTCTCTTTCGGTATCGACCATAAAAGGTAATTCTTCAAAAGGCATTGCTTCTTTTCCTTCTCTACCTTCCATTTCAGTACCTATTGTGCCATGAACAGTTTCACCGATCACGTCTTGGGTAGCTGCCAGGGTGTCGCTCAAAATACCAGCCTTAACTTCAGGCTTTTCTCCTTTGAGTTTGTCAATGATCTCTTCACCTTCTTTGATCCATTGATCGTCAACAGTCGGGCGGATTAAAACTTGCACCCAAAACTGCTCTTCATCAGAAATTCTGTTCATGATATTAGTGAAACCTTCCATTGCATCAACCCGGGCTTCTTTGGTTTTAACCTCTCGTTCAATTTCTGGATAGGTACGGATTGGGTAAGCGCTTTCCTTAAATAGGTTCATTTCAAAACCAAACATCTCGTGTTTGGTTTCGTCGAAAATTGTTGAGTAATCCTTGATTTCTTCAACTTCCGCATCTGGGTAGGCAGAGTGAATCTGGCTGATAACTAAATCCTTATAATCATCAGGAACTCCGACAATGTAGTAAATTTGGCCGCCAATTGAAATAATTTCAAAGCTGATGTGCTCCTGAATTTGTCCTTTCCAATAGAGATCAAATCCTAGAATTGGCTGCCAAACTCCTTGGATATTTGCGAGCATTTGCTCTGCTGCAAGAGGGGTTTTCTCGTGCTCGCGGGGAACTTGGATTTTAAGAAGAGTGTGTTTACGACTTTGAATCCAGCGGGTGCGACGCCAGTCCAAGTAAAGTGGCCAGAGGATAAAATAAACAATAATTCCTAAAAATCCCCACCAGCCATAATGCCAGAGGAAAAGCAGGAAGTTTAGAACAGCGGAAAAAAAGTTTTGGAACAACTCATTAAAATCCACTGGGGTTGTTTAGATTCTTGCTCTGAATCACTTGCTCTGCTGAGCGACGCAGAACAGAAGCGTGTTTTTAGAATTATTTCTTTTTCTTTGTGTTCTTTAGGGTGTATTCACCCTTGCTGTTTTTCTGAAAGTCAGGATTGTTGCGTAAGTTGAAAATGACGGTGTTCTTTTTGACCTTTCGTTTCGCGAGAACTTTTTCAATAATTGCTTTCTCTTTGAGTACCTTTTCTTTTTTAAGAATTTTCTTGATAGTCTCGTAAACAGTTCCTTCTTCATAGCCCCATTCTTTAAGGGCATAAATACCTCTTCCGATTAGGACGATGTTAGGATCACGAATCAGTTCATTGTGAACAGTTTTCAAGGTTGCCTTGCGAGCAAATTTTGATTTATTTACTTTTCCAGCAATTTCAGTGAAGTGTAAGGAGTTTCCTTCCCAGCGCATTTCAAGTAGAATCACATCGCGAACGCTTCTTGGTTCCACTTCACGCCAGGTTTTAAGGCCCCATTTGTTTTCTTCAACCTCAATTAGTTTATGCCCAGATTCCATGCAGGCTCGAGTGAAGTCTTTGTTAAAGATAGGTTTATTTTTCTTGAAGTGGGAATGATTCTTGAATTTATCGATAAGTTCCTTGTGATCAGTGATTTCTTTTTCCCGTTCAAGAATTTCTTGGAAAGCGGAAACTGCAGGCAGAATTGTTTCTTTAGAAGTCTCTTTGATAATCCAAGATTTCAATAGTTCAGGATGTTTTTCTAATAGTTCTAACTCCTCTTCCATTTCTAAAAGCAGGCGTACAATATTTTTGTTAATTTCACTTTCTTCTGTAGCAGTAAGCATTACTCGTAGGAGCTTTTCCTCAGTGATCAAACCGGAATTGCTCTTAATGCTTTCAATCACAAGCTCTCTGATTGGTTGAAATTCCTTTTCTCGTGATTTTTTAACCATTTTGTTGAGAGCGTTTTTGACAATTTGCCTGACTCGCTCACGAGTAATCCCCTCTTGGTTGCCAATTTCCTGGAGAGTCTTGGTTTTGCTATTTTCAAGTCCAAAGCGCTTAATCAGAATTTTCTTTTCGCGATCCCGTAAAGTACTGAGAAGAAAATTAAGTGCTTCTTGGGGGTTGAAATCTTGGACAAGCGCCTCGGCTTCGGAACTTAGGATGTTCTCCAAGATTGAACCGTCTGGGGATTTCTTGCTATTTTGCATAGTTACTCCTTGATTTAGGTTGTAGATAAAGTTGGAAAAACAAGTTCTGAAGGGAAAAATCCCTCCAGGACGTTCTGATTATACACTATCTGTAACCTCTTGTCAAGGGTTTTCTTTTGCTTTCCTTCATTGCTTAATTATATCAAAAAAACTGCTTAAAGTCAATGGATTTAGGCAGTTTTTGGATAGAAAAAAGCGGATTTTGGTAACCCGCTTTTCAATGCTGTTCTTTTAGCCTTGCTCTTCGCCCAGAAGTGTTTTTATAGGGAAGTAGAGATAGGCCACCTGTCCGCCTGAAGGGCTGCGTGTGACGACGAGGGAAGGAAAGTTGTTGCTACTGATGTATAGCTCTCGGCTGCCGTCGGAGTTGATCACCACAAAGTTGTGATGAGTTGTGATGGGAGTGTTTACTCTCCCTTCTTCTACGGAGAGCGGAGCTGTGCAGTAGTAGAAAAGATTCTCGTTAGTTTTCTTGGTTAGTTTGAAATCCAGGGTTGCTTTTACGGTGGAAGACATGCCTTCTTTCTTGTCCCATGCCTGTACAAGTAGTTTTTCTGGGTAGATCTTTGGTTGCTCGGGATAGTATCGTGGAGAATTCGGAGGAGGATCTATTTCTTTCATCAGATCGTAGGAGTAGACGAAGACTATCTCACCGAGGTTGGCTGTTATGTCTCCAAATGGTTCTTCCGGGAGAGTAGTTAAGGGAGGAGGTTCCTCTTCTCTTTCTCCTGGTTCTTTTGGGGCGCACCCGTATAGAGCGATGCTGGCAAGGACAAGGAGGACAAGAATTACTTCGAATTTCTGCATTTTCGTTGACCTCCCGAGTCTCGTATTTGCGCATTTTTAAGGGACGTTTTTCTTGAGAGCTAAATTTATCATACTTTGGGCAGTTTGACAAGCATCACAAAACCACAACATTTTGGCTGTGGTTTTATGTTCTTTGAGATTTTTTATTTTATGTCCAGTCAACGACTTTGCGGCCTTCTTTGTCAGTGAAGGAACCAATAAGAATCATGATTACATCAACAAGCCAGCCGATTCCAAAGATTCCAGCAGTTAAGATCCAGACAACACCAGTCCCAATTTTACCAACGTAGAATCGGTGGATGCCAATTCCTCCCAAGAACCAGCAAAGAAGGAAAACGACGAGACGTTTTTTGTCAGAGACAGCTTCTTCCATTTAAACTCACCCCCTTTTTATAAAATTAAGATTTAAAATTGGCTCGGAGACAGGGGTGACTACGCTAAAGCTTCGTCACCTAAAATTCTCTTTTTGAGAAAAGCTTTCCCCGATCCTTTTTTAAGATATTTTTCTAAAGATCTCGCTGTTTGTTCGTTTGGTATTGCGATATACGCTACTAATTTCCATGGTCTTAATGGCTTTGTTGATTTATTTAATCCCTGATTATGCTCCCAAAATCTCCTCTTCAGTTTGTTAGTTGAACCAACATAAATAAAACCATTCTTGAGGCTTTTTAATACGTACACAAACCACATTTAGTCCCTTCTTTAATTAATAATTATACCTGTTTGGCCCGACTACGCTCTTCGAGCTTCGTCGGACAGGCCTGTCAAACGAAGCCCCAGTGTAGGTTGGCCTGTCAAACGAAGCCCCGAAGGGGCGAAGTTTGGCTCGGAGACAGGGATTTGAACCCCGATTGCCTGGACCAAAACCAGGTGTCCTACCATTAGACGATCTCCGAATAATTTTAGATTTTTGGTTTTAGTTTACAAACATCATCGCTATCAGTATCTTCTATCTCAAAGCCCTTTCTTTCGATTTCATTTCTTATTTTATCGGCTTTGTCAAAATCTTTGGCCTTTCTTGCGTTTATGCGTTCTTCGATTAAATCTATGACTTCATCTGGGATATTAGTTCTGGGCGGATTACTGAAGTTTGTTCCGAGAACTTCGTCCACTATTTCAATAGCCTTGATTACATTTTCAGGGCTCGTTTTAAGTTCCGGAATTGATATCTCGGCAGCTGTTAACGCCAGTACTTCAGGTGTGTTAAGACTATCATCCATTGATTTTTGAACCTCTTCATCAAATTCTTTAAGTTCTTTTTTATCTATTTTGAATGGTTTACCATTAGGGCTAGAAAAATAGGATTTCCATTCTTTTTTAAGTTTTTCCCTTTTGGGAATATTTAAATAGATTTTGTTTAGAATTGTTTTTGCTCGTTTTAAAGTCTTTAAAGTCTTCTTACTAAACTTCATCTTTGAATTATACTTTCCACTCAAAATCGCTAACTTGAACGCTTCTGGACTATACCCCATTTTCTCTAAATCTTCCAAAGTGTAAACATTCCCCTCTGACTTTGCCATCTTTTCATTATCAATCAACATGTGTCTACGGTGAATCCAATATTTTACGAAAGGTGACTTTCCGGTGTAGGCCTCGGATTGGGCAATTTCGTCTTCGTGGTGTGGAAAGATGTTATCTTCTCCCCCGGTGTGGATGTCAATTTGTTCCCCTAAATATTTAATACTCATGGCTGTGCATTCAATGTGCCAACCAGGATATCCCCTTCCCCATGGGCTATCCCATTGCATCAAATGTTCCTTGGGAGCTTTAATCCAAAGGGCAAAATCATAAGGGGTTTTCTTTTCAGGATCTACTTTAACGCGTTTGCCTTCCTGGAGTTTATCTAAAGTATTCCCGGATAGTTTACCATAATCTTTAAACTTACTAACATTGAAATAAACTCCTTTGGAAGTTTCATAAGCGTGACCTTTTTCGACTAGGCCTTTTATCACTTTGATCATATCATCTATATGATCGGTTGCGCGAACAATAATTACATCTTTTGTATTTTTAATTTCACCCTTTTCTATGTCATAGGCCTTGGCAATTTTGAGATTTAGTTTCTTTGCCGCTTTGAAAAATTCTTTTTCATAATAACGTGCAATCACTAAAGGATCTTTGCCTTCCTTTTTTGCTTGGGCAATAATCTTGTCTTCTCCCCTATCTGATGTTGCTAGGTCATCTTCGGTTAAGTGGCCGACATCAGTGATGTTCATTACTTGTTTGACTTTGTAGCCTTTACTTTTGTATTTGTACTCCAAATAGCGTCTAAGTACATCGGACATTATATAACGAGCTAGATTTCCGATGTGAGGCTTATCGTAGACTGTTGGTCCACAATCGTACATCAAAATAGTCTTACGCTTTTTGGGAAGTTTGAATTCTTTCTTTCCTTTAGTAAGAGTGTCATAAAGAAACAATGGATTGTTTTCTTTTTTGCTCATTCTAATAATCCCTTCGTTCTTCTAAAGCCCGGATTAAAGTAACCTCGTCGGCATATTCCAAATCTCCTCCCATTGGCAGTCCCCTTGCAATTCTAGTTACTTTTAGTTCTAATGGTTTAATTAATTTTGCAATATACATTGCTGTTGCCTCGCCCTCTAGGCTAGGATTAGTTGCCAGAATTACTTCTTTGATCTTTCCATTATTTTCTTTAAGATTCTTGAGGAGTTCTTTAATTCTTAAATCTTGGGGTCCAATTCCTTCCAGGGGTGAAATCACTCCTCCAAGGACGTGGTAGAGTCCATCGTAGTGGTCAGTTTTTTCAAGAGCGAGAATGTCCAAGGGTTCTTCTACGACACAAACTTTAGAGAGATCTCTGGAAGGGTCGCCACAGATTTTGCAGGGGTCGGATTCGGAAATGCTGTAACATTTTGAGCAAAAGACTAGGTTTTCCTGAAGTTCTGAAATAGCTTTACCCAAAGATCCTACTTCACCTTTTTGCGATTTGAGTAAATAAAAAGTTAGGCGTTGGGCGGAACGTGGTCCAATGCCTGGGAGCTTTGAGAACTCTTCGATTAATTTTTGAACGGATTGCGGAATAAAATTCATAGTTTCTACATACCAAGGTCGCCCATCATGCCGCGCATTTTCTTGGCGACGGTTTTCTGGGATTCTTTTGTTGCTTTATTAAGAGCGTTTTTTAGTTGCTCACCAACTTTTTCTCTGTCTCCAAAATCAAAGTCATTATCAAAGCTAATTGATTGTAATTCTTGAGCACCATTCATTACGATTTTAATGCCGTCTTTCTCATACTCGATAATTTCGGTCTCCATTTGTTTTTTTAATTCTTGCGCTTGCTTTTGCATCTCGCGCATCTGTTGCATTTTTCCAAACATATTTACTTCCTTTCATAGTAAATTAAGCTTTCGTTGC
>Ga0209977_10000643_pt1 | contig 14001 bp, 13 predicted proteins | sample SumtaG_2_FD_183113 | JGI IMG/M metagenome (GOLD analysis project Ga0209977, IMG submission 183113) | Deep subsurface microbial communities from Indian Ocean to uncover new lineages of life (NeLLi) - Sumatra_00607 metaG (SPAdes) (version 2) | ecosystem: Environmental > Aquatic > Marine > Oceanic... | reverse complement strand
AACGGGACTACAGTTTCATTAGGGCGCCAAGGGTGGTTTCCTGGGAGATACTTTCACCGCGCGAAGCGGGACCCCCGTCATTAATTTGCCGGGCTGTCCATGTCATTACGACGCCTTCGCCGGAACCGTGTCAGCGTTGGTGTCCCGCTGGTCACTTCCCCTGAATGAATACAACTCACCTCTCCAATGGTACGGTTTGCTGGTTCACCAGGGGTGTCTCCGAAATGAATATCATGAGTACCGCGTCGAGGAGAGCGATTTCGGAATGAGGGGTTGTCTTTTCTTTCACATGGGGTGCCGGGGTCCGCTGACACACGGGCCGTGTAATAAGTTGAAATGGAACGGCCAGAGCACCAAGACATCAGTCGGTGTGCCCTGCATGGGCTGCACCCAACCCGACTTTCCCCAGCCGTATCCTTTTTTTAGAACGCGGAACATTGCAGGCATCCCTATCGAATTGCCCGAAGGAGTGGATCGTGCCCACTATCTGGCCTACAAAGGGATGGCGGCGGCCGCGGCACCGGAAAGGCTGAAGAATAGAAAAACACGGGTATAGACATATGGAAAAGAGGTGCAATATGCAGGGAACAAAAACAATTAAGATTCCACTGAACCGTGTTGAGGGGGACCTGGAACTCGGCCTGGAACTCGACCAGGGTGTCGTTACGAATGCCTGGAGTTCGGGCCTCATGTATCGGGGTTTCGAGAGGATGATGGTCGGGCGCGGCGCGCTTGACGGGCTGGTGATTACTCCCCGTATCTGTGGCATCTGTACCACGAGTCACCTTACTGCTGCAGCCTTGGCCCTTGATATGATTGCCGGCGTTACCCCGCCGCCGGATGCTGTCCGGATTCGAAACCTGGCGCTAATGACCGAGAAAATCCAGAGTGATATGCGGCACGGGTTCCTGATGTTCGCTGCCGATTTTGTTAATCCTGAATACAAAGATCGTGCCCTTTTCAAAGAAGCCGCCCGGCGATACGAACCCCTTAAAGGTAAGACAGTGGTCGATGTTATCAGAGAAACTCAGAAAGTCCTGGGGATTGTTGCCATTGTCGGGGGCCAGTGGCCCCATTCATCATACATGGTTCCGGGAGGCGTTGCCTCTGTCCCCAGCGCCGGGGATCTGCTTCAATGCCGGCTCTTACTCAGACAATTCCGAAAATGGTATGAGAAACGGATTCTTGGATGCAGTGTAGAACGCTGGCTTGGGGTACGCTGCGGTGCGGATTTGGATGCATGGCTTGAGGAAAAAGCGGCGCATCGTGAGAGTGACTTGGGGTTCTATATCAGGTTTGCGCGGGCAATCGGTCTTGACAAAGTAGGGCGGGGCCATGCCACCTACGTCAGCTACGGAGCGTTCGATCTGCCAGAAAGCACTGAAGTTCGCGGATTAAAAGACGGTAACCGTCTCATTCCCGCAGGATTTGCCCTAAAAAATCAGGTACAAGAGTTTGATCAGAGCAAGGTGGCTGAGTACGTTTCTCACTCCTGGTTTGAAGACTACGAGGGCGCCAGGCATCCTTTTGAGGGAGAAACACGACCATACGCCAGCGGTCAAGAGGGAAAGAAATACTCTTGGGCAAAGGCGCCGCGTTACGATGGCCTCCCGGCCGAAACCGGACCCTTGGCGGAGATGATCGTCGCCAACAACCCGCTTTTTGCGGACCTTGTTGGGCAAAACGGCTCCAGTGTATTTTCTCGGGAACTTGCCCGTCTTGTCAGACCGGCGATGCTCCTACCGGCTATGGAGATATGGATATCGGAGATAGCCGCTGACGGAAATTTCTATATATCACCAAATGAGATCGTCGAAGGCGAGGGATTCGGGTTGACTGACGTCACGCGCGGGGCCTGCGGGCATTGGGTCAAGATTCAAAACGGTGTGATCGACCATTACCAAATCATTACCCCAACTGCCTGGAACGCCTCACCGCGTGATTCCAATGAGACGAGGGGCCCTCTGGAGGAGGCGCTCATCGGTGTGAACGTCGAAGATATATCCAACCCCGTGATGGTGGGACATGTGGTGAGATCCTTTGATGCTTGTCTTGTATGTACGGTTCACGCTATTCGCTACAAAACAAAACATGCTCGCGATGGACGGATGATATTCCGGTGAAATGAAAATTGTGTGCATTGGCAACCGTTAGGCTTCTGAAGGCCCGGAGGGACCGAAAGTATATGACTGTTTGGTATCCGGCGCCCTGACAAACGAAATGGAGGCAATCGAAGGGGAGCCGAAAGAGTGAACCCTAACGTTGCAAAAGTCGAGGGTGCTGCAGGTCCAAGGCGTCAAGGCCCGCCCTGTCGCGACGTGGTGATTACTTAAAGTATAGGCTAAGCTTCATAATGATGATAGTTTATTGACAATATAGTAAGGTTAATCGGTCTGGGCCAGGGGTACAGCTGTAGCAATTTACCGCAAGTCCTTGACAACGCAGACGCCGAAGGAGTCAAGTCGAAGACTATGCGGTGCCATCGGCTTTCCCGTAGGGTAAATAACATGGCTGCTTTTCACTGATTTCAGGATGCCATCTGGAGTTCATTCCAGCAAAACAGTTAAAAAGGGTTGAAAGGCTTGTAATTATTACTTTTAAACCCATTTTGTCATGTTATTTATGCAACTATAGGGTGAATACTTGACAGGATTTCTGCCATCGCCCTGAAAGTTACATCCCGGGACAATATCTTGGACGCGAGTGAAAAAAAAGATCCTTGAAGATGATGCATTATGAAAGCAAAGACAGGTAATCGATCCATAGAAGAACTGCTGGAAGAAAACGCCCTGCTCTATGAAGAGGTCCATATCGCGCGTAGAGCGTCTGATATCACAGCCAAGCTTGTGGTCGAACAATTTGTAAAAATGGAAGAGGTACTCCAACAGCTCGAAGAAAAAGTGGAAACGGAAATGGCATTGAAAGGGCAGCTTGCCGAGAAACTTCAAGAGGCAATAATTCGAGAGCGCGAGCTTGCCGAAGCCCGTGCCGCCGCCGAATCCGCCAATGAGGCGAAGAGCACGTTTCTGGCCAATATGAGCCATGAACTCCGCACGCCGCTGAACGCTATTATCGGTTACAGTGAATTGGTAATGGAGGATGCTGAAGATTTGGGTCAGGAAGATTCTATCCCGGATCTGGAAAGGATAAACACTGCCGGCAAGCATCTGCTGGAGCTGATCAACGAAGTCCTGGACCTATCGAAGATCGAAGCCGGTAAAGTAGAACTCTACCTGGAAGTTTTTAACGTGGCGAGTATGATCGAAGATGTGGCGAGCACTATCCGTCCGCTGGTAGTGAAAAATGAAAACACCCTGGAAGTGCTTTGTGAAGATAACATTGGCAGTATGCACGCAGACATGACGAAGATTAGGCAGACTCTCTTCAATTTAATTAGCAATGCGTGTAAGTTTACCGAACAAGGAGCAATTACACTAAAGGTGAATCGCGAATCTGTGGACGAAAACGATTGGATCACCTTTGTGGTAAGCGATACGGGTATTGGTATGACAGAAGCGCAGATGGGAAGGATTTTTCAGGCGTTCTCACAGGCTGAGGCTTCAACTTCAGGCAAATACGGCGGGACCGGACTGGGACTGGCTATCAGCAAACAATTTTGCCATATGATGGGTGGAAATATTTTCGTGGAAAGCAAGATCGGGGAAGGAACTGCATTCACCATCCGGCTGCCAGCGGAAGGTGTTTCCCCCCGGGCTGAGCCGGCGCTGCCCGCAGAGCCTCAAATCGAGAAAGTGCTGGACGGAGCAGGTACCGTGCTGGTTGTCGATGATGACCCGGAGGTTAGAGATCTTATGAAACGTTTTCTCACCAAGGAAGGGTTTCGAGTCGTGACTGCTTCCGGCGGCGAAGAAGGACTGAGGATGGCAAAAGCGCTGCATCCTGAAGTTATCACCCTGGACGTGATGATGCCGGGCATGGATGGATGGGTGGTTCTGTCAGCGCTGAAGTCCGATTCCGAACTGATCGATATCCCGGTAATTATGCTGACGATAATGGACCAAAAAAACTTGGGGTACGCACTCGGAGCAGCAGATTATCTGACCAAGCCTATTGATCGGGACCTTCTCAGAACTGTTCTGAAAAAATATCGGAAAGTCTCCGCATCCCCACGAGTACTGGTGGTTGAAGATGATCAATTGACGCGTGAGATGTTGCGCCATGCACTCGAGAAGGAAGGATGGGCTGTTACCGAAGCTGAAAATGGTCGAATAGCCTTGGAGCGACTTGCAGAGATGCGGCCGGTGGTAATTCTTCTAGATTTGATGATGCCGGAGATGAATGGGTTTGAGCTGGTTGCCGAGTTGCGCAAACATGAAGCGTGGCGATCAATTCCAATTATCGTCATTACGGCTAAAGACCTTACATCTGAGGATCGCCTCCGGCTTCACGGGTATGTGAAAAAGATCTTGCAGAAAGGAGCATATGCCCGTGAAGAATTGCTCGATGAAGTGCGCGACCTCGTAAAGGCCGCCACTCGTCTGGCATCTGCTGCAAAAGAGTGATATTTGGCGAGTATAAAGCGCATATCGAAAAAAAGTGGTGACGCATGCCAAAAATTCTTTTGGTCGAAGACAATGAGATGAACAGAGATATGCTGTCGCGGCGCCTTCAGCGAAACGGGCACAACGTGGTCATAGCGGTGGATGGTGAAGAGGGAATAGCTATGGCCAAAAGTGACGCCCCCGATTTGATCCTGATGGATATAAGTTTGCCGGGTATAGATGGTTTGGAAGCAGTGCGGCGGATCAAAGCGACCCCCGAGACAGCGTCCATTCCCATCATCGCGTTAACAGCCCACGCCCTTTCCGGTGATCGGGAGAAAGCCCTGGATGCCGGCTGTGACGATTATGACGTTAAACCCATAAAGCTGCCGCGGCTTCTGGAAAAGTTGCAGGCGCTTTTAGCTTAGGAGATAAGGACATGACAGAGGAGGAACGTGAAATCAGAGGGTCAGTCCCAGGGCAAAAGGATGCGACCGACCAGCGCAAGCGACCCGCATTTTTTGCCGATCTTCGCCATGAACTCCGCACGCCCTTGAATGCCGTCATCGGCTACAGCGAAATGCTGCTCGAAGATTCAAGAGAGTTGGATGAGAAGGTCTTGATTTCCGGGCTTGAGAAAATTCATTCCGCCGGAAACCAACTTCTTGAGCGTATCAACAACATCCTCGATCCCAAAATAATCGAGGCCGGGCAGATAGAACCTGACCTGGAAGTATTTAGAGCCCGCATGCTGAACGAGATCCAAACGCCCATTAGTGTCGTTATCGATACAAGTAAAATACTGCTTGAGAAGGCCCGGGATTCGGATTTGGAGAAATTTATTCCTGACCTTGAGAAGATTCTATCAGCGGGCGAGCGCTTCCTGATGTTTATCAACGGTATCGTTAATTTTTTAACGACCGACAATGGCGGAATTGACACGGATCAGCAAAAGTTCGACGCGTCGCTATTGACGCAAAAAGATACCGGCGCCACTCGTCCGAGTGTGGATGAAGGCACAGATCGCGCTACGTCCGGCCGCAGCCTGCTGCTTGTTGTTGACGATAACGAAGAAAACCGCGATATGCTGTCCCGTCATCTCGTGCGACAAGGGCATGATGTCATGGCGGCGGAAAACGGCCGTCAGGCGTTGGAACTGATTAAGCAACATGAAGTCGACCTGATCCTTCTCGACATTAAGATGCCTGAAATGAACGGTTTCCAGGTCCTGCATCACCTGAAAAGCGATGACACCTGGCGAAACCTTCCGGTTATTATGATTTCTGCTTTGGACGACATGGATAACGTGGCGCGTTGCATTGAAATGGGAGCGGAAGACTACCTGCCCAAGCCGTTTGATCCGGTGCTGCTAAAAGCAAGAATAAGTGCCTGTTTAGAGAAGAAGCGGTTGCGTGAAAAGGAAGTTTCCCTTATGAAGGCCGGGCTGGAAATTGCCGATACAATTAAAGAAAGTATAAAAAAGACGATATCTGATGTGATGGAAGGCGCTAAAAGCGATCATAATTTTGAATGGATTGTCCCGTACATGACAAAAGAAAGATTCAAGAAAGGAGAATACCTTTTCCACAAAGGAGACAAAGCCGATAAGATGTATTATTTAAAAAAAGGCGCGCTGAGACTGATAGAACTTGATCTGGTTATGACAGCGAATAATGTTCTTGGCGAAACAGGCATTCTCTCCCCAAGGAAAGAAAGAACGATTTCTGTGGTCTGTGAAGAAGATTCAGAGATATTTGTCTTAGAAGAACATGAAGCAATTGATTTGTTTTATGAAAAGCCTTCACTGCTATTCGAATTGGTACAAATCAGCATTCATCGAACCATAGAAAACCTGACAGCAACCGTTGCGGAAAAAGAACGAATAGAGACCGATTTAAGAGTGGCGCACGATATCCAGGAGAGTATGTTGCCCCGCATATTTCCGCCATTCCCGGACAGAAAAGAGTTTGATATTTTTGCATCTATGGAAGCTGCAAGAGAGGTCGGCGGCGATTTTTTCGATTTTTTCTTTATTGATGAAAATAAACTCTGTTTTATGATTGGCGATGTCTCCGGGAAAGGGGTCCCCGCTGCTCTGTTTATGGCAATTGCTAAAGCAATATTAAAGACTGAAGCCTTAAGAGGTTTCTCGCCGGAAGAAATTCTTTACAATGCGAACAACATTATTGCTCCTGATAACCATTCAGCGATGTTTGTCACGATTCTATGTGCCATATTGAACACCAAAACAGGAGAAATGGAATTTGGTAATGCCGGGCACAACCTGCCTCTAATTTATAAAGACGGCAAGGATTTTGAGTATCATAAGTTGCCGCCGGGCTTTGTCTTAGGACCCATGGAAGATGTTCCATTTGCATCCGGGAAGATGGTTCTCAATCCGAATGACATTGTGTTTTTTTACACCGATGGTGTAACAGAAGCCGAGAATCCGAAAAAACAATTGTATTCGGATCAAAGACTTCAAGAGTGTCTATCGAATTTAAAAGGTCACAATGTGACCGAGATGATCCACGGCGTTAGAGAGGATGTCAGAGGTTTTGCTCAATCTGCCCCCCAGTCTGATGATATTACCATGCTGGCTTTGAAATATTATGGAAATTAGAGACTTTAAATAGTAAATAAATTGGAACAAAAATTTTTATCGGCTCATTTTTTTAGCTAATACAGCATATTAGACAATAACCCTGTGCTGATTAAATATTCTGTTTCTGAATGATGATATCTTCAAAAGGAACAAATTGCAGATCAGTCATGGATACCTGAATAGTGTTAGATTTAGTTTGAACTAAAATTTTGAGATGTAAGATCGAATTTCAGTTTTTACACATTATTTACATCATTTACCCTGCACCCCGAACCCTGTACTTTTCACTTTTCACCTTTTACCTTTTACCTTTTCACCATAAATACTTGGGATCCCATGCTGACCGCGACCAATCAGCTTCTTAAAAAGCTTTAGGTCTTTAGACAGGATCAACCGGATATTCAGGATATTATATTCACCGCAGAGGCGCAGGGGACGCAGAGTTTGCTAGTGTATTTGCTTTACGCTGACCCCAGAGGAATAGGTTTCGCATTTAACTGGGATCAACGGCAATGGAAAAATATTCTTCTCAGCGTACTCCGCGACTCGAGCGAAGCGGGCGGTAAACACAATTCTATATTTAGAGTATAGGCTTGCACAAACAATAATTGCATGATAAAAACTTAAATCATCGGGGCGTGGCGCAGCCTGGAAGCGCGCCTGCTTTGGGAGCAGGAAGTCGGAGGTTCAAATCCTCTCGCCCCGACCAGTCTCCGTTCGAAACGAAGCTGAGAAAGGAGACTGCCGCGCCGTAGCTGAAAGCGAAGGCGGGCAAAAACCATCCCTTTCGTAACCATCGTTTCGAACTACGACTCGGCACGCCAGATTTCCCTCGAGGAGAAGTGAAGACACGAAGGCTGCCGCGTCGAAGCCTGTGGCGAAGCGGGCAACATCCATAAATTCGGGATTGCTCCAAGCTACGTCTCGGCACGCCTCTATATTGCTCCACGGATCTATGCGCAAAAGGTTATTTTTTATCCTCGGTAAAACCAGAAAAATGACAAAACAGAAACTAATAGATAAACTCAAAGCTCATCAGGAGGAACTTCGACGGATGGGAGTCGCCTCACTTGCCATTTTCGGCTCGGCAGCCCGAGACGAGGCGGTCGCAGGAAGCGATATTGATCTTCTGGTCGAATTTGACCGCTCTGTGGGAGTTTTTCATTTTTTCAGAGTGCAGCACCGCCTTGAGGAAATCCTAGAAGTACCAAAGATTGACATGGTACAGAAAGGCGCGTTGCATCCTGCACTTCGTGAGCGCATTCTTGCGGAGGCCGTCAATGTCGGATAGGCTGTGGCAACATCGTATCAATGATATCATCGCGGCCATTGAAAAAATACAGAAATATGTTGAAGGAATGGACTTTCACACGTTTCAGCAGGATTCCAAGACATCCGATGCTGTTATTCGCAACTTCATTATCATCGGCGAAGCGGCGCCAGTGTGCCTGAGGAGATCTCAGAACAATATCAGACCATTCCGTGGCGTCTGATGGGAGATATGCGCAACTTTGCAGTTCACGAATATTGGGGAGTGGAGCTTCGAACAGTATGGGAAGCAATCATACAAGACCTGCCGCCTCTTGTCCCTTTGCTCAGAGAAGTTCTTAACAAAGAAAAAGGGCTCTAAAACCTGATAGCGCCTGCTTTGGGAGCAGGAAGTCGGAGCCCGCCACATAGCCGGCGGGTACTCGCCAAAGGCGAATAAAAAGCAACTCTTTAAGGAGGTTTACAAGCCTAAGGAGTGCTTGTGCGCCTCAGGCGCACTTGTAAGCCTTGGGCTTATTCAAATCAGCCGGCGGCTGACAAGTCCCCCGCCAAAAAACCGGCGGGTAAATCTCGCCCCGACCAATTAGTAAATTATTTCAAGCGCTTAAGGATCATTCTAAAGTGCTTTTTTTGTGGATTTTGGCTTCCAGGTACCCCACTTCCTTTCGAACAGTTTTTTCTATTCTCTAACTTGTTGAAAATATTCGGAGCAAAATTTTACGTTTTAATAGAGCCTATTCGGCCAACTAATATATTGTTTAGTATTTCAGATAGTTATTATAGCAATGCTCCTGCGACCACCTTCGCCTTCAGCAGGCAGTCTTTCGGCAATTTTTATCCTCGATGGAAACAGGGAGGCGTTAGGCTAAATTTTCCAAAAGCTCATTAACTCTTGCCGTATACTGATAAATAAGAGATCGGATTGAGGGAGTGCGGATAAGTTCCTCAATGTTTTCGCGTTTACAAGCATTATATTTTGACATGATCCAGATGAATTCGACTGTGTAGTCTGGTTTCATTTTCAGAAATGAACGCCGGGCCTCGCCAATTTCCAAGCGGTCTTTAGGAAACCATTTTGTGCCATTCTTTGCTAACATATGGATCATCTTAATTTTCTCACGTGATTCTTCATTATCCAGGTTCCTCTTTGAAGTTCGATCTGTTCTCCAAATATCCCAGTTGCTAAAATCAAAATACCAACTCATACTGATAATTAAGGCCTGTATCAAAGGTGTCCCTCTGTTTTCGTATTCGCTTGGTTTGAAACCTTTTTTTAGAAGCTTATTGAGAAAGTCTGAATTTTTAGTATGACATGCCTCAAACAGTATTTCTTGCAACTCAGGTCTGGTTGGATCTAAGCGGATTTGCTTGAGGTTGAAAACATCAAAATGTTCATAGCCAGCCGCCAATTCCAATGCGCTTTGATCATTTTCCGGATCCGGATCTTCGTTCCAGGAATCAGGTCCTTTGGTATAAGGGTCTGCTCCGGCCCATAGCATTAGCGACACCCACTTCAGGTTTCCTTCTTTGCAATGGTAACGCAGGGCAATATTTGCCTGTTCTTGGAAGCTGGGAAAACGATCTTTATAGTTTTTAAATATACCCAAGGCGGTTCTTATTCTCTCACAAAAAGCGTATGCAAGAGGGTTGTCAGTTTCGACATCAGCACCCTGTTCGATAAACCATTTCATGATATCAGGTTGCCAGGACTCAAAGACTGTTGCCAAGGAGACGGAATGGATGTCGGCACCGTGGTCGACAAGCAGCTTTACCAAGTCCAAACGGCGTTTATAGATCGCATGATCCAGCGACCAATACCGTGGTTCATTTATATCGGCCCCCCCATCAAGTAAAACCCTGACCAGACTGTGAAACCCCAAGTCCATGGCGACCTCCAAGGGGCTTTTCCTTTTGTATCCTGAAACCGACGGCGGAGGATTTACTGGCTTACCGGATGCTATCCATTCCTGCACCTCAAACAGCTTTCCCGCCTTGCATAAGTCGATCAGCGGCTTGATCTCTTCGTATGTTTCGGTACGTTTCATAATGTAACCATGGATTACCATCGATAGTTAGGATATTCATTCCTCTCTTCTTCTGGACACTCCTCATCTAAAATCGATAGCGGACTATGTGTCAGAGGATCCAATCGGTCCGCCTGGTCATGAGCCCATTTCAGCCATTCGGCTAAAGGTTTTTCAAGGCTAAGAGATAACTCACCGGCAGTTGGATGTTTTTCTATCTCGGCGATATATTCTCGGAGAATTTGGCTCCTTTTCCAGCTCTTGGCTTCGGAGGTTAATTTTGTTACCCTGGCTTCTTCCTCAAGATACCTTTGTCTGAGCTCAGCTCGTTTCAATCGTTCCTGCTCAAGTTGCCTTCGACGCTCGATCCTTCTGCGTTCTTCCTCCTCTCTTTCTTTGTCATCCTCGATCTTTGCAACGGCAACTGTTACAAGGCCATCAATGAAACTGTTTATACGATTCTCAAGTTTCGATTTTTTCCCATCATTCCAGTTTTGCTGGCAGCCATAGATATAAAAATCTTCGGCCTCGTGGATAGTGAGACAAAGATCTCCGGAAGGCAGACGTTCCTCTGTAAACCTGTTGTGTCCAAACCGATAACGCCCCTTCAGGTCATGCTCTTTAGGTCTTTTTTTCTTGGTTGTAAGCTTCTCGCTCATTCCGAAACTAATAAGGACCTCTTGAATTTTCGTCTTGGTGCGCCCTTCGGATAGGTATACATCATACCCCAGCTTCTCAAGAGCTTTGATGATCGTGTCCATGATACGGAGCGCGCGCCTCAGGCTGTTCTTGGATACAGTAATGTCAAGACATCCCTTTTTAGGAGGATGCACAAGTCCATCATCGTTTGGTTGCCGGCTGTTCAAAATTTCAGAAGACTGTTTGATCAGAGGATGAGGATTGGACAACCTACCAGGAACGACAATGGGCTCTTCCTCAGATTGTGGAGAAAGCAACATTCTCGCTACGAGTTCTCTATGTTTGGTAGCGTTCCGGCTGTAAGGATTTGGGGTGATTTCAATGGTTACATCCTCCCCGGGCGGTAGGGGCAACCGTTTCACCTTATATCCGGCCGTCTTTCTAGCCCAATATCCCCTGGGAGGGCGAGGTATATTATTTCTTTTGCAGATTTTCGATAGTCCCACATCAGACAAACCATATTCTTTTGATAATCGAGTGATGGGTGTTTCCCAAATTTTTTTATAGAGTTCTTTCCGATTGATCGTTGCCATCGATTACCTCTCTTCGTGTTGTTATTTCGTTGAAAGTTTGCAATACTTGACTAAAAGGATAGACTTGAATTTAAAGTCAAGCGTCCATTTTTAGTCAAGTTAAAAAGCCAGCATGCATTTGATTATATGAAACAGCTTGATTAAATTATAGGACTTGACAAATATGTCAAGTGGTGCTATTTAGTCAAGTATGATGTTTATATCTGAGAAAAAAGCTTTGAAAAAAATTGTGGATCTTTTGGCTAAATGGCTAAAGGTTTCAAAAAATGGAATACGTATAAAAAATCAATTTTACAATAAAAATGTTGATGGATTTTTTAAAGTGGGGAAATATGAGTTCATCGTTGAAATAAAAAACGACAGCAACTCTGCTCAAGTTTCTTCCGCAATTCAAAGCTTAGAAAACAACCGAATAACGTCTCGAGCGACTCTAGTTCCATTAGTTGTGGTGCCATTCATGGGAGAAGTTGGTCGTAAACTCTGCGAAGATAGTGGGGTTTCATGGGCTGACTTATCAGGGAATGCAGACATCTCTTCACCAAATTTGCGTATTCTTATTGGTGGACAACCGAATCTTTATAAAAAGATTGGTCGTCCCTCAAGCCCTTTTGCCCCTAAAAGTGCTCGTATAGCAAGATGGTTACTAATCAATGCCGATAAATCGATGACACAACGAGAATTATCGTTCGCTACAAATATGGACGAAGGGTTCACTAGCCGCCTTGTTTCACGTTTAGAAGTTGAAGGACTTGTTTCACGAAAGAAAGACGGTTTAATTGTTGTTCCCGATCCGAACCTTCTATTAGACTCATGGCTCGAAAAATATGATTTTAATAAAAACCATATCATCGAAGGCCATATTGCCGCCCGGTCGAGTAATAAAATCTTACAGAAAATATCGGATCTTATGTTGGTAGAGGATATAAAGCACGCCGCTACTGGCCTCAGTGGTGCCTGGCTGTATACCAAATTTACGAATTTTCGAATTGTTACATTTTACATAGACAGGCAACTATCAAGAGAAATAAAAAAAATCCTTGGATTCAGAGAGGGAAAGCGAGGTTCAAACGTCTGGTTTGTTGTGCCTAAAGACGAAGGTGTGTTCCATTGCTCTGAAAAAGTGGGAGATGTTATTTGCGCCCATCCGGTTCAGGTGTATCTTGATCTATTTGGTCATCCAGAAAGAGCCAAGGAAGCAGCCGACAATCTTCGGAAAGAGTTTTTAAATTGGAATAAGCATGCCTGAAAAGCCATCAAGAGCCACTGATTACAGCAAGGAGCAGATCCAACTCGTCAAGGCTACATGCCTATATGTTGCTACTATTTTGGGGGATTACATGGAACAGGCCGTAATCGTTGGTGGTCTTGTACCCTCCATTCTAATCGATCAGAAAAACCTGCCTGATGGTGCAGACAGCCATGTCGGTACAATGGATTTGGACATGGGGTTTGCCTTGGCGATATTTGATAAAAAAAGGTATCAAGCCATTACCGATCGCTTACGAGCAGCAAAATTTTCTCCGGATGTAAACGAGCAGGGCAACCTTACCCGTCAGCGCTGGAAAATTGAAAAAGCCGGAAAGGTTACAATTGATTTTCTTGTTCCACCGGTCAGCGATGATGATCAGGGAGGACAGATTAAAGATATCGAAAAAGATTTTGCAGCGGTGATTACTCCTGGCCTTGAGCTTGCTTTCAAAGATAAAATAAAAATCACGTTGGACGGTAATACGATATTTGGTGAAAATGCAAAACGCGATGTTTATGTCTGCGGTCCGGGGGCTTTTGTGGTGCTCAAAGCGCTTGCTTTCAGAAATAGGGGAGAAAATAAAGATGCTTATGACCTATATTACCACATCCGAAATTACGGAAGCAGTGTTGAGGATGTTGCGAAAGCCTTGAAACCATTATTACATGAAAAGGAAGCAAAAGAGGCTATAAAAATTTTAAATGAAGATTTTACAGGCAATGATGGTGTTGGTGCGGTTAGAGTAGCCCGCTTTATTACAGGTAGCACAGACGAAGCGATTCAAGCAGAGGTAGTTGGATTTGTACATGACCTTCTTGATCTATGCGGATTAGACGTAATTTAGTCCAATACAGAAGCCTTGGCACTGTGTGCCAAAAATGTACCAATTCAAAGCAACAGCATGCACGGTATGCAATGAATACAGGGATTTACGTCAGTATGCACGGATAGGGAACGAAAGCCAGGATTGAAGGAATATGTTTTGAAATTAACACGTTAGAGTTGGTTTGGCTGGATGGGTGTTACTTCTTTGGGAGCAGGAAGTCGGAGGTTCAAATCCTCTCGCCCCGACCAGTCTCCGTTCGAAACGAAGTTGAGAAAGGAGACTGCCACGCCGTAG
>Ga0209977_10000642_pt1 | contig 14010 bp, 6 predicted proteins | sample SumtaG_2_FD_183113 | JGI IMG/M metagenome (GOLD analysis project Ga0209977, IMG submission 183113) | Deep subsurface microbial communities from Indian Ocean to uncover new lineages of life (NeLLi) - Sumatra_00607 metaG (SPAdes) (version 2) | ecosystem: Environmental > Aquatic > Marine > Oceanic... | reverse complement strand
GAAATTAGAAAACAGATAGATAACCTAAAAGTTAAAGTTATCGAGGAAAATCAAAACAGAAAAGATCTAGAGAATAAAATCACTACTATTCAAGAGGACAAAAACCAACTAAATTCAAAACTATTAAGCCTACAATCTAATTTATCTTCATTAAATACTGAGATTAACATGAATAACAATAATATTCATAATTTAAATGATAAAAAAATCTCTATTGAGAAAAGAATCCAGGAATTAAGTAAAGGCAAGGATACAGAGGATGTTGTCAAAGAATTATTAAGGGAAAATGAGAATAGGAACAAAACTATAAATGATTTTAGAGGAAAATTAAGAGAACAAAATTCAAGTTACAAAAAGAATGAGCAAAACTTAGAATTGTTAAGGATGAAAAAATATTCTTTAGAATCCGAAATCAACGATAATAAGGGAAAGATTGAAAATATTAACACTGAGTTAAAAATATTTGCTAAAGAATCAACAAAATTAGAACGAGAGAAAAATATTTTAGATCTACAAGTGTCTACTTTAAATAAAAATCTTTTAGATATTGAAAAAGATCTCGAAAAATTTAATAATAAAAATGTGAACACCCAAAGACGTTTAGAAGATCTTACAAAAGAAAAAGAGAGTATATTAAAAAAAATTGAATCTTCCGAAGCTGAATATGAGAAAAATACGACGGACATTACTGGAATTCTACAGATTTTAAACATGCTCACTCAAAACATTAATATTTCTGTTGAATCCATAAAAAGTAATATACAACAATCAAACGCAGAGGCAATTGAGACTTCAGCTGAAGACTTTAAGAAATTCGTTTTAGATCTTGTAGATATAATGAAATCTGTCGAAGAAATTGGGGATGATACAGAACAAGCTACAGAAATGACAGGAATGCTAAAACCTATTATGAAGACTTTAAAATTATTTACTGATAATGCTGATACCACAATTGGACAATTAATTGAGAGAGTAAAGGAGTCTGCTGATGTAGAAGTCCAAGCTTCGACTACTAATTTCGATAATTTTGTTCAAGATCTTATGGAAATTCTTGAAAACGTTTATTTATCCTTAAGAAAGTTAACTATGTCTAAAAGTCAAGAATTATACAAACAGCTTGATGAAATTTCTGAAAACATAAACTCTCAGATGGATGATTTTAATCTCACTGAGAAAAGATTAACAGAGGCCAATATTCAAAATAAACATTATTCCGAAAATCTTTCTGCTTTTAATCGAAGACTTGAAGAAATAAATAAAAGAAATCAAGAGATAAATGAAAGAATTAAAAAAGCTGAAGAAGAAACTAATGAAAGAGACGGAATAATTAGTGAAAGAGAAAAAGAAATTAAAGATGTAGATGTAGAAATAAAAAAATTAGAAGAACTTAAAGATACATACTGGGATGATATCTCTAAAATTCAGGAGGACATTGAGAAAGAACAAGCAGAATTAGAAAATTTAAGGGAAAATTTGCAGGAATTGCATGGAATTCAGAATTTATTCGAAAACTTATCAGAAATAGATGAAAATATACAGAAATTAAACAGTTCAATAGATGAAAAGAAAAATTTAATTGTTAATGCAGAAGAAAGTATTGAAAAAATACACGAAGAACAAAATTCATTTCAAAATGAAATTAATGTTCTAATTTCACAGAAAGAAAAATTCTGGGAAATAAGCGAAAACATTCAGAAACAGATCGAAGAAAAAAATAAAGAATTAGAAGACACCATGGACCGCTTACGCGCACTTGAAAATGTAATGAGAATCATTAATTCAATTGAAGACATTAAAAAGGAGAATATTGATGCAAAAAATAACGTTGAAACCTGTTTAAAAGATGTGGATGATCTTAACTCTGAAGTTGATAAAATCCAAATAAATGTTGAAAAAAAGCAAGATATAATAGATTCATTAAGAAGTGAGAAAACTAAAGAAGTAGAATCACAAAAAGACGCCCAAAAGAAATTAAATAAATTTAATAAAGATTTACAAAAACACCAAAAAAGATTAAATGAGTTAAACAAAAATAAAGAAAGAGAACAAAAAATTCTTGAGTTAAATCAGGAAATTGTTGATACTGAAAATCAAATAGAATCTGTAATAAAAGATCTAGAAAATTTTAAAGGTGAATTAGACACTGAAAATGGGAAAAAAGATGCAAAGCAAGAGGAAATTGATAATTATACTCAAGAAAAAGATGAGTCTTGGAAGAAACAAAAGCAATATCAGAAAATTATTACAGATTTGAAATCAGATCTCTCAATGGAAAATTCAAAGAAGAACAACTTTGAATCTAAAAAGATCATTTGTGCGGATCAAATAGAAACTTTGTTTCAACGTTCTAAAGAATATGGCTCACTACCGCCTGTTACAGAGGATCTTTTGGAACCAGAATTGCAAGCTGAAATTGTAGAAGTAACTAAAAATAAAAAAACTCTTGAACCTGTTAATTTAAAGGCTATTGAACAATATGATACTGTAAAGGAAAGATTTGATGAGATTGATATGCGAAGACAAACAATCCAGAGGGAAAGAAAATCAATTCTTGACGCTATAGATAAAATTGAATTGGAAAAAACACGTACATTCATGAAAGCTTATCATGAAATTAATCGAGAATTCTCTCGTATATTTCAAAAACTTTCTCCTGGTGGTTCGGCAAAAATGTTACTAGATCGTCCTGATAAACCGTTTGAGGGGGGTATAAGTATCGAAGCTCGACCTCGTGGAAAAAAAATTTCAAGCCTGGAAATTTTAAGCGGTGGTGAAAAAACGCTCGTGGCTCTCTCGTTTATCTTTGCCGTGCAGGAATTCTATCCCGCGCCGTTCTACGTTCTCGATGAGGTAGATGCTCAACTGGATGGTTCAAATACGCACAGAGTCTCGATACTCTTAAAGGAGTTTGCCATTCAAGCACAATTCTTAGTCATCAGTCACAGAGAGGAGAATATTGTAAACGCAGATAGAATTTACGGGGTTTCAATGCAACAATCGGGTATTACGGACGTCTTTAGTGTGGATCTTGAAGAAGAGGCTAAACGTCTATTGGAACTTGAGGATATCGAGCCTACCATTACAGAAAACTAATAAGAAAAGCTAAAACTATTTTTTACACGCGTTTCAGCCGTTTTTAGTGTGGACTTTGAGGCGGAGGCTAAATGGCTCTTAGAGCTGCCCGACGTTCCCACGAAAATTTGAGTTTAAAATAAAAATAAAAAATTTTAGTTTCCTTTTCTGCATTTACTACAGGGCTCAATTTCTTGGTTTACTAGCCGCTTAAAGTATTTGGGGGTCATGGTAAACTGATGTTGCCTTTGACATTTAATCTGTACTATTTTAGTGTTGTTTTGGTATTCAGAGAGGAGGCTATATTTCAAGGATTCAATCATCTGGACGAATTCTTTTTTCGCGGTTAGTAGTCGTTCTCTATTCGGATGGTTTTCCTCTGCACAGGTTTTACACCAACTTCCTTGATATACAGCACCGGGAGTGGTGTTCCATGTGTGGTTTTTGTTACATTTTATAGTAATGGGCCTGAATCGTCCTTTATATGGAGTTAAAAGCTGTCCTTCTTTTTTCTTAACTAAGTGCTGAAATTTTTCAGCAAATACATCCATTTTACATTTAGGGCACAGAATCTCAATTTCTTTATAGGTCCTTTTTAACCAATATGGTGATTTTATGGTAAATTCATGTGTTTTTGGACATTTATATGTTAATGGAGTTTTAGCATTAACGTATTCACTAATCAATTCACAGTTGAACTCTTTTCCTATTTCTCGAAAATATTCCGTCGTTCCCTTGATATTTCCAGCACATTCTGAGCACCAGTTGTCTTTATAGACGGAATTTGGCGTGGTTGTCCACTGGTGTCCCTTTTCACAGATAAGTGTTACTTCTTTTCTTTGTGAGAAATAGGGGGTTACTAAAGTACCACCCTTCTTTTCAACGTATTCTCTAAATTTTTTCGCATATTCATTTTCATGGATAACAAATTCTTTATAGTCATATCTAGGGATGTCTTTTAGAGCCTTAGCCGTTTTTCTTTCATATTCATGTTCGATATACTCTTGCATGTTATCGTAGGGGACGATTTCATCATCAGGGATTTGAAGGAGGGTAACTCCATTTTCCTCGCACAGTTTTAATTTGAGGGCATCTTCTTTCTGTCTATTTTTTAATCCATCTTCAGTCATACCAAAAGCTTTTTTACGGTGTTGAATTCCCTGATATTCGAATGCTAAACTTAAATCTTTGTTATATCCGTCGAGTTCCATTTGATTACCGTTTTCATTAATTAACCATTCGGGATAGCTTTTTGGGAATGGTCTTTTAAAAATCTTTTCGAAAAATTTTCTACAAATTGTCTCACTAACATATATATTACAGTCAGGACACCAAGTATTCTGATACACTACACTATCATATGAAGTATTAAAGTGGTGTCCTTCCGCGCATTCAAGGTGTACTTTCGATTTGGCATTTTTCAAAGATTTAGTATGGCATTTTCCCCCCTTTTTAACGGCAATTTCCCTTATGGTGTCTAGTGAGACATGAGTTTGCGTTCGTACATACTGTTGATATTCATCTTTGGTTAGAATTCTCTTTAACTGATTACGAGTTGAGTTGTCACTTAACAAGAGCCATTCATGTATGTCGTATGCATTATACTTTCCAGGGTTTTCTAAAATTTTGGCTTTAATAACTTTATTTAGGATGTTGTTTTCTCTTATTTTTGTTACTAATGAGGAGAAATCCAAGATTACTTCTATCTGGTTTTTGAGAGTGTTGGTTCTGTCATTTTTGGAAAGTTTTGTTAATCGCTTTCTTTTTTCATCTAAAAAGTTTATAAAGGTTTTAGTTGGCCGGAAATTTTTCATCCAATTGCCAGAAGCATTGAATTCTTCAATATATTGTTTTGTTGGCTCAACTTCATGTAAATAATATTGAAAATCATCAAATAGACCTTTTTGAAGAGTTATAGAGTTATCAATACTAATGCTATTTTCTTGATTTCCTGAAGTTGAATTGTTAAAATTGAGTTCAAATGATTTTAAATCATCACATATACCCCGTTCAAATCTAGGAAGTTCAGGTTCATCCCAAAGCTCAATAATTATGATAAATACTTCCCTTATCAACCAGCGCAAATATATGACAAAATCTTGGCAAAACCTTTTATTTACTTCAATTTTTTTTTGTAATAATTTTAACCACTTATCGAACTCTTTCACACGCATGCTATATAAATTTATTAAAAACTTATCTTTAACTCGCTGGTTCATAATTGGGTTTATTTTTTCGTAGAGATCATCGAGAATCTCTTGGTTTAATTCCAATCCTTCTTTATTTTGAGTTGAATCACACTTTAATGATTGTATGTGGGGATAAACAAGTCGAGAAGCTACAATTTTGAAATTATCTTTAAACCGTACTGGAAAATCAGAATCTTTAAACACTTTTTCTACTGGGCTCTTTTTGTTTCGAAGGTTTTCATAAACACGTCGGGAAAAACCGTTTGTTTGATTATTATCATCGATTCTACTATCACCTTCAGTATTATCATCCCTTTCTTTTATAACTTCTGTACCACAATTTTCACAGAGAAGTGATTCACCGATATTTGTAGTGTTCAGAAGCTCTGCTGGAAATTTGCACCCACAATATTTGCAAGATTTATCTTCTGTCATAGATTTCAATACATATCAGGGATATTTAAACAAAAAAAAGGAATTTTTGATATGTAATTCTTTTAATTCACCTTCTCAAGCGTTCTGTAATAAAGAAGATTAGTATACTACATGATATCCCACATAATACCGCTATTCCATACAAAAAGATATTATCAAGAATGTTAGGGGTATCTCTGGAGCCACTACCGTCGTTGTTAGGAGTTTCAGTATACTTAAAAATATAAAGTGTCGTCCATGGTGCCCTGTTCCCAAGTACATCTATGGTACTGACTCTTAAGTAATACGACCCACTAATTACTGAGGATGGATCGAAAATAGTATTGGTTGTAAACGAATTAGAAGTTCCATCGGGATCGGGGCCCCAATAATAATAATAACCGGCAACATCCGTGTGATAATCAGACCCATCTCCCCAAACAAAGAAGGGATCAGAAATAATATCTTGCATTACACCACTTTCAGTTGAACCTGCTAATTGGTTGCACGAAACAGGATTTTCGGGAGCATTCCCGTCATATTTAAAAATATAAAGAGTCACCCAAGAGGCATTATTTCCAAAATTATCTTTAGTCTTTACCCGTAAATAGTAAATTCCACTATTTCCTTGAGGTGGATCAAGTTCAGTAGTAGTCGTGAAAGAATTGGATGTTCCATTAGGATCTGTTCCCCAATAATAGTAATATCCTTCTACTCCCGTTCCTAAATCTGAACTACTAGTCCAATTAAAGGAAGGATCATTAACTTGACTTTGCCATTTATTGTTTTCTGTATTTCCGATTAATTGTTCACAGTTTACCGGGTTAAATGGAGCGTTTGCATCTATTTCTAATTTATAATCCCAAATATAATGCCAGTTGTTGTTTTCATTGAATTCATCAATATTATCATTTACATCTATTATCCATCCAACGTAGAAATCCCCGCCAGGAATATCATCGGGTAAAATCCCTGACCACTGAGAATCAGTAGATTCAGTAGGAGAGAGCGTGCTTATTACATCTGTACCGATTAAATAGTCTTCACCCGAGAAGGTAGTATCATTTGAAGCATAATATGAAACTGTGAAAGGGCTTGGTGTACTTGTTCCAACATTGATGATTTTACAAGCGACTTCAAAATTAGTCAATCCTGCACCGCCTAAGGTGGGAGTAAAACTTGAAAATTCATTACTCTCAGTAGCTAAATCCGGTTTATCTATTAATGTCTCATCAGCAGTTATCCAATTATTAATGCAATCGCGTTTATTCCAGTTAATTCTTGGTCCATAATTAACCCCCATACCAATCCAACCGTATGCAACGACGGATAGAATATGACCATAGGTACCATCCCAAATCCATACGGGGCTCCCACTTTGACCACCTTCAATGTCTAAATAATAAAAATGATTATACTCATTAGCATGATATCCATTGTCATAAGTTGAATACATATTTTTTCCATTATCTAAATCATAGGGATAACCGGCTGTATTTAATATTCCTGTATAAATTGGATCCCAATAAAAAGTCGAATACAGTTCCATCCATCCTGTCTGTAGCCCAATACCCCTATCTAGTGTTATAATCGCAAAATCATGTTTACCCTCCTCGTTATTGATCCACCTGGAATAACATCGCATATTGATTGCCCACGCATGCCCAAATGGTTCATTTCCATTATCCGCTCCAGGAACGACTTTGACACTATTAGCCCATCCTCCATGCGATTGAGAATAAACGCAATGACCGGCAGTTAATACATGATTTTTATCTATCATTGTACCTGAACCAAAAGTACTATATCCATCCCAAGTTATAAATAGTTTAACAATTGAACTCCAAGGATAATCGGTCGTGGGTGTTATTCGTACTCTGTCATCAGTCCCACTTACATCACTTGGTAGTAAAATAGAATTATCATTTTCTGAAGATTCAGGAACATTATAATTAGTTTTGGAATTAATCAAGCAACATGAAATGGTGGTAGACATTGCTATAATAAGGATAAAAACAAATCTTTTACAGATAAACCTTTTAGTTGCTTTTTTCTGATGATAATAAAATTTTATTTTAGGAGTCAAGTTATAACACGAAAATCCATCTAATTAAAAGATTTATTCAGAAAAAAGGATAAAAAGTAAACTAAAAATGTTTTTTTACAAGAGTAAGAATTTCAAAAAGCATTTTTTTTACGCTTTTTCTTAACTTTCCACCCGATCCAGACTGTTAATCCTATTATTAACACGACTATTATGGTAATACCAATAATAAACGCCCCTATTTCTTGGGGTTGAAGATTTGAATCAACAACAGTTATCTTTATAATATAATCAAACTCGTATTCGGCACCAATATTATAGCTAAAAATTGGATTTGAAAATTCACTAATTATACTAGAAGGTGGAAAAAAGAAATTAGCTCCGACATTTGTAGTAAATCTGAGAAAATCTATTCTATTAAAATAATTTGTGTTTGAGTTCCATGTAGGATCACATGCAATCCAGCCGATATTTGGAACATAATATTCAACCCAGGCATGTGCTAACATGTTTGAAGCATGCTCACTTGCGTAAAACTTCCATGTATCACCAGATTTTGGACGTTTATCCGGATCAGTCGATACTAAGAAGCCCGTGACTTTACGGGCAGGAATCCCCTGTATCCTTAATAGTGTAACCATTAGGCTTGAAAATTCACTACAATCACCCTCTAAATTAGTATATGCCCATAGAGCACCTTTTTCTTGTGCGGGAAGATTTCCATTATAATCAATGTTATCAGAAATCCAATTACAAATCTTGCCTGCTTTGTCTATAGGATTATCATTAATGTTTACAATATCATTAGATAATTCAATTAGAAGAGGATTATCGCGTTCATAATAAGGCTCTGAATAATTACAATAGAGTTTGAAGATCTCATCAGACATATCGTATAATCCAATCTCTGAGTCTTCAATACCTTGGAATCTAATTTCATTTAATTCTATAGAATACTTTTGGCTTAGAGATACTTCTGGATTTAAAAAAATCGAGTTGACAGACAATATGGTTGTATTGAATGAGTCATAAGTGTTGTTGAATTTGTCATGATGCCCTATAATAATATCTGACGGTTTACAGCCCGTTATTCTATTATATAGGAGTGTTGTCTCTTGATAAGGTGGAGTATTGTTAGTCAATGTAGAATTTGGGCCCCTATTATTTAACCGAGAAAATTTAAACATATAATTTCCAAAACCTAATTTATGAGTTAGAGAGAAATTAATTTCTACTTCATATTTCACACTCTGAGATATAACATAATTCGAAATCCCATCTTCAAGAGAAGAAGAAAGAGGAATTAAATTAGAAGAGAAATTAGATAACTTTACAAGAGAAAATGGAGAAAATGGAGAAAATATTAAAAAAAACATACAAGAAACTTTTAAATAAGCTAACTCACTTTTCATTTCTATTTAATCCAACCCTCGAATGAATCCTGCTTCATTTTATCTAAATTTTCATTTTTATTGGTTTGTTTCTTTTTAGATTCTGTTTTTTTGATTGTTGATCTTTTTCCATCTTTATTTTTTGGTTTCATTTGTAGCCAACGTATTCCCTTAATCGCACCAATCATAAGTAGTAAATTAATACCTACTCCTACTAAGGCTAAAATCCACCCGTTACCCTTTCCTGACTCCTCTGGCGGTGTGGAGTCATAAGCTCCTACTTCAGTATCGTATTGAAGCAAAAATAATCCCTGAGGATAAAACTCATCATATAGAGTAATTTCTAGTCTGTAACTTCCTTCTATATCAAATTCATAAAAGAAACTGAATTTAGAGAAATCTTCATAATCATCTCGAGAAAAATTCTTACTTGTAAAATATGTATTTTCCCAAAACATATCCACAATAATATTTGAATTATAAACTGCTTCAAAACCAGAAGAAAATATTCTAGACACATTGATGTATATTTCAAGGCTCTTCTCGTCTTGTATCGGCTTGCATTCAATATTCTGTTCAAATTTCGTTTGAAAAGAAATGGGAAATTGGCCAATTAATTTAAAATGATCATAAATTTTTAAATTTCCTTCCACAGACGGATAAAATTTAGGGTCTTCAGGTATCCTAAAATTTACTTGATACGAATTATCAAACTGTTTTTCCAAGTCTAAAGTTCCGAATTGATCGCTTTCAAACCTAACAGAGGTAAGTTGACCATATTCCAGAAATATTAAGTTGCTAAAAAAAGCAGTTATAGTGTTGACGCTTCCTAATTTTACCGATTCCTTATAACTACATTGAATGTAGATATCATCATTCCTTGCCATCTCACATATCCACAAGAAAATATCCTGATTAATTATCTTCTGATCCAAACTTTCATAAAACCCATTTACGTTCTCTGAGTGTAAGTGCCCAACTAAAATGCTGGTTAAACTGCAGTTAAATTCTATCTTTAAATCTAAAATATCATTAATCTTATAACAATAGTATATATTTTTGATATCCCCATAATCAATGTTTTGTAGGACGAAAGAAGTAATATTATTTATGTCTAAATCAAACAGATCGAGAGCCTTGAGAATAGATATCATATAGTAGTTATGTTCTAAAATAATTGCTGGATCGGATGCGTCATGCGGGTTAAAATATATCATATCGTTCACTTCATACAGATTTCTTGTGATATATCCATATAAAGCACCTTTATTAAATGATAAATCAACAATATTCCCAAGGTCTAAAAAGTTAACAAGTAATTCCAAAGCTTTTATTGCATAATAGCTATATTCCAGGTGGATACGACTATTTTGATACTCAGAACCAAGCTTAGCAAGCATTGATTGGGGCAAGAATGCACCGTAATTTTCGAATTCTGGATCTAAAAATTGAGAATCTACAAAATTGTTAGTAAAAGTCATTAAATTCCTACTTAAAGCAAAGTCATCTAGTTTAAACAGCTTTTGGAGTGAATCCAGTGCTAAATAAGTAGATTTATGACTATAATATAGTTTAGGATAACCATGATATTCAATAGGATATGATCTGAAATAATAGATAAGTTCCCCATCTTTACTTACGCTTTGTACGAAAAAATCTTCAATGGGGGTGTCGTAAAAACCACCTTCAATTATATTATATAGCTCCTGAATACTTAAATCTGGGATTCTATTGAATAAATTAAATGAATTTATAACAGAGTATATCAAATCCATCGACATATAATCTTCAGATAGAAGGGAATATCCCTTATAATTGTGATATAAGGCCAAAGAGTTTGCTATTTGATCCTTTTCCTCTAATGTTAATTGATTTATATCTCCCGATCCTTTTAGGCACCGAATAATCTGAAATGCGTCAATTAATTCATGTACTTCTCGATAAATCGGGTCCCCACTTATCACTACAGCTTGATCCCAATTCCCAATGGAGTTGCGGTTGTTTAAAATAAAATTTGCGACGGCATTTCGATCTATAGTCAATAATCCAGTTAAATCAGAAAGCTCTAAGCCCATAGCTGTAGTGACTAAATTAAGGGTACTATCGTATTCTCCCAACCTAAATTGATGACTAGCCGGGTAATATAAACTCTCTAAATATTGATTAAAAATATTCAGATTAATGCTATTTTCCATTCCAAATATCTGCAGGCTTTTTAGACCATAATATGAAGAAAAGATCTGTTCAAATCGAGTATATAGTGAGTTAAAATTACTTTTGTGATCATTTATAAATGCCCCGTATCTCGAATCTGTAATGTCAGTGACTTGCAGCGAGTTGATAAATTGAATTAAAGCATTCCTCTCTGCACTAAATCCTATCCAGTCAGCCATTAATAAATTTAATGTTGTAATAGCGAAATAAGTATTATCTAATGTAGAAATATTAAAATGATCTTGTAATGTGGGGTCATAAGGTTGCCCTATAAACCCTGAGGTGATTGGATTGTAACAACTCCAAATGTAATCTATTGAAATTTGTCGATCTATTATATCCAGACAATTTAAAATGTTTAAAGATTGTATTGCATAACAATTAACCTCTAATAACGTGGTTAGTGGATAATAATAACGATAATCAGTTAAATATCTATTAGAATATTGATCCGTAAAAATATGGGTGTCATAATCATAATGGGACATTATAAATTCTGTAATTACTGTTTGATTGATCTGATCTAGCTTTCCAATACTACCAAGAATATATAATGCATAATATGTTGCTTGTAACGACGGTTCATAGACTTGAGAAAAGTACCCCTGAGAGGAATATTGGTCTAATAGCTGTGCAAAGACTTCTTCAATTATTTCATAGTTACTTTTTTGATTAGATAAGTTAGGTAGATTAGGAATCTCATTATATTTCTGAGTATTATGATGAAAATTTAAAGAACTATCAATACTCCCGTTAAAAAATGCATGAAACACTAATGGGAACGAAACTAGCATTAAAATATTGCAACAAACCAAAACTTTATTTAATTTTTTCATAGCTTTTTAACCATTTTTTATTGTGATTTTATCATAATATTGCTTATTTATAAAAAAAAAATGATTTAGAGATAGTTGAGAAAACCAATTACACTTGCTATTAATACCCAAAGACCAACAAAGAAATGACATATAAAAATCAGCAGTATAGAAAAGAGAAGTAGTAAAAGCCAGTTCCACGGAAGAGGATCATTAGGTTTGAATGTAACAAGTAATACCAGAGACGCAATGAACATGCCCAAAACATAACGAAAAAAACCATTCCATCTGAAGATTTGATCAAAGAGTGTAAATATGTTATCATATGTAAATCGCATTTGATATATTTCTTTGAAACAATAATACAAACCAAAACATCCACTTAAAATCGTAAATAATTTCATCCATCTATTTAATTTATAATAATTAAGTATTTTTGTATCACCTCAACCGTTTCTAATAAAATTCATAATCTAATATTCTAACCTCTAAAAAAGCTAATTTTTCTTCGATCTCTTTCTTCAGATTCTCAATTTCCTTGTTATTTTTCTTGAATTCTTCTTTAGTGATGTTTCTTCTCATTTTTTCGGTAGTTAACCTGATCCTTTGGTCTTCTAACATTATTAACTCGTCTCTCAATTCCAGAGAATAAGTAGACGCACTGACTTTTAATTGTTTTATGCTATCTTGAATGTTTAGAATTTTTTGTAGGTAGTGTCCTTTAGTTAGTTCGAATGTTTTATGATCGATTCGCTTTTTCTTTCGTTCTTTTATGAGATTTTGGATATACAATTCGCATTCCTTCAAATTTTTAGTAAGATCAAACAGATTGCTATTACTATCAACTTTAGCTAAAAGATTTTTAAGTTGAGTGTTATTTTCGGTAATAATCACTTTTAATGCTTCGAATTTATAACCGATTTGGGAGGTTCTTCCTGATTTCAGCAATTTTTCAAGAGATTTGAGTTTAGAAGTTAATTTTTTTCTGACTTTTCTTAACTTGTAAATTTCAAATAGTAAATCTAATTGATTTAATTGCTTTAATCCTGGTATAGGGCTATTAAATGTTATTTCCGTCATAACTATATTCTATATCGTTTGCAGGGTTACTAATCTTCAAAGTATTTAAACAAAAAAAATGAATTTTGATAGAAATTTAAAAATAGTATATATTATAGAGAAAAGAAATAAGAAAGGAAATTCAAAATTTTACTTAAAGGAGGATAATTTGATATTAGTTTCTTAATATCATTTAATATAATCTATGATTTTAAAAAGAAAATGAATATATGATAAGAACTAAATCATATAAATAATTCAATTTTCATTATAATTATATAAACCTTTAACAGTGAAATTAGAATTATAAATTAATATTAAATAAAACTGATCCAGATTTAAATATTAAAATTTTAGAACTTCTAGAACTTGAAGAAATTGAGCCAACAATTACTGAAAATTAAAAAAATCAAAGTGGTGAAAAATAATATCTGAAGAACAGATTCCGAGCAAAGAATATAATTTTAATGAATGGACTGTAAAACAATTGAGGGATTTTGCTAACAAAAATAACATCAGAATCCCAGTTAAATCAAAAAAAAAAGATATTATTGATCTACTTCAAAAAGTTGTTTCTCATCCTGATTTCACTGATAGATCACAAGAAATCGAAGAATTGGAAGAAGAATTAGTAGCAAGTTTTGATGATGATGAAGATTTCGCGTTATTAAGAAAAGAAAAAATGGACCTGAAATTTTGGCAAAAACCACCATTTTCAAGTCTATTAGACACAGAAATAGCTAAAGAATCAGAAATAGCGTTTTATGATTTAGCTAGTTTAGTTGACGAATTTTTTGATAAAATGCTCCATG
>Ga0209977_10000641_pt1 | contig 14011 bp, 15 predicted proteins | sample SumtaG_2_FD_183113 | JGI IMG/M metagenome (GOLD analysis project Ga0209977, IMG submission 183113) | Deep subsurface microbial communities from Indian Ocean to uncover new lineages of life (NeLLi) - Sumatra_00607 metaG (SPAdes) (version 2) | ecosystem: Environmental > Aquatic > Marine > Oceanic... | reverse complement strand
CTATTATTTAAAGGGTATTTAATTATTTTTATAAAAATGATTCTTTAAAATTTGAATCAATCAGATTGAGCGGCGTAATAAATCAGCCATTTTGACATAGCTTGAAAGGATTCATTTATATTTAAATCGTCTTTTGAGGAACAAAATACACATTGGTTACATTTTGCTTTAGCAGCATAATCATTTGCGAGATTAAAGTCAACTTCATGATCTGAAAGATCCCATTTCATTCCCATAAGAATGATGGGGACAAAACCGGCTTTTTGACGAATAATCTTTAACCATTCAGGTATTTCTCTAAAAGTATCATAATCACTAATATCAAAACATATAAAACCCCCACTAGCGCCTTTACAATAATCTGGTAAGAGTTCTCGGAATCGTTTTTCGCCAGCAAAATCCCATAGTTGCATTTTAACGGCTTCTCCAGTATCGAGCACTTCAGATTTTGTATGAAATCCTGCTCCAATTGTCATTTTATAACCCTCCTCGAATTTTCCCGTACAATACCTCGTAATCATCGCAGTTTTTCCTACACCGCCTGCACCCGCGACAATTACTTTAAAAATCCATGAGCTCTGCATTTTAATGAATCACATAAAAATTCTAACATAAAGAATAAGCTTATTGATAAATAATAAAAATTTTTCTTTAAATATTTTTTGTTTAGGAAGGTCAATTCTAAATTTTGGAAAATATAGGCTAAAAACTAATTTAAATTTGATAGAAATTAGTAATTAAGAAAAACTTTCATTTAAGTCATTAAATTTCCATTTACCGTAATTTAAGGTTTTGAAATCCTATAACTTTGCAATGAAGAAACTAGCAAATTGAAAAAGTATTATTTATATAAAAGTTTATTTCCAAAATAAAAAAGATTTTTATAAGATTTAATTCTATTATTTTTTAGATCTAAATTTTTAAAAGATTTACAATTAAGGTTGTGATAAGAGAGTATTAAAGAAGACGACATTTGTCCTATATGTAGTTTTCCAAAAGAACTATGTATATGTGATAGTTTAAGTGCCGACGAACAACAAATAGTAATTTCTAATGATCGAAGGAAATGGGGGCGTGTTGTTACTGTTATTACATTCGTTGGTAATTTCGATGTAAATCTAAAGAATATATTGACAAAAGCAAAAAAAAAGTGTGCTTCTGGAGGAACTGTAAGAAATAATGAAGTTGAACTTCAAGGAGATCATCGTTTTAAAATGAAAAAGTTCTTAATCGACCTTGGATTCCCTGAAGAAAATATTCTTATCCAATAATAATCATTGAAATTGTATAACTATCGAAAGATATACCTTAAAAAAAGTTGGAAGACTTCTGTATTTGATAAAATAATAAAATAATGTAGCTAAAATAATTTTTATGGATTCTATTATTTTTAAAGTAATTTTTAAAGCACAAGAGCGATTTGAAAATAAAAACCTTACTTTAAGTTTTAAAAATCTAAATTTTCAAAAGCCTCTATCCATTTCTGCAAAATCTATTTTAGAATTGAAAAAATTAAGCGAAACAAATCAACATATATTAAATTTTCAAAATATTGAAGAAGTTCTCATCATTGGAAATCCGTTGATTGATCATACATATAATTATTATCTGGTAATCTTGTTTTCACTTAAACCAGATGAGGAAAAAATGGGGTATTTGATTGGTAATATTAAGAAATTAGGAGATATCATCATAGGAGTTTGGCCTTTCAATACTCACCTCAAGGATACTAAAGGAAAGAATATTTTAGAAACCTATAATGATATTTTAGAGAATTCACAAAATTATAGTAGTATCTGTTTAATATCTCAATAAAAATCTAAAATATGTTCAATTAAACAAATCTATTTCTCCATTCTCCTTTAAAAACTGTATTAGTTTCGCTTCATTAGGCATACCGGTTCTAGCGCCTAATTTTTGGATTTTTAACGTTGCTGCTCCGTTTGCAAACTTGATAGATTTTTCTAAAGTCCAATTCTTAATCCAATAGGCAACTGAAAACGCACCATTAAAAGCATCTCCTGCCCCAGTGGTATCAACAATATTCTCAGAGTTATAAGCAGGAATTTCCTTTTGAAATTCTTCAGTTGTAACCAAAGCCCCTTTATTTCCTAATGTTATTATTACAATTGGGATCCCGTATTCAACTAATTTTTTAGCAGCATCCTTAGAATTTTTACATTTTGTTATCATTTTAGCGCCTTCCTTATTAGGAATTAAAATATCTGCGTTTAGTAACATTTTTTTTAAATTATTCCAGCCTTGTTGAGCGATCTGAGATTCCAGGTCAATACTAATTTTAACACCATATTCTAATGCTAATTTAATTGCTCTTTCTGATAATTTAGGGTGGATCAATGTTGTATGCAGAACTTTAGATTTAGAAATATAAGTTTCTTCCAAATCTGTAAGATCTAATTTGGTTGTTAACATATGGGGAGATTGTATTATTGTTTTTTCTCCTTTTACTACAAAAATAAAATTCACTGGTGTTTTCTTTCCTTTTCTTTTTAAAGTAAATTTTGTATCTACTTTTTCGTTTCTAAAATCTTCTATTAAAAAATCTCCGTATGGGTCATCCCCAACAGCACCAATAAATCCGCAAGAAACTCCAAGACGCGCTACAGCAACTAGATAATTGGCTGTTACACCTCCAGAGAAATAGTTCTCGGAAATAGCATTAATTTTCTCATCTGGCTTAGGAAAATTAGGTATCTCTGTAACCCAATCAACCACAACCTCTCCTAAACCAATAATATCTACATTATTCATGTTTATACTTAATATAATTAGAATAAGCCTTTATTTAAAGATATTTAAATAATAGAAGATAATTTAGGAAATCTGCATAAATTAGATTTCAATCTTGTTCATTACTCGTTCTAATTCATCATGAATATTAATATCTTTGAAATCATATACAATTATCTCAAATTGTTCTGAAAAATCACTGAATTTAGCTCTACCTTTGATAACAATATCTTTCCCTAAAAACTCGGATGATTTCTTTTCTAAAAATTTCTCAAATTCTGGGGTTTCTTTTAGTTGTACTACTTTAGCAGTTTCTACTCCTATTAATTTCTCTGCTTGGTCTCCTATAAATGTAGTTCTAATAGTTCCAGTTCCGTCATCAATTATAAGATTAAGAATCATCCTAAATTCAGTATTATCACCTTTCCCACATGTGCAATTTTCAACTTTCTTATAACAGTTTTTGCATGCTTCATAAATAGTTATATTATTAAGATCTTTTGCAATAAATCCTTTTATTTCGATGGGACCTGATGTTTTAATTTTTTCGATTTTGATATAATTACCAGAAAAACTTGCAACATTCTCTTGTTTAGTGAAATTAATACTCTTAAGATTTTTAATTTCTAGGTCTTTTAACTCGAGTATTGACTCCTTAATTAAAGAGATTTCATTTCTATTGGAAAAATTACTGTATTTTACTAGTACATTCTTTAACGATAATCCATGTCCTGAATTTAATAATTTTGCATATTCTTCTGCATTATCCCCCCATAATGTGATTCGAATACCATCGGTATCATCACTTACTATTAATCCTAATAAAGAAACGTCTTCACCAGATTTTAAGGATATTGTTTTTAAATTATCAACTGAAGTTATAATTCCTTCAAAGGAAACAACTCCTTTATTTTTCTGAAGACTTTTTATGTCTTTTATAAATTCTCCTTTAATATCGAGCTCGATTTTTTTCTTTGTCATAATTGTGTTTTTATTTGCTGTCAGATCAATAGTTTTTTGATCCAAAGTGCTCAATCGAGGATTTAAATTAGTAATTGATATGACATCATTGACTTCTAGTGTTTTTAATTTTTCTGTATCTTCATTCCAAAATGTAATTCTTATTGATCCTGTAGAGTCTAATAATGTTAAAGATTTTACTCTTCCAGATCCACCATCTTTTTTGATAAATTCCGTTATTGGGGATATTTGAATTATTTTTCCTTCTAACGAGATCGATTTTAGATTTAAATTAATATCATTTATATTAATCGATTTAAATGAAATTTTGGGATATTTCTTATAGTCTACATCGTCAGGAGACAATATAACCTTTCCGTATCTTCCCACATGTATCTCGATATCTCCATATCTTCCCTTTTTTGCATTACCATTAATAATTTTAACAAGTTCATTGTTTTCAAAATTAGGTTCATTAAAAATCTTTACTTGATCATCCCAAAGTACAATCCGAGCATCTCCAGTACTATCCTGCAACAGAAAAGAACCAACAAATCCATTTGTTCCATCATTTTTTTTAAAGTTATTAGTATTATAGATTTCTTTGATCCTACCAAATAAAGTCAAATTTTTCATATTTTGAGTAATATCAGTAATAGATATTTCAATATCTTTTAAAAGTTCTTTATTTTCACTCTTTATATCAACTCCTAATTCTTTTGCTATAATAAATAAAGCACCTTCGTCAGATATTAAACCTTTTAATTCATTTTTCTTATCTCCAACTAAGTTTTGAATTTCTTTTCGCGTTAAACCAGTATCTTCAATGATCTTATTAATATAAACTTCTGTTTTCACTTCAATCACATCACAAAAAAAAATATTTAAGTATTAAAAATATTTTATTTGATATCATTTAAAAAAAAAATTATTTAATTGTAATTAAAAAAAGATCTTCTTTTAAAATTAAAGAGTATTAAATAAAGGTAATTTTTCAAGTAGATCTAATTAAGTCTATTACAGGGAGATAATTAATTTTCAAATTGTTTTTATGAATTCTATTAATTATTTTATATTGTTATAAATGAAAAGATTTAAAATAATACCTGTAATAGATATTTTAAATTCTAAAGCCGTCCATGCTAAAAAGGGAGAAAGAACTAAATATAAACCCTTAAAATCATATTTATTTCAATCATCCAACCCAGTGGAAATTATTAGAATCCTTAGAAAAAAATATAATTTTGAATTGTTTTATATCGCAGACTTAGATTCCATTATAAAGAAAGCCCCAAATTTTCAAATATTAAAAGAAATTTCAAAAATATCAAATATTGATTTCATTCTAGATCCTGGAATTGTTGATCTTGAAGATATTTCTAATTTCTTAAGATTTAGAATTAAAAATCTAATTTTAGGATTAGAGACAATCAAAAATTTTAAGACAATTATTCAAAGCTTACAAATCTTAAATCAAAACAATATTATTATCAGCATTGATATGTATAATGGACAAATTTTATCAAATGCGAAAGATATAAAGACTCAAAGCCCCATAAAACTCATTAAAAAATTTGAATCTCTAGGTATTAAAAAAATTATTCTTTTAGATTTATTTAGAGTAGGTCAGAAAATTGGAGGAATTCCACAACTATATCTGGATATTTTACATAATTTTAATGGAGATGTTTATGTGGGCGGGGGGATAAAAAATTATACTGATATCTTAAATATTAAAGAACAAAATTTCTCTGGGGTATTAATAGCCACAGCATTATATGATGGAACAATAGAGATTGAAAATTTAAGATATTTTGATTAATTATAAGATTTTAATCTATAAAAATTACGCCAGTACTTGATACATTCAGGGATTTCTTACATACGGGGCAAGTGTGTTTCATTCTAACCCAATCCGTTAAATGATCTTTATGTGCTTTTGCTTCGCATATTGGACAGCCAGTAACTTCATCAAAAATTTCTATATTTTTTCCACATACAGAACATTTGGTTTTTGATGCAGTAGATATTTTTATTAATTCTTTTTTTATATCTAATGTTACCTTATCAGTGTTTTCGGCAGTAGGATTAATTTGCCTTAATTCATCTCTTGTATCTACGCAAAATATTGACCCTTCTGTATCATCCTTCTTATTACCAATCCAGACTACTTTACCTTTGAAATAACTAGAGCCTTGATCCTCTAAAGTTAAGTTCAGTCGTCTATCTTCCATTACATATGTTTGTATAACTTTAGTATATTTTAAATCTAAATTTGATGATAATTGTTTAACTACTTCTATTGGTTCTTTAAATACTTCATTCGTTATATCCAATTTCGTAATTTCTTTTGGTGACATGATAAACTCTTGCTAGTTTTTTTATATTTAATAAAAATGATTTAATTTAAATTTTTATATAAAATTATACAAAAATAAATGTTTTGGATTTCTTGGTTCTTATTGTGAAAATAAAAATTTGAATAATAATTATTTTTGTTTAGTACACTGAATTTAATTAGAAATTAATGATATAGTCTTTTTAATTTATCAAAATGAATTAATTTTGTGAAAATAAATCCTAAATAAGTTTTTTAATAATTTTATATTATAATTGATGGACTATGTCGCATAAAATCAGACTTTTAATCAGCCCTAGAACGGTTGAAGAAGCTAGAATTGTTATAAATAATCAAGTAGATTATATTGATTGCAAAAATCCTGAAGAAGGGTCACTAGGAGCCAATTTTCCATGGATCATTAAAGAAATGAAAGGTTTAATTCCTTCTAATAGTCCTCAGTTATTGAGTGCTACAATTGGTGACTTTCCAAATCTACCCGGTTCAGCGTCGTTAGCTGCTCTAGGTGCTGCTGTATCTGGAGCAGATATTATAAAAGTTGGATTAAAAGGCCCGAAAGACGAGAAATCGGCAATAAAATTAATGAAAAATGTTGTTAAAGCAGTAAAAGATTATAATGATAAAACCAAAGTAGTTACTGCTGGATATGCTGATCAATCAAGAATGAATTCATCACCAGAATTTATGAAACTCCCTATAATTGCTTCAGAATCTGGTTCTGATATAGTTATGCTCGATACCTATATTAAAGATAATAAAGGGCTTTTCGATTTTCTTACAATCGATCAATTGATTCAATTTAAACATGAAGCTGAGCTTTATGATCTTGAAGTAGCTTTAGCTGGAAATCTAAGGAAAAAAGATATACCTTTAATTTATGATGTTTCACCAAATATAATTGGGGTTAGATCAGTTGTTTGCGAAGGATATGATAGAAATAATGGATCAATTAAATCTCATCTTATTGTAGAGTTAAAAAGGGAATTGTACAAAAATTAATAATTTAATATAAAGAGTTCTTGAAGACAAGATTATATTCTAAAAACCTAGGTTATGTTAATCATATTTAGATTATTAAATTAATATCGAAGTTTAAAAATTTTATTGAAAATCAATAATAAACATATTTTGGTTTTCATAATAGTCTAGAATTATGTATAATAAAGAATTAGGAATAATAGGAATCGGAAAAATTGGTTCTACTCTCTTAAAAAGGCTAATAACTACGAAAACTGTCAATAAAAATAACATTATAATTTATGATATTGATGAAAATCGACTTAAAGATCGATCCCTTGAATTTAATGTAGATATAGCAAAGAACATTATTGATTTAGTTAAGTCTTCTCAATATATATTAATCGCAGTTATCCCACAAGTAATAGATATAATTTTACTTGAAATAAGTTCTGTCTTAGCAAGAGAACAAATTTTAATTTCAATAGCAGCAGGAGTTACGTTAAGTCACATTAATAAATTTATTGATAAGCAAATAGGGTTGATAAGGATTATGACGAATATTCCCGCTCTAATAGGAGCTGCTGCTACCACAATCGCTCATAATAATAATGTAAATGATGAAGAATTAAAGTATGTACGAGATATTTTTAATGCAGTAGGGATGGTGGTAGAACTTGAGGAAAAACATTTAGATGCAGTAACAGGATTATCTGGAAGCGGTCCCGCATATATTTTTATTATAATTGAAGCTCTTGCTGATGGGGGTGTAAAAATGGGATTGCCAAGAGATATAGCACAAAAATTAGCAGCTCAAACTGTTCTAGGTGCGGCAAAATTATTATTAGAGACAAATAAACATCCAGGAGAATTGAAAGATATGGTTGCTACACCAGGAGGAACAACAATTACAGCAATTCACGAAATTGAATCAGCAAAATTAAGAGCAACATTAATCAGAGCTGTAGAAGCCGCAACGATTAAATCAGCCTCTTTAAACTCTTCAAAATAAATTTATACAGAGTTTATAAAAAATTATTACGTATTTTTAAAAAATACAGATTTTCCTTCAAGGATGGATGTAATAAATGGTTCAATGTCAGGTTTATATGATTCAAAAATATCTAATACTTCCTTTTCATTCTCTTTTAGACATATTGCATAAACTGAACGACCTAATTGATTCATACTGGCTCCTATAATATCCATTTTGTTTAAATCATCCATTAGATTTTTTACTTTATATAATTCCAGAATTTCAAGAATTTCGGTTTTTTTTACAAATTCAATAGATTCATTTATAAACATTTTAATATTTGGTTCTTTGATTAACCTCTTTAAAGCTTTTTTGCCCGCTTCTTTTATTTTTAGACTTAAGACCGGATCTGTCAATATAGATTTTGTATGGATGACTCCAAATGAACCACAGATAACTTTTAAATTTTGTGGTATTTTTATCCTTTCATAGATACATGGGAACCCTGGTTCTTTCAAAATACCAATTCCTCCATTCAATTGACCACAAACTGTTCCTAAACCTGTCCTATTTACAACTTCTGCGATATGAGCTATCTTACCTTTTTCTTGAAGAGATAAATTTAAATTAAACAAAACATCTAAACCAAAAATAGTTCCTAGTGCCCCTGATCCGCTCGCACCATATCCACATCCTACAGGTAAATCAAAAAAATGGTTGACTCTTATTTTACAAGATTTTCTAATATAATTTTTGATATAATCGATGACATAATATGTTGTTTCGGCACTTTGATTCATTTTTTTACCATTAATATAAATCTCGATTTCAAACTCACTACTTTTGTCAAGAAATCGTAGAATAATTTCTGTTTTCCCTACAGCATTAACACAAAAACCCGCACCTCTAGATCCTATTTTCTCTGGATCTTTGATTTTAACTCCGTTAATTTTATCAACAATCTCAAAAAATCCAGATATTCTATGAGGTACCTTAACTATAACTTTTTTAATTCTTTTAGACATAAATCAAATGAAACTTAATTTATCTAATCGATTATATATTATTACAAAGATAAATAGAATGAAAATATTATGAAAGGAAAAAGTGTAATAAAAATTGGCGGGTCATTACTATTTACTAAGGATAATGAATTAGATAAAGAAAAGATTCAAAAATTCTGTCAAATCTTTAAAAATGTAAATCGTTCTGGAACTCATGTTATTGTATGTGGCGGGGGAAGAATTGCAAGAGTATATATAGATGCAGTGAGATCATTTCATGGAAATGAAGCATTATGTGATACATTTGGTATAGATCTGTCTCGTATAAATTCAAAATTATTAATTACTTCTTTTCAAGATTTTTCCTATCCTTTAGTTCCAAAAACAATAGAAGAACTTTCATTAGCATTACTTTTTGGTAAGATAGTTGTCATGGGAGGTTTACAACCAGGGCAGTCTACAACCTCTGTAGCTCTCGAAGTAGCAGAATTCATACAAGCAGATGAACTTGTGATTCTTACAGATGTTGAAGGGATATATGATAAAGATCCAAAGAAATTTGGGGATGCTAAATTGATAAAAACCTTAAATTATGCAGGTTTACAAGAAATAGTTCTTAATTCCTCCGGAGATAATCAAGCAGCAGCAGGAGAATACCGTATATTTGACGCGGTCTCATTGCAAATATTAAAAAGAAGTAAGATCAAAATCAGAGTTATGTCTGGTAAAGATCTAAAAGAATTTGAAAAATATTGGAAAGGAGAAAAAGATATTACTTGCACTGTTATTTCAGATTAAAAATATTTAATAAATTATTTTAATCTTCAAAATTTACTTATCCTAATATAACCTTTTTAGAAATAAGTTAAAAATGTCTCAATCTTCATGGAAAGATCAAATTAAGAAAAAATGGGGACCTCATAGTCATTGTTCAATATGCGGTAAAGCGATGTCAACAGATAAAAAATTTTGTAGCCAACCGTGTAAGGATAATTATCTTAATCAAGAGAGGAAACAGAAGAAAAAAGGACGCCTACAATGCGTATTTTTAATTGGGATGCTTGCTGTAATGATGCTAGTGATGGTTGTACTTCCAATGTTTGGAGGCTAAATTTTAAAGAAAGATTAGATCTTTTTATAATAGATTTTCTATAATATTTTTTAAAAAAATTAATTAAGTAAATTCGTTTAAGATTAAATAAAAAATTTCAAAATTTTTCAAGCAGGGATAACCAAGTTGGTCAACGGTGCCGGACTTTATTGGAAATTGATTTTCAATAACCGAACTCAAGATCAGATTATTATATTACCCGTTGATTAACGTAATAATTAATGAGATATCCGGTGAGATAGCTCTTCGTGGGTTCGAATCCCACTCCCTGCATTTTAATTATAATTCTGATATATCTTTAAGGACTTTATTCAGAAAATTAACTATAGGTTTTATTATCTCATCATCATTCTTTTTACATTTTAAAAATAGGAGGAGTAATACTGGTGCTTTTAGGTTATTTGAAGCTCTTTCTGCAATAATTGTACTTAATAATTTTGTATTCATGCCAAATAGGTTATAAGATGCTGTTGGCGATTTAATACCTTCAATAATAGGTGGACTCCCTAATGATACGTTACCTATCCCCATATCGGGGTGATCAGAAATTAACAAAAGAAAACTCTTATGTAACTTAAACAGATTCAAATAAACTGTAATATCCTCAATTTTTATCTTGTCTTCAGCTAAGATCTTCATTTCTATTTATGATTTAGTTTTTAAAATTTAATTTTATATTAGTAAAATGATGTTTTGTTATAACAATGCTTATATTGTTTAATTATATTTAAAAATTATAATAAAATAGCTTATATCTATCGAAAGTCTAAAGTGTCAAAAATCGAGGTTAATAATAATAACGTCAATGATGAAATACTTATTTGTTATAATTGTGGATTTCACGTTGATGATCATAAAGAGAAATTTTGTCCAAATTGTCAAGTAATATTGAACCCTAATACATATATTAATTGGAAGAAAAGTTGGTATGGATTTTTGTTTTGTTTATGTGTTATACCTTTTTTTATTGCTTTCCTGATTAATTTTATCTTTTAATATTCTATTTATTTTTAATCAGGAGATAAAACTACATCAGATATTCTCTGTCTTCGAATATCAAAGTCATGATCAAGATGGATAGTTAAACAGTGTTGATCTTTTTTCTGCAGATTTTTATGAACATAACTAATAGGAACTACAGGTAATTCTGAGTCCAGTACAGCTTTTTTTGGAACTGGAACAGGGATAACTGCTTTACATCGCTGGCAATTTACTAGTACTACTTTAACCTTGGAAGATTCGAATTTTTTCATTCTTTCTAAAACATCAGAAGATAAATCTGAGGTATCTAAAGTAAATTTTTCTGTTTGTTTAGGCACTTCAGGAACAACTGGAATATCTAATTCTAGATCTTCACTTGATAAATATTCTTTTTTTATTTCTTTTTCATCTTTCAAACTAGTTGTTTCAGTTTCCTTTGTTTCTATCTCTCCCCCACCAATCTTGCTTTTAATTTTTTTGATAATTGAAGTTTTGTTTTCTTGATTTTTATCTTTTTTAGCCAAATATCTCACAATTGTTGAATTATTGAAATATCTAATTCTTAAGATCATCTAAATTTATAAAAAATTTATATATTGTGAATTGTAAATTATCATTTCTGTCTGTACTTATAAAAACATGAATAATTATTTCATATGATTAGTATATCGAAAATATCGTCTATTTACTTATGAATTGAAATACAAACACTGATAAATTAGTTCTTTAGACACCAAAAATTTGTCTCAGTTCATTGTAAATTTTTGACAACTCAGATATTATTTGAGCATTATTTTGCTGAAGATAGTAATTAATATAACCTGATAAACCCTCAGTATCTTTAATCCAATCCAGAAAAGATTGAATCTCACCTTTAAGTTGAGGATCTACACTTGGACCTGCACCAGCTGAAGGTGCAACTCCTGCAGATACCGCACCCCCCACTTGAGCTCCCGCTTGACCTAATTGAACATTTGAATCTAAATAAGATGTTTTGGTACTCAAATCCCCTAAAGCTCTTTGAACCTCCATTGCAGCGCCAATGCCATATCCATCGGGATCCAAATAAGTAATTAATTTATGCTCATCGTCTTTCGCTGCTACTATAGATCCCTCACCTTTATAAGACATAGCCACTAATCGTTCAGCTCCAATTTGTAGTACAGAATATTTTACACCAGAAACCATGATAAACTGGGCATTTTGTCCAGTCCAACTTGATACTACTCTGTCAACATCTGCACTAATATCCCAATTATCTGTTGTATAAATGATTTCTTTGCCTTTAAGCACAGCTGCGGCGATAATGTGGGGATCATTTTGCATTAAATTATTAACAACGGTTTGTGGGTCTAATGGCATTTTTTTTCCTATCTCTTCTGGGATTTAATAAATAAAATAATCTCTAAAGTCATTTAATTTGTTATAAAATAATTATATACTAATTTATTAAAAATTTATCGAAAACCTAATTTAATCAATTTTTTTCTCTTTTTTTATGTTAATTTTCCCAAATTCTGGTTGTTCAAGCAATTTGGTCTGATCTGAATTTTTGTGTATATTTTCTACAAACTTATCTTCAAATGAAATTTTATTATCAAAAAAAAGCTTATGATAAATATCATTTTTTTTTAAAATCTCCAGATGATCTTCTAAACTACTAATATTTTTAAATAATTTCCCACACACCGGACAACTTGGAGATTGATAATCTAAAAGTCCTTTTGGTTTCTTAACAATAATTTGAAATTTTTTCTTTACATTAAATGCCCCTTTATGATACCGACAAAAATGCCTTACCAGTTTTCCGTAAGGGGGATACTCAAAAAAAACTTTACTTCCGTGGGTACATTCCCAAAATAATACACTAGCATTACATTTTGGACATTTTGATTGAAAAGATCGGAGATAGCAATGTTTTCCATGGGTCTTGTAATAATGTCGCATTATAATAAGAGAAAGAATGAACTTATAAAAATGTTTCGATATAATCCAAAAATCAAAAATTGTAAACTGAGATTATTATTAATGGACAAATCCTTAAAACGCAAACATTTAAATGTGCAAGATTAATTATGAAAATTAAAGTATAGAATTTTTAATGGGTTGGCATTATTGGATCTTTCATTCCCTCAAAAAAATTTCAATTTATGTCCAGAATGTGGTAACAAAAATTTAATCTCAGATGAATCTCGTGGTGAGATAATTTGTAGCATATGTGGATTAGTTTTAAGTCAAAAACTTATAGATTCTGGGCCCGAATGGCGAGCATTTACATCAGAAGAGGCAAAGAAAAAAGTGCGAGTAGGAGCCCCTACAACCCTAACTCTTCATGATAAGGGTTTAAGTACTATGATCGGTTGGAAGAATAAAGACGCGTTTGGAAAGACAATAAGCCCTAAAATGAAGGCGGAAGTTTATCGGTTAAGAAAATGGCATGTAAGGACGCGTACAAATAAGTCGATTGATAGAAATTTAGCCTATGCAATGAATGAATTGGATAGATTTTCTTCTCAACTAAACCTATCAAAAGATTTGAAAGAATCAGCTGCACACATTTATAGAAAAATGGCTAATAAGAATTTAATTAGAGGTAGATCTATTGAAGCAATGCTGATTGCATCAATTTATTTATCTTGTAGATTGAATAGTATTCCTAAGACTTTAGATGATTTCATAGAATTTGCTTCAGTAGATAAGAAGAAAGTCGCTCGCTGCTACAGGTTAATTCTAAGAGAGCTTAAATTAAATATTCAAGTTTCCTCTCCAATAAATTTCATACCACGGTTTTGCGCCGAATTAAAACTCTCTGGAAAAACTCAAAATAGGGCGGCTTCAATTTTAAAACTTGCAAAAAAATATCGTATCACTGCAGGGAAAGCACCAACAGGATTAGCAGGTGCAGCATTATA
>Ga0209977_10000640_pt1 | contig 14030 bp, 11 predicted proteins | sample SumtaG_2_FD_183113 | JGI IMG/M metagenome (GOLD analysis project Ga0209977, IMG submission 183113) | Deep subsurface microbial communities from Indian Ocean to uncover new lineages of life (NeLLi) - Sumatra_00607 metaG (SPAdes) (version 2) | ecosystem: Environmental > Aquatic > Marine > Oceanic... | reverse complement strand
CGACTTACTTGCGGTATTCAGGAGGAACATCCTCAGGTTCAAATCTACCACTTCCCACGAATACTTGCCATATTGCAGCTTGAGCGTCATCCAAAGCTTGCTTGATAGATTTTCTCTCCATAAGAATATCAACGAGCTCTTTACCCATGATCTGTTCGGCTTGAATAAATTCTGGATCGGTAGGCCTTACTCCAGCTGTTTCAAGTGAGTCTGCCAGTACCTGAAAATACGGCTTGCCCAGTTCTACGGCTTTGGGACTGAGCAATGCAGAAATTCGGCAAGGCTGACCTCCATACTCTATGCGTTTTTCATTGTTCTCTCTGCTCATCTCGAACTTTAGGAAATTCCACGCTTCATCTTTGAAACGCGACCTGGCACTCATAATCCAGAAAAATCCTGCCATCGCCGGTCTTGCATTACCATCCAGTCGAGGAACAACTCTCGCAACCGTCACCTCAGCAAAGGCAGAAAGGTTAGGATCAGTAGGCACAGGATTCGCCCAAGCAACAGGAGACATTGCTATGGTACCACTTTTTGCAAGAGCTTCGTGGAGAAGTTCTTCTCCCCAATTTAGAGCATCTTTTGGTACCCATTTGAAGGTCTCTTTGTATACTTCGGCAGCTCTGATAGCAGCTTTATCGTTTATTCTAGGTATTTTGGTTTCCGGATCCCACAGTCTACCACCCGCACTATAAAGATATGTCATAAAAGTATCCCAGGCCCAGAAGCGTCGGTAAGTATTAGCAATGGCAAACATCTTAGGTGGTCGATGAACTTTTTCAGCGGCTTCAAATACTTCATCCCAGGTCTCCGGCGCCTTAGCAATTCCTGCTTCCGCTAAAACATCTTTCCGGTAGTAAAACACCGCAGTATTAGAATCACCTGATGGTAAGCCGTACCAGTGACCTTTGTAGAGGCATCTGTATTGGTTTTGGGGTCCGTACAGTACATTCCGATAAACATCACCCTTAAAGTCCTCCCACCAGGCCGTGTCTTCCAAGAGGTATCTATCTAAGGGTTCTACATATCCTGCGTTTACAAATCCACCAAGATATTTTGGATCCAGCCAGACCAAATCGTAGGCATTCGTGCCGGAAACTACATCAAAAGCCACTCTGGTGGTATAATCTTCATAGGGACCGGCTTCGATGTTAAACTTAACATGGGGATTAAGTTTTTGATAATCTTTTGCCAAACCTCTGGTAGGCCCTTCGGCTCTGATGCCTCCCCAAACAATTATATTTAGAGGGACCGATTCTTTTTTTTGAGCCTGAACAAAGTTCCCCATAACCAACATTCCCATCGTAAAAACCCCCACCATTGTCACACTCTTCCATTTTTTTAACATTTTTAAATCTCCTTTTTAAGTCTTTTCCCAACTCAAAATCCCCTTTTCTTGTTTCTTGCTGCTATTTCTACATTTTTACCACCTCCCTTTGGGTAAGTTTGCACCTTTCACAAAACCATAAAAGGGTTATCAATATAAGATTTTTAGAGGTATAAGTCAAATTCTCATAGAGTTTGATCGTTTTCATTTCCAAGGATTTATCACTACTTTTATTACTTCTTGCTTCTTTTCTTCAATTAATCGAAAGGCATCATTGATTTTATCTAGGGAGAACTCGTGGGTAACCATATTCTCTAACGGGAATTTTCCCCCTTCTATTATTCTAACGGCCTCTTCATAGGTCCCCGGGCTTAAAAAAGTTCCAATTAAGGACATTTCTTTAAATATTAGTTTGTCAGGAACTAGAGGCAGTTTCCTATAGCCGTTGACCCCGATAAATACACAACTTCCCCCCTTTCTTACCATTTCTAATGCAGTAAGTTGTGCTTCCCAAGAACCACTAGCTTCTAAACAAACATCAACCCCTTCCCCCTTCGTTAATTCTCTCACTTCCTCCCTTGCAGATTTTCTATGCGAAGAATAAATAGTGTAATCAGCGCCTCGATCCCGGCCTATTTCCAATCTTTGGCCATCATATTTTTCATCTTTGCCAATTAAGATTATAGGATGTGCCCCTAAAAGTTTAGCTGAAACTACACAGCAAATTCCAATTGGGCCAGGTCCTATTATCGCACAAGAGCTACCTCTCTTGAGCCTCGATAGTTTGGTAGCATGGAGTGCGGTTGCCAAAGGTTCTGCAAAAACAGCCCTTTTCTCCAGGGTCCTCTTTTCGTATTTATGGATAAGGGCTTGTTTCGGTACATAAAGAACCTGAGAAAATCCACCCCACAAAGGTGTAGGAGGTCGCGTAAGTGGAATATTACACCCATACTGACGTCCGTATCCATTCCCAAATTTCAGATCGTCCTTCAGACAGAGATTATATTTTCCTTTCTTGCACCATGAGCAGTGGTGACAAGGTATAATAATCTCTACTGCTATTTGATCACCTATTTTAAGACCACGCTCATCAAGAATCTTTTTACTCCCTCCTTCGGCAACCTCACCAATGAACTCGTGTCCCATCACATAAGGCTCCGAAATCCCCTGTAAGCCCTTCCAAAAGTGAACATCGGTCCCACAGATTCCACATAGCTTTATTTTCATTAAAATATCATTTTGCCCTAGTTGAGGTTTGACAAATTCCTTGGTTTGGAAACCCTTCCCTTTCTGATAGACCGCAGCCTTCACTACCATGCACCTTTCTTCGCTTGTCCTTATCAATTATTACTCTCCTCTAAGCAGTCATAAGCTTAAATTAACCTTGACTTTTTAGTCATTCTTTAACCGCTCCGAGAGTAAGTCCTCTCACAACGAACCGGTGCAACAGAACTACCATTGCTAGAAGCGGACCCAATGTGACTACCGATGCGGCAGCCATTGCTCCCCAATCCATTCGCAGATGTTGCCTAAAAGCTGCGAACCCTACGGTAACAGGGGGGACATTGGTCCTGGTAAGTACTAAGGGTATAAAAAACTCGTTCCATGAGAACAAAAATACAAATAAAGCGGTAACCGCGATAGCAGGTTTTGCGATCGGGAAAATAACTCGCCACAATAGGTTCCAGTCAGTACACCCATCAACTTTTGCTGCCTCCTCTATTTCAGGAGGGATTTCAGAGAAGAAGCTGTCCAGTAACCAAATACTAAAGGCTAAATTAGGAACAGTAATGGATAGAATAACACTTACATAAGTATCGATAAGCTGAAGGCGTTTAAAAAACATGAATAAAGGAAATAGAATAGCTACCAATGGAAGAAAACGATGGCTTAATATCCACAAAAGAATATACTTTTTCCCCCTGATCTTAAACCGGGACAAAGCATAAGCACTGATACTACCTACTACAATACAAATAGCGGTAGTCCCTGAAGCTATGACCAAACTGTGATACATCTTTGTGAAAAAATCCCATTGGAAATGAAGTCGTAAGAAATGATCCCCCGTGGGCTTAAAAAACAAAAGTGGTGGCATGCTCGAGATTATCGTTTCTGGTTTTATAGAAGTCAAGCAGACCCAAAAGAAAGGTATGAGGTACACCAGAAGTAAAAAACCAAATCCCAGGGTTATCTTTACTATGGCGATCTTTTTTTGTTTAGTTAGAGAGACTTTGGATTTCATGCTTTTATTTCCTTGGCTAAAAAGGGCAAAAATCCTATAACTACCGCGTTTACTACTAGTAATATCAAGTATGCGTAGGCTGATCCGGCACCTATCTCAAAATACTTGAAACCCAAATAATAGGCATTAAAGGCAACCAAGGCAGTATCAATTCCTGGTCCGCCCCCGGTTAATACCCAAACCAAATCAAAAGTCCTAATGAGGTCTATACTCCTTATTAAGCAAATCACTAACACGGCGCTTTTAATCAGGGGCAAGGTTATAAAGCGAAATTCGTGCCAAGACGATGCACCATCCACTTTACTGGCCTCATAATATTCCACCGGAATAGCATACATAGCCGCTAAAATAACGAGGAAAGAAAAGGGTGTCCACTCCCAAACACTAGTGATGATTAGCGACACTAGAGCCCATTCTGTTAACCAAGCTGGAGGAGTAACTTTGGCCGCAAGAAACGGAAAGTTAAGCAGACCAAAAGGAAACGCATAGATTAGTTTAAATATGTTTCCGACCACAACTGGTGCTAAAAGCATAGGTATCATCACTAGTACTCTGGCAACCTTTGTAGCACCTGTTTTTGCTGAGAACAGCAAGGCCAACCCCATACCTATCAGAAGCTCCAGAAGCAAGCACGAGATAGCGAAAATGCCCGTTAAACACAAGCTTCTTAGAAAAGTTATCCGGAGTACGCCTTCTCTAAAAAGAAGCTCACCGTAATTACCGAAACCGGTAAATCTGAACCCTCGGGCAGGGTCAGCAAGACTAAAACTGTGGAAAGAGAGCCACAGGGAGTAGAGCAAAGGATATATACCAATAACCACAAAAATAGCGCATGCTGGTATTAGCCAAAGTAACCCTCGCTTCACCATTCCATTCATTCTCTATTCATTTTTGTTATTGATGAATTTATGAGGCTTTCACGAACTGATTAAAACCTCCTTAAGGCTATCCTTAAATACTTTGAGCATTTGGTTAATTTCCTCTTCCGAGATAATGAGCGGAGGAGCAAATGCCACCCACTCAGTTGCATATCGAATTAAAAGTCCCTTTTTTAAAGCGATTTTGCCTACTTTTATTCCAAATTTAATTTTTTTTCCAAAAGGCTCTTTAGTCTTAGGATTTTTAACAAATTCCACACCGATTAGAAGACCTTTTCCTCTAATGTCACCGATGACTCCAAATTCTCTAAGCTCTTCCAGTTCATTACGTAGATAACCTCCTAATTTTTGAGCACGCTCGCATAGTCGTCTTTCCCGGATCTCATTAATACAAGCAATGCCTACAGCACTTGACAAGGCATTACCGGCGTAGGTATGTCCTTCGCAAAATTCACGTCCTTTTTCTCCCCAGAAGGCCTCTGCATGCTTGTTTTGAAAGGCAATAGCAGCCAAGGGAGTATATCCGCTTCCCATACCCTTACCCATACAGAGAATATCCGGGGTAACATCAAATGTCTGAGCAGCGAACATATTTCCGGTGCGTCCAAATCCAGTAATTATTTCATCGAAGATAAGAAATACATTATATTGATTGCATATTTCCCTGAGAAGAGGAAGATACTCAGGAGGGGGAGTGATTATACCTCCTGTATTACCAATGGGTTCAACAATTAAAGAAGACACTGTCTCGGGGCCTTCCATCTCAATAACGTCTCCTATAATGGTGGCACACCGAATCCCGCAATCGGGATATTTCTTGTGATAAGGACAGCGATAGCAATAAGGGGGGAAAACATGGATAAACCCTGGTAGGCTAGGCTCAAAGAATTTTTTTCTCTCTTTAAGGCCGGTGGCGCTCAAACTGCCCATGGTGGTACCATGAAAACCTTCGTACAGACTTATAACTTTGTATTTGGTGGGGTTTCCTGTTTGATAATGGTATTGACGCGCAAGTTTTATGGCAGCTTCGGTGGCCTCCGATCCCCCGCTTAATAATTTGACAGCATTCAACTCCCCTGGGGTTATTTCGGAAATAAGTTTGGCCAGTCTTATAGCAGGAAGGGTGGTAGAATGTAAAGGGGGTGCGAAAGTGATTGCCTCTGTTTGTTTTCTTATGGCCTCTTTGATACGGGGATTATTGTGCCCCAGGTTGACTACATATATACCCGAGAGTCCATCTAAAATTCTATTCTCCTTGATATCTTTGTACCACACCCCATCAGCTTCCGTTATTATCAGGGGCTCCTCTGCAAAATCACTCATTTGCATAAAATCAAGAAAAATCCGCCTTAAGTTATCCCGGCAAACCAGACTATCCTGGTCATTTTTCTGCATTTCATCCTCCTATGAACACAAATCGTGGCTATTTCGAAGCTTCAATAGATATACATATATTTCCATACTCATCGACGTGGGCACTTTGCCGGGGCAAAACCAATGTTGTAGAAAAGGGCTCCTCGATGACCGCCGGTCCCTCAATTGAAAAGCCAGAAAATAAATGCGCCCGTTCGAAAATAGGTGCATTCACAAACCCAATGTTTTTATTAACATACAATTTTCGCCTTTCTTTTGGTTGTATATTTTGTTTTTTTATAGGGATTCTCTTTAATTTTAGTGGCTTAGTTGATCCTACTAACGTCCCTGAAATCTCTACGATCTCTATGGGATTCTCAGGCATATTGAAACCGTAAAACTCTTTGTGATCTTGGTGAAACGCCTCATAACATCTAGTGAGGTCCTCTTGACTCAGGCTTTCCTTGGCAGGAACTGCAATAGGTCGAGAATAGTTCTGCCAGTAATACCTCATTTCCAGGGTCTGTATGATTTGGGGCACGCCGGAAAATCCTTCTCTGCGTAGTTCCTCGAAAGCTTGTTTTCTTAATTCATATAGGGATTCATTTATTCTTTCAAGTACATCAGGTCTATCTGACCTTAATAGAATGCTCTTGGCGAAATCTGCACGCAAATCTGCTGTTAAAAGACCTAGTGCAGAAGTATTGCCAGGATAAATTGGTATGACTACCTTCGGGATATCTAATACGCTGGCTATTTGGGTAGCATGAAGCCCTCCAGCTCCCCCAAAGGCAATCAGAGCGAATTCTCTAGGATCAATGCCTCTTTGGGTGGAAACAAGCGAAAGAGCATCGACCATGTTGTGAACCGCTATGGTAAGTATTGCCTCCGCCGTTTCCTCCACCTTCGTGTCTGCTTTCTCAGAAAGTTTTGCGATAGCTCGTTTAGCGAGATCCACGCTTAGTTTCATTTTCCCGCCACAAAAATAGTCAGAACTTAACCGTCCCAATAATAAATTGGCATCCGTAACCGTTGGCTCCTTTCCCCCTTTCCCATAACAGGCCGGTCCAGGATCGGCTCCGGCACTATAGGGACCTACATGAAGAAGACCTCCTTTGTCTATCCAACCTATGGATCCACCACCGGCACCAATTGTATGTACGTCGACCATGGGAATTCTAATAGGAATTCCAAAATCAATTTCACAATCCGAGGTGTAGGGTAGATTACCATCTTGAATAAGACTGACATCACAACTTGTGCCACCCATATCCAAGGTGAGGACGGAATCATGGCCTGTGAGTTGTCCAAAAAAGATACCGGCTAATACCCCGGCCACCGGACCGGACATTATGGAGTGAATTGGTTGTTCAGGGGCAGTTTCAAGCCTGGTAATGCCCCCGTTTGATTTGCTAAGAAGAAGAGGGCAATTCATTCCAATCTTTTTTAATCCATCCATAAGATTTTTGGCATAGGGCATAAACATCGGTTTAACGTAGGCATCGCAGATAGTGGTACTTGCCCGGTCATATTCCCTCCACTTTGGATAGCTCTCGTGAGATAACGAAATGTGCAGTTCTGGACAAAGGCTCTTAAGTCGCTGTCCTACAGCTTTTTCATGCACTGGATTCAAATAGGAAAATAGAAAACACACGGCAACGGCTTCGATTTTTCGATCTTTTAATTCCCTTGCTAGATTCTCTATTTCTTCTTGATCAAGATCCTTTACAACATTGCCGCTCTTATCAATCCGACAGAAAAGTTCAAAGCAATCTCTTCGTTTAACCAAGGGTTTTGGTTTTACCCACTCCAAGTTATAACGATATTTTCGATTTGCGTATTGGATAAAAATGATATCCTTAAATCCTTTGTTAGTGACAAATCCTACTTGCCCTCCTTTTCGCTCGATTAGCACATTGGTAGCCACTGTAGTGCCATGGATAAATAAATCTACTTCATCCGCGCTAATCCCACCTTCAAAGACAGCTTCTACAATACTCTCCACCGGATTTGCAGGATTAGTAGGAGACTTAAAGACCTCAATTTCTCCAGTTCCCGAATCAACTACTGCTAAATCGGTGAAGGTCCCCCCGATATCCGCACCTAGTCTATAGGCCATTGATTCTCCTCTCCTAATCGTCTCTTTATGTCAGAAACCATGTCCTGCAGCGAGCTTAAGTATCTTTTGAATCTCTCTTCTGGTTTCTTTATTAAGGATTTTTGGGGTATGCTCTTTCAAAATTTTTATAGTGGCTTCCCGTGCGTTGTCTACTACTCCCTTGCTACCTTTACTTATCCAAGTATGCCTGGACTCTGTGCTGGAAAGCACAGGTTGATAATATTCATCCTTAAAATATTTAAGGGTGTGGTCACTGTCTAGAAAGTGGCCTCCCGGACCAATATCCTTTATGACGTTAACAGCCAGTCTCTCTTCGTCCACCCTGACACCTCTTAAAATTCTAAAGACCATTCCCATCAAGTCATTATCTATTACTAACTCGATAAAGCTAGTTGAAAGTGTTCTTTCCAATAAGCCTGCTCCGGCTATTATGTTGGCTCCTGCCAAGCCTCCAAGTATTGCCTGAAGAGTTTTCTCCATAGTTATTTGAACACCTGTCGTTATAGCATCGCCTTGAATAAAGGCATCGGCTATAAAACCGTTTTTTTTGGCTAATTGCACACCCATTGCGGTTATCATTCCTACTTCTACGCGCCCCATTGAATTAAGAGCTGTTCTCATGTCAAGGGCCTGATGGCGTATTTCGTACACGCCAGGGGAGCCTGGATAGGCACTCTGTAGAAGAGTATTAGCTGCAAGTATCTCGGCATTTAACAAAGCTAGTGTTCCAACAAGAGTTACCGGACCAGTAGCTCCACTAATTGGGCTAGAATTTAACATAACGGGTATCCCATGCTTACCACAAGTCATCAGCATATCCACATCCTCTGTTCGATATCGCAGAGGTGTGAGACTAGAGATAAGCATACTTACAAGAGGTCTTTCGGTAACTCTTTTTTTACTACCACTTATAGCAGCCGCTATTTCAATTATCAGCTCAATGTTTCTCGCATTGTAAGGTTGTATTTGGACATGCTTTTCGGTGTTTTCCAGTAAAGTTGCCGCTACATATACATCTCGCACCTCTAAAGGGACATCACTTGGATAAACCCCCATGGAATAATGTAGGTTTTCTAATGCGTCGGTTAACACTGCCCAATCCTTCACATCAGAAATAGTTATTTTTCGGTATTCACCACTATGGAGATCATAGAGATATTCGGGTCCTCCAACTGGTCGAGCGTACGTTGGTCCATCGGGGGTTAAGACTACGTCCTTAGCTGGATTTCGGGCAGCCATTATTACCTTGCTCGGTAACTTTCTTATATACGATTCTATTATATCCGGTGGAAATTTGACTCTTTTGGCACGACGGTCAACTATTGCACCAGTCTCCTGTAATCTATCTAATGTATGAGGATGGTCGATTTCTATACCGGTTTTTTCTAGTATTTCAAGTGAGGCCAGGTTTATTCTTTCAACATCTTTCTCTGGAAGCATTTCCAAAAATGGCCATTTTTTCTTCATCATTTACTTACTTCTCAAAATTAGCTCAAGCTCTTCCTAGATGGTGATTTAAGCTTGCTCTCCTTTTATCTTGATATACCTGTTAATGGGTCTAGAATTTGCATCTCTTCTATCTCATCGAACTGAGGATAATTTGCGCGAATATTTTCTGCAGTATAGTACCCTTCTTTGATATCCTCAATTATTTTTTCTATTTCTCTTTCAGCGGGGTCTCCAAACCCTCCTCCACCTGGACTCACGATTTTAATACAATCGCCTTTGTGAAGAGTTATATTGGTAAATTTGCTGGCACAACGTACACCAAAAGCATCTTTAAAGGTTCGAAAGTCTTGTTCACCTACTCTTTTTACGAGAAAGGAGGCATTTAAAGCAGGCTTGCCCCCAAAAAGACCCCAAGGTTTCAATTTTTCACGTTCATGATAGCAAGAAATAGTCATCTCAGGCGCGGTAACTTCCATAATTCTAATACTTCCTAATCCTCCTCTATATTTTCCAGCTCCTCCAGAATTTACATGTAATCCATAGAAGAGGTGTTTTACAGGGTATCTCGTCTCATAAACTTCTATGGGTGTTACTACACAATTCGAATTCGCAACTGTTACAACGTCGTTTCCATCCTTTCCCTCTTTACCACCCCACCCTAGACCCTCGATTACTATATGGCTATATGGTTCTTTGGTCTCTGGGTGTACTCCCCCAAAAGTGACCAGCATGCCAGTACCTCCTTCAGCAGCAGCCACTTTGGTAGGAAGAGCAGGGGCGAGAGCACGCCAGATAAGTGCTATTGTCTGAGGATGTGTTTCCGAGTTACCCCCTACGGTTGGAGCTGGAAAATAGGGATTAGTGATGGTTCCCTTTGGTGCAATCACATGAATAGGTCGGTAACGCCCAATGTTAGCGGGGATAGCTGGGTCAGTAAGGTGAAGTATAGCGTTGTAAACAGCGGAAATAGTGGCAGTAAGCGTTAAGTTTACTGGGCCCTTCCGTTGTTTATCAGAGCCTGCAAAATCTACAGTAATCTCATCATCTTTGACCATCACTTTAACCTTCATTTTGGCTGGCTTATCAGTCCATCCGTCGTTATCTATTATGAAATCCTCAGCCTCGTATACCCCGTCGGGTATCTCTCGAATGTTATTTCTCATCCTTATTTCAGCATAACGCTTTAGCTCCTCCTTAACCTCGGTGTAGGTCTCAACACTGTACTTCCTGATCAGCTCGATTATGCGTCTTTCACCAACGTAAAGAGCCCCTATCATTGCCATTAGATCACCCTCATTTAATTTCGGTGTCCTTACATTGGCCAAAATAAGACGTAAGAGATCCTCATCCCGCTTCCCGGCTTTAATAATTTTGACCGGGGGTATTATCACACCTTCGTGAAAAACCTCTGAGGCATCACCCGGAAATCCTCCTGGTGCAAGCCCGCCTGTTTCTGCCATATGGCCTATGCATGTCCCCATAGCTACTCTCTGACCTTTGTAATAAATGGCTTTAGTTACACAATGCTCAGGTAAATGGTTCATCCCGCTATAAGGGTCGTTGAAGAGATAGACATCCTTTGGGCCAAAGCTTTCCAGACCGAACTCCTCTATTAAATATCCGATAGCGATCGGAAGGGCTCCTAATTGAGAAGGACAGTGTTCTCCTTGAGCCATCATATCTCCTTTTTCATCGAATACCGCACAGGAAAAGTCTAAAGCCTCATTAAAGACCGGGGAAAGGGCTGTATTGCGCATAGCGATCCCCATTTCCTCGGCTGTTCTATGAAGATAGTTATTGACCACCGTCATCAAGACTGGATCTACTTTGTTCATTGTTTAATCCTAGCTTCTTGCCCATTCCTACGTGTCATTTTTCCCTTCCACTTAAGTAAGAATTTACCATGGGGTTTAAAAAAGCATAACTTTGCTGAGCTATTTCATCTGGACTAATACCCCACACTTCCACTGATAAATATCCCTGGTAACCGATCTTACGTAGAGCGGCAATAAAACTTTTGAATCCAAACTCCCCTTGTCCTGGTATCTTCCTTTCATATAATCCGTGCACAGCATCAACACAATGGATGTGGACCAGATTTTGCCCATATGCATTAACTACATCTACTGGATTTTCTTTTTCTAGCCATACATGAATTGTATCCAATAGCAACTTTGCCCTGGTTGATTTTACTTCGTCCCTCATTGCTAAAGCCTGGTCAGAACGAATTACGAGATTAGTTCGAAAGGAATTAACTGGTTCTATAGCCACAAATACGTTTAATTTTTCAGCCAACTCGAGAGTAGATTTCAAAGCCTCAACACTCCGTTTCCACGCTTGAGAAAAGGTTGTTCCATAAATGCGCCACCCGGGGATGAAAACGACCACCGGGCTTTTCAGATCAGCGGCCAATTTCACACAATCTCTATAATGTTCTATTGCTTCTAACCTTTCTTGCTTGATCGGACTTGCTGGATTTAGATTTTCATTATTTGGACAGATGGCCGCTACTTCCAACTCACATCTCGCCAATAATTTTTTGATCTTCAACCTATCTTTACTAGCTAAGTCTGGAGGCCAGGCGTGTGGCCTGGCAGCCCCAATTTCTATACCTTGATAGCCAATCCTTGCCACTCGCTTTATAGTTTCCTCTAGTGGATATGACGGAATACGGGAAAACATTGAGCCATACGCCCAACTATGAAAAGATAGTTTCACTCAACTTCGCCTTTAATCTTCTCCAAAATTTATATTTTGGTGCACTAAATAACGCCCTTCTTTTCTATAATTGGATGAAGAAAAGAAACATAATAACTCCAATGTAGCATCTCCGGTATTTCTTACCATATGTTTACTGTCCGCTGGAAAAAATACTAAATCACCTCTTTTGATCTCATCAGTGTCTCCATCTACCCATACCTTTCCTTCTCCTTGGCAAACATATATGATCTCCTCAATATCTCGGTGAGAGTGGCACGGTTTTACCACCAAGCCTGGTTTAACCTTGGTAAGTACGGCAGTTAAGTATTTAGTGTCTGCTGTATCTTTATCCATCAACATAAAGATATCAACACCCACAGGATACTTCACAGGAAGCTTCTTTCCTCTGGCTAGATTGACTTTGATTACCCCCATTATACGCTCCCCGGGTTTTTCTTCACTCCGAATTTATTTATCCACCTCGCACGTGTCTCTCGTGAGTTCCCCTTTGCCAATTCTCTGCTCACTTTTCTGGGCAAACGTGGGTCTAAACCACCTCAGTCTTTCAGAAGGCACTTAGACACTTTATCATAACGATAATTGTTGAACTTCATATCTTTTCAAACTGTTTATAGTCAAATTTTTGGCATGTTCGAGATGCATAGTCAGCTTTTTCTTTGCCTCTTTCTTGTTCTCCTCCAACAATGATTTTACGATCTGTATGTGTTCTGTGATGTCTTGTTTCGGTAAGCTTTCTAAAGATTGGTATATCTGAACAAAATCGTAAATTTGATAAAAAAATTCTTGCACTCTCCTATTTTTGCAACTTCTAATAATCTCCAAATGGAGAATTTTGTCTATTTCCAAAGATTTTTTTGCCTTTTTTTTGCCTTCTGATTCTTGGATTAAGTTCTTAAGTACTTGATATATTCCTTGTAATTTTTGTCTACCCGTATCATCCATTAAACCTTTGTCTATAGCATAGACTTCCAACATAATCCGTAAATCAAGAATTTCTTCTATGTCTTTTTCGTTCGGTTCAAACACAAAGTAGCCTTTTCTAGGTGAGAGACGAACGAACTTCTCATCTGCCAGTTTGTTAAGAGCGGCCCTAACCGGGGTTTCACTAACACCAAACTCTTTCGACAGGTTCTTAATATCGATTCTTGACCCTAGTTTTAGAGTCATATCAACGATCCCTTTTTTTAGAACCTCGTATAGTTGATCTACAAGGCGCTTTTTCACAATTATTTCCATTTTTTCCTCTCCAATATTGTTATTCATATACTAGCAGAATTTTATTTTTTGTCAACTATTTTTTGTCAATTATTTTTTATTGACAAATAGGCCTTTCTTTCCCCGATTCTTGGCAAATAATTTTTTCCAGTTATAATAGAAACAGGTAAGTATTATTTAATCTCATATCTCATAATGAGAGAAGAAGGCAGTATGAAATTTTTAATTGTCGGAGACAAGGAAGAGCCTCTTTTGTACGATTATTTTGATAAAAGTCGCTTTCCGGGCATAGATTTGATTCTGTCGACCGGGGATCTGAGACCAGGATATCTTTCTTTTCTTATGACTATGTTTAACAAGCCCCTCTATTATGTGAGAGGGAATCATGACATTATTTATAGAGAAAAACCTCCAAAAGGGGGGAGAAATATTGATGGTCAAATAGTGACTTATAAAGGAGTAAGAATACTAGGGCTTGAGGGCTCTATGTGGTATGGAGGAAGAGGTATAGAATATACGGATATAGAAATGCGGTGGAAAGTGCTGAAACTTAAGCCACGGATTTGGCTTAAAAGAGGATTGGATGTTATTCTTACTCATGCTCCTCCCAAAGGGATACATGAGGGGAGGGACCAATGTCATAAAGGGTTTAGCTCTTTTAGGAATTTAATCGTTCGTTATCAACCCTGCTATTTTATCCACGGTCACCAACATCTCATCTATCCT